>Ga0257114_1002784_pt1 | contig 11436 bp, 10 predicted proteins | sample SI112_10mmetaG_FD_190149 | JGI IMG/M metagenome (GOLD analysis project Ga0257114, IMG submission 190149) | Marine microbial communities from Saanich Inlet, British Columbia, Canada - SI112_10m | ecosystem: Environmental > Aquatic > Marine > Inlet | place: Canada: British Columbia | collected... | reverse complement strand
TAAATCTGATGCAAGTAGTGAAGATAAAATAAAATTACAACAACTTATATTTGAACAGCAAAATAAAGAAATGGAGTCAATAACTTCTAGGTGGCAAGCTGATAGTTTATCAGATTCTTGGCTTTCTAAAAATGTACGTCCTATGATTTTAGTATGGTGTATTGTTATATTTTCACTAGCTGGAATATTAGACAGTGTAGAATCAATACCGTTTCATATAGGTGAAACATGGAACGATACTTTTGAAAAAGTTATGATGTCAGTTGTATTAGCTTATTTTGGCGGACGTAGTGGAGAAAAAGCAGCGAGTATATTTAAAAAATAAAATATGAATTTAATTAGAAAAATAAGTGTAGGTAGAGACTATAAAGACTCTGCAATGCATTATGCGGTTGGTCAAGAAGTATATGGTGGCCATATTATATGTGATATTGTAGAAAAAGAAGAAAAATTTAGTATATTTATAAAAAAACAAGGTGAAATACTACCTTGGAAAGATTTTAATAAAAATATGGCTGTTAGCGTAGAATACAATTTACAATATTAATGCAAAGTTTATATGCTTTTATTGTTGAACCTATTAAATCAAGATATAATAATACAAAAAAAATAGGTGAAAATAATTTAATATTAAACACTGAAATACAAGATCATAGATATGTGAATAGAAATGCTGTTGTAATATCTACACCTAAAAATGTTAAAACAAATATAAAAATAGGAGATGAAGTTATAGTTCATCACAATATTTTTAGAAGATATAGTAATATGAGAGGTGAAGAGGTAGATAGCTCATCTTACTTTAAAGAAAATAAGTATTTTATTTATTTAGATCAAATTTTTATGTACAAGCAAGATAAAAGATGGAAATCTATTGATGAATTTTGTTTTGTTAAACCTATTGAAAACAATGATATTTTTTCTCAAGAAAAAGAAATTGAATTAACTGGTGTTGTAAAATACATAGAAAACAATAAATTAATTAAAAAAAATACACTAATTGGTTTTACTCCAAATAGTGAATATGAATTTATTATAGACAATGAAAGGCTATATAGAGTTCCAATTAAATCAATTTGTATAAAATATGAACGTCAAGGACACGAAAAAGAATATAATCCAAGCTGGACATAGAGCTGTAGAAGAATTAATAAAAGTTGCTAAAGAACCTATTGTTGATTCTGGTGATGATATATCTGCTGATAGATTAAAAAATGCTGCAGCTACAAAAAAACTAGCTATATTTGATGCTTTTGAGATTTTAAATAGAATACAAGAAGAAGAAAGTTTGTTACAAAATAAACATATAGAAGTAAAGGAACAGAGTTTCAAAGGTTTTGCTGAAAGAAGATCTAGATAATGTACGAACAAAGTTTATATAAAATAATAGAACCTATTAAAAAAACTACTATTAATAGATTAAACAAATCTAAAAAATGGAAGTATGGTTATAATAAAGAATATGATATTGTTGTTGTAAGTAAAACAGGGCAAATTGGAGATGTGTATAGCATACAGAATTTAAAAATAGCTTTACCTAAAACACAAAAAGTTTCTAATGAGAACAATAAATGGAAACCACACGAATATCCTAAAGAGCTTAAAAGAATAAAAAGCATATTTGATTGGAAAGAATTACCAGATGAATTTAAACAAAAATGGCATGAATACATTGATAGAGAATTTACAAGACGTGAAGAAGGTTATTGGTTCAATAACAAAGGTAACTCTACTTATGTTACTGGCACTCACTACATGTACTTGCAGTGGACCAAGATTGATGTTGGGAAGCCAGACTTTCGAGAAGCCAATCGATTATTCTTTATTTATTGGGAAGCGTGTAAAGCAGATACAAGGTGTTACGGAATGTGCTATCTCAAGAATAGACGTAGCGGTTTTTCGTTTATGGCATCCGGGGAGACAGTTAACCTCGCTACCATATCTTCCGATGCACGGTACGGAATACTGTCCAAATCTGGAGCCGATGCGAAAAAAATGTTCACAGATAAAGTGGTACCAATATCGATCAATTATCCATTCTTTTTCAGACCCATACAGGACGGTATGGATCGCCCCAAGACAGAACTTGCGTACAGAGTACCCGCTTCGAAATTTACACGTAAAAGACTCGAGTCGAAGGATAAACCCCAAGAGTTGGAAGGATTGGACACCACCATTGATTGGAAAAATACCGGAGATAATTCCTATGATGGAGAGAAGCTCGCACTTCTCGTCCATGATGAAGCTGGAAAATGGGAGCGTCCGGAAAACATCCTCAATAACTGGCGTGTCACAAAAACCACCCTCAGGCTCGGTTCGAGAATAATAGGTAAATGTATGATGGGGTCAACGAGTAATTCTCTTGACAAAGGTGGAAATAATTTTAAACAATTATATTATGATTCAGATGTCACAAAAAGAAATAAAAATGGACAGACTCGTTCTGGATTATATAGTTTGTTCATACCTATGGAATGGAATTACGAAGGATTCATTGATACTTATGGACTACCTGTATTCGACACCCCAAAAGAAGCCGCTATTGGACCTCATGGTGAAGCTATCGACATCGGTGTCATTGAACACTGGGATAATGAAGCAGAAGGTTTAAAAAGTAACCATGACGCTTTAAATGAGTTTTATAGACAGTTTCCTAGAACTGAAGAGCATGCTTTTAGAGATGAAACAAAAAATAGTATATTTAACCTAGTTAAGTTATATGAGCAAATAGATTATAATGAAGATTTAAAAAGTAGTGGCATTGTTACAAGAGGTAATTTTCAGTGGAAAAATGGAGTTAAAGATACTGAAGTAAATTTTTATCCTGATATTAAAGGTAGGTTTTATATTTCATGGATTCCTCCATTAAACCTACAAAATAATGTTGTAATGAAAAATGGTTTTAAAAAACCAGGCAATGAACATATTGGTGCTTTTGGTTGTGACTCTTATGATATATCAGGTACTGTTGACAGAAGAGGTTCTAAAGGTTCTTTACACGGTTTAACTAAGTTTAGTATGGAAGATTCACCAGTAAATACCTTTTTTTTAGAATATGTTGCTAGACCACAAACGGCAGAAATATTTTTTGAAGATGTGCTTATGTCTTTAATTTTTTATGGGATGCCATTATTAGCAGAGAATAACAAACCTCGTTTACTTTATTATTTAAAAAGAAGAGGTTATAGAGGTTATTCTATGAATAGACCTGATAAAACATATAACAGATTATCAACAACCGAAAAAGAAGTTGGTGGTATACCTAATACAGGTGAAGATATTAAACAAGCTCATGCGGCTGCAATAGAAACATATATACAGCAACATGTAGGAATAAAACCAGACGGATCATACGGTTCCATGTATTTTAATAGAACGTTAAATGACTGGTCAAAGTTTGATATAAACAACAGAACAAAATTTGATGCTACTATAAGTTCTGGATTAGCTATAATGGCTTGCAATAGACATTTATATACTCCAAGAGCAGATAAAATAGTAAAAACATTAGATTTTGAATTTAAAAAATACGATAACAGAGGATTTTCTTCAAAAATAATATAATTAATGTCAAAACAAATAACAAAAGGACAATTTCCTAGTCAATCAGCTAGTGACGGTGAAAAATCTTCATCTCCTTATGGATTAGAGATTGCAAAAGCTATAGAAGCTGAATGGTTTAAAAGGGACTCAGGATCCGTTAGATACTACGCTAACAGAGACCAATTTCATAGATTAAGACTTTATGCTAGAGGAGAGCAAAGTATACAAAAATATAAAGATGAATTATCTATAAATGGTGATTTGTCTTATTTAAATTTAGACTGGAAGCCAGTGCCTATTATTCCAAAATTTGTTGACATTGTAGTTAATGGTATATCAGAAAGAATGTATGATATAAAAGCTTACTCTCAAGATCAAGCTTCTATAGATACTAGAACAAGTTATGTTGATTCTATTGTAAGAGATATGAAAAACAAATCATTATTTGATGAGTTAGAAAATTCTTTTTCTATTAACATGTATAATAATGATAAAGAAACTTTACCAGAAACACAAGAGGAGTTAGAGCTACATATGCAACTTGATTATAAACAATCAATAGAAATAGCTGAAGAAGAAGCAATAAATAATGTTTTTGATTACAACAAATATGATTTATTAAAAAAGAGATTAGATTATGATTTAGCTGTTATAGGTATTGGAGCTGTAAAAAATAGTTTTAATACATCTGAAGGTATAAAAATAGATTATGTTGATCCTGCAGATTTAGTTTACTCATATACTGAATCACCATACTTTGATGATATATATTATGTAGGTGAAGTTAAAAGAGTCAGTTTAATTGATTTGAAAAAACAATATCCTGAATTAACTAGTGAAGATATTGAAGAAATAGAAGGATCTAGTAATAGTTCTATGTTATATAATAAATCTTATTCTTCATCTGATTCACCGGATAACAACTATGTTTATATTTTATATTTTGAATATAAAACATTTAATAATCAAGTTTATAAAATAAAAGAAACTTCAACTGGTTCTCAAAAATCTATAAAGAAAACAGATGAATTTAATCCACCTAAAGATTCAGAAAATAGGTTTCAAAAAGTGAATAGATCAATAGAGGTTATTTATGAAGGTGCTAAAATAATTGGATCAAATAAATTACTTAAATGGAAGTTAGCCGAAAATATGACAAGACCATATTCTGATATAACAAAAGCTCAACTATCCTATAGCATTGTTGCTCCTAGAATTTATAAAGGTAAGATAGAATCTCTAGTAGGTCGTATGACAACTTTCGCGGACATGGTTCAATTGACTCATTTAAAATTGCAACAAGTATTATCTAGAATGGTTCCAGACGGTGTTTATTTAGATGCTGATGGTATAGCTGAAATAGACTTAGGAAATGGAACTAATTATAACCCACAAGAAGCATTAAATATGTATTTTCAAACTGGTTCTGTTATAGGTAGATCTATGACTGGTGATGGTGAATATAATCATAGTCGTATGCCAGTTCAAGAATTACAATCATCTTCTGGTGGACAAAAGATAGCTAGTTTAATTCAATCTTATAATTATTATCTACAAATGATTAGAGATGTTACTGGATTAAATGAAGCAAGAGATGGTAGTATGCCTGATAAAAATGCTTTAGTAGGCTTACAAAAGTTAGCTGCTGCTAACTCAAATGTTGCTACTAGACACGTATTACAAGCTGGATTATATTTAACTTTAAAGACAGCAGAAGCAATATCACTAAGAGTATCTGATGTATTGCAATATGGAAATACAACTCAAGCATTTGTAAATGGTGTTGGTAAATTTAATGTAGCTAGTTTAAGAGAAATACAAACTCTTCACTTACATGATTTTGGTATATTTTTGGAATTAGCTCCAGACGAAGAACAAAAACAAATTCTTGAAAATAATATTCAAATGGCATTACAACAAAAACAAATAGAAATAGAAGATGCTATTGATGCTAGAGAGGTTAAGAATTTAAAATTAGCTAACCAATTACTTAAACTAAGAAGAAAGAAAAAGTTTGAAAAAGATAGACAACTTCAAATGGAAAATATCGAAGCTCAAAGTAGATCAAATGCACAGGCTGCACAAGCTGCTGCTCAGAGTGAAGCTCAAAAAGAGCAGGTAATAATGCAAGGTAAAGCTAAGATGTCAGAAATTGAACATCAATTTGAAATACAGAAGCTTGAAAGAGAAGCTGAAATTAAAAAAGAATTAATGTATCACGAATTTCAACTTAACATGCAACTTAAACAAGCTGAAACACAGGTGATAAATACTAAAGAAGAATACAAAGAAAATAGAAAAGACAAAAGAACAAAAATACAAGCTACACAACAAAGTGAGCTTATAAACCAGCGACAAACTGGAAAACCACCAAAAGATTTTGAATCTGCAGGATTTGATAACTTAGGTGGATTTGGATTAGAGCAATTTGATCCAAGATAATTTTTTAAATTTTATAATATTTTATTATGTCAGAAATCAAAATGAAATCAGTTGAAGACAATATGTCTACAGCTGAAAAAGAACAAGATTTAGTTGATAAAACTAGTGGACAACAAGAAGATGGTGTTTACAAAGTTGATTTAACTAAACAAACAGAAGAAAAAACCGTTGAACAACCTCCTGCCGAACAAGTGGAAGAAGCTAAAAAACAAGAGGAACCAGTTGAACAGATTAAAGAGGAAGAAAAACAAGTTGAACCTCAAGAACAAGAAGAAGTAATAACGTTAATTAAAGAAGAAAAAGATGGCGTACAAGTGCAAGAGCAAGGGCAAATACAAGAAAAGCAGCCCGAAGAAAGTCAAGTCTTACAAGAAGAAGTAAAACTAGAATATCCTGAAGATGTTAAGAAACTCATGGATTTTATGAGTGAAACTGGAGGAACATTACAGGATTATGTAAAATTAAACGTTGATGTAGAATCACTAGGTGATGATGACTTATTGCTAGAGTACTATAAATCAACAAAACCTCATTTAAATAGTGAGGAAATAAATTTCTTGTTAGAAGATAAATTTTCTTATGATGATGAAATAGATAAAGAAAGAGATATTAAGAGAAAAAAATTAAACTACAAAGAAGAAGTCGCTAGCGCAAAAACATATTTAGCTAACGCAAAAAGTAAATACTATAATGACATAAAATCTGGTTCTAATTTTTCTACGGAAATTAAAGAAGCTATAAATTTTTATGATAATTATAAAAAAGAGCAGAACGAACTAACTGCTCAGCAGCAAGAGTCTAACGAAAACTTTATAAATAAAACTAATAGTGTTTTCAGTGATAAATTCAAAGGTTTTGAGTTTAAAGTCGGTGAAAATAAATTTAGATATAATGTTAAAGATGTTCAGACAACTAAAGAAGCACAAAGTAACATATTAAGTGCATTTGAGACGTTCTTAGATGACAAAAACATGTTGAAAGATGCTAATGGTTATCATAAAGCACTTTATGCTGCTAGAAATGCTGATTCAATAGCAAATCATTTTTATGAACAAGGAAAGTCAGATGCTATAAAGCAAATGTCTTCAGAAGCAAAAAATATTAATATGGATCCTAGAAGGATTGGTCAAAATATAGATGCTGGTGGAATGAAAGTGAGAGCTATAAGCGGCGATGATAGTTCAAAATTAAGAATTAAAATTAAAAAATAACTTTAAAAAAAACAAATTATGGCAATTACATTAGGGAGCGGAACTACAACTCCAGCTCCAGTTAAACAAGCCTTATCAACAAATTACATTGACTTTACATCTTCTGCAACAGCAGGCTGGGCACAACAATATCTTCCAGACTTATATGAAGCAGAGATCGAAAAGTTCGGTGATAGATCTGTTGGTGGGTTTTTAAAAATGGTAGGCGCAGAAATGCCTATGAGTTCAGATCAAATCGTTTGGTCAGAACAAGGAAGATTACACCTATCTTATTCAGGTGGTACACTAGTAGCTGATTCAGGTGGTGCAAACGTTATTTCAGGACTTACTAATCACGCTATTAGAGTAGGACAAACGGTAGTAGTAAGTGACGGTACAGCGGTTGTAAAAGCTTATGTATCTGTAGTAGCTGCTGCACAAATAACAGTTAAATGTTACACAAACTCTACAGGTTGTGTTGGTGGTGGTTTAACAGCTGGAGCTGGAATTAAACTTTTCGTATACGGTTCTGAGTTTTCAAAAGCCACTACTGGTATGAACGAAGCGGTTAAGCCAAGTTTCCAGTCTTACACTAATAACCCAATCATCTTAAAAGACAAATATGAGATCTCTGGATCTGATGCTTCTCAAATTGGATGGGTTGAAGTTACAGGTGAAGCTGGTCAGTCAGGTTACTTATGGTATATCAAAGCTGAAGGTGATACTAGAAAGAGATTCGAAGATTACTTAGAAATGGCTATGATTGAATCAGAGAAAAACGTTAATACAAATTTAGCAGACATCGCAGGAACTGAAGGTTTATTTGCTGCGGTAAAAGATAGAGGTCACATCCATGAAGATGGTATTGACGGATCTTCTGCTTCTGATGATTTAGCTGATTTTGATAACATGCTTAAGAAATTAGATAAGCAAGGAGCTATTGAGGAAAATGTATTATTTTTAAATAGAGATTTATCTTTAAATATTGATGATATGTTAGCTGCTCAAAACTCTTATGGTTCTGGTGGTACTTCTTGGGGATTATTTAATAATTCTGAAGATATGGCAATCAACTTAGGTTTTTCTGGTTTTAGAAGAGGTTCTTATGACTTCTACAAAACTGATTGGAAATACTTAAACGATGCATCTACTAGAGGAGAAATTGCTTCTGATGTTACAGGTATATTAGTACCAGCGGGTACTTCATCTGTTTATGACCAAATTCTTGGTAAAAACATCAAAAGACCTTTCTTACACGTAAGATACAGAGCTTCACAATCTGATGATAGAAAATTAAAATCTTGGATCACAGGATCTGTTGGTGGAGCATCTACTAGCGATCTTGATGCGATGGAGGTACATTACCTATCAGAAAGATGTTTAGTTACACAAGCTGCGAATAACTTCGTACTGTTTGGTAACTTTGCATAATACTTAACGTAATTTTTACCCTCGTTTTATTAACGGGGGTAATTATTACTTTTATTAATTTTTATTATATTATATCATGACAAAAACAAAAAATAAATGGTCTATCAAGGATAGAACATACATACTTAAAAATGAACTTTCTCCACTAACCTTTACAATGAAAAGTAAAAATATATTTTGGTTTGATGAAGAACAAGGTTTTGAAAGAGAATTAAAATATACTGTTAACCAAAAAACTCCATTTGTAGATGATTTCAAGGGTGATGCTAGACTAGCTCACATTGTATTCGAAGATGGTATGTTGATGGTACCAAAACAAAAACAAACACTACAAAAATTATTATCTTTATATCACCCTGGATTAAATAAATTATACTTTGAATATGATCCACAAGAAGAAGCTAAAGATGATTTAGTAGAGCTTGAACAAAGAATAGAAGCTTTAAATGCAGCTAAAAATTTAAATATAGATGAAGCAGAAGCAATAGTAAGAGTAAATGTAGGATCTTCTGTTGCTAACATGACATCTAAAGAAATAAAAAGAGATTTATTAGTTTTTGCTAGTAATGATCCAGAATTATTTTTAGAACTAGCCGCTGATGAAAATGTAAACTTAAGAAACATAGGCTTGAAAGGCGTTGAAGCAAACATAATAAAACTATCAAATGACCAAAGAACTTTTCAGTGGGTTAGTAATGGTAGAAAATTAATGACTGTACCTTTTGATGAAAATCCATACTCTGCACTTGCAGCTTGGTTTAAAACAGATGAAGGAGTTGAAGTTTTTCAAACATTGGAAAAAAGATTAAAATAGTCACGTATAACGGTTAGGCCGCTTTATGTGGCCTAACTATTATAAAAAAAAACAAAATATGGCTATAAGTGTAGATAAAATATACAAAACTGTACTTACAATTTTAAATAGAGAACAGAGAGGACAGTTAACACCTGGCCAATTTAATAAATTAGCTCAGCAGGCTCAACTAGAAATATTAGAAAAAACTTTTTATGATTATAATAGAGTTTTATCAAAATCAAATGTTATTGGTTCTAATGACGATTATGGCGATTTAGCAAATAATATAAAAGAAAAAATAGATCATTTTTTAAAATTAAAAGCTGTTGCTATAGATACAACAAATGATTTAATAAATTTAACAGATAATGTTACTGATCTTTATAGATTAATATCTATATATAAAAGTGACAATTTAACACAGTTTGAAGAAATAAAAATATCAGAACTTCCTTATGTTTTATCTTCTAAACTTATCTCACCTAGTAGTTCTTATCCTATATACTACAGACAACAAATAACAGATGGTTCAAATTTAGATGACGCAGTTAAGTTACTTCCTAGTACTTTAACTGGGAACGTTAATATACATTATATTAAAATACCTAACACTCCTTCTTGGAATGCTGCTGATTCACCTGGACCAAATAATTCTATAACTTTTTCTTCAACAAACAGTACCAACTTTGAGTTACATCCATCAGAAGAACCTAGTTTAATTACAAAAATACTATCTTACGTTGGTGTAGTAATAAAAGATCCTTTAGTATTACAATCATCATCACAACAAGAGCAGAATAAGTTTAATAAAGAAAATATATAACAAATGGGTTTTTTAGATAATCAAACAGATCAAGCTTACTACGCTGGTTCCCAAAGCTTTAGATGGGAAACTGGAGATCCACAATATTTCACTATAACAACTATAGATCCTTCTCCAACTGCTGTAGGAGATTTTTATGTTTATATAAACGGTAATGTTGTATCTACAACAAATATATCTTTTACTAATTCAAATAAAAGAGTAACAATAAGTAATATAACATTATCTAACAATGATGTTGTAACTGTACAATTAAAAGAAAAACTATATGGAGAATATAGATACACATCTTTATCTGATATAGTAAACAATTTTATGTTCTCATACGTGGGTGAAGGAAAAATAATCAATAGAGCAAACAGAAGAGATGTATTGTTTCACACGAAAAGAGGTATACAGGAATTTGCTTATGACATTACAAAAGTTGAAAAAATACAAGAAGTTGAAGTTGGTCATACATTATCTATACCTATGCCAAAAGACTTTATTAGTGCTACAAGTATTTCTTGGATAGATGGTTCTGGTATAGAACATATGATTTCAAAAGGTTCAACTACCTCAAAACCAACAGAAGCTATTGCTCAAGATGATGAGTTCAATTATACTTATGACAGTAATGGCAATATAATTAAAACAACAGCTCTTACTAATGAAAGATTTAAAGGTTTTAATAATTCACAACTAACACATGCTCACGGAAATGATGACTATTTTTATAATAGTGATTTTCCATCAGAAAGATTAATGGAAGCTGGTAAAAGATATGGTGGAGATCCACAACATATGAATAGAAACGGTATATATATTATAGATCAATATAACGGTACTATAAACTTTAGCAGTGAATTAAGTGGCGCTTTAATAACATTGAAATACATATCTGATAGCATGGGTACTGACAATGAAATGAAAGTACATAAATTTGCTGAAGAAGCTATATACAAACATGTTGCATATTCTATGCTTTCTACTATGGCAAACATTCCAGAATATATAGTTAATAGATACAAAAAAGATAGAAGAGCATCTATGAGGCAAGCTAAAATAAGATTATATGAAATAAACATACCTGAATTAACTCAGGTAATGAGAGGTAAATCAAAACAGATAAAACATTAATTAAATGCCTGAAGTTAAAAATACCTTTATAAAAGGTAAAATGAACAAAGATTTAGACCCTAGGATATTGCCTGAAGGAGAGTATTTTGATG
>Ga0257114_1002767_pt1 | contig 11486 bp, 5 predicted proteins | sample SI112_10mmetaG_FD_190149 | JGI IMG/M metagenome (GOLD analysis project Ga0257114, IMG submission 190149) | Marine microbial communities from Saanich Inlet, British Columbia, Canada - SI112_10m | ecosystem: Environmental > Aquatic > Marine > Inlet | place: Canada: British Columbia | collected... | reverse complement strand
CTTATATTGATGGAAAAAAACCTCAAGCCTTTAAAAAATATGCTGTTAAAAAAAAATTAGGTTTTTTAGCCATTGAATATTCTGGACATGGTAAATCGTCTGGCAAATTTACAAAAGGAAACATAACTATATGGTCTAATGATGCTAAAAATTCAATTAAAAGAATTGTTAAAAAAAATAAATTTATACTTATTGGTTCTAGCATGGGTGCCTGGATTTCTTTAAATCAGTTTAAATATTTTGAAAATCAAATTTTAGGCTTTGTTGGCATAGGCTCAGCTCCTGAATTTCTTGAAAGACTAATGTGGAAAAAGTTTCCAAAAAAAAATAAACATGAAATTATTACTAAGGGATTAAGTGTTATTAAGAATGGAAAATACGAATATCCTATTACCGCTCAACTAATTAAAGATGGAAGAAAAAATAAGATCTTATCTAAAAAATTAAGATCAAAAATTAAAGTAACTATGGTTCATGGTGTTAAAGATGAGGTTGTGCCAGTATCTTTTTCAAGAAAAGTTCTTACGGTATTCCCTAATGCGAAAAAAAAGTTGGTAGAAATTAAAAATGGAGATCATAGCTTATCAAATAAAATCCATTTAAATAGAATAATTAAAGAATTAAATAGTATTGTTAAAAATATAGTCTAGTCCTTCAACATAAGTTGGGTACTTTAATTCATAATTAAAAAATTTTTTCATTTTTTTATTATCAACCTTTTTAGATTCTTGATAAAAATTTTTTAACATTTCACTTTCTATCTCATTTACTTCTATAGTTTTAGGCTTATCTATTCCTAATAGTTTAACTCCATACATAGTGACTTCTTCTGCAGACACAGGTTGATTATCTGAAATGTTGTAAATTTCTTTTTTTTTGAAATTATTTAAAGAGCTGGATAAAACATTTGCAATATCCTCTACATGAATACGTGAAAAAAAGTGATTTTTTTTATTTATTATCTTAGCTTCTCCTAATTTTAATCTCTTTAAAATATTAAATTGATTTGAATAAATTCCTGATAATCTAAAAATTTGAAGTGGTAAATCAAATTTACTCGCTAGTTGCATCCATTCTTTTTCAACTTTAAGTCTTTCAATACCATTTGGTGAGTTCGGTTTAGTTTCACTGTTTTCATCTACCCATTCTCCATTATGGTTTCCATAAACACTAGTTGCAGAAAGATATGTAATCCATTTAAATTTACTTGACTTAAAATATTTTTTTAGATGTTTTAAAACAATATCTACTCCACTAATTGGAGCTATAGATAGAAGAATGTGATCTGCTTCCTCAAATTTTGATATAAAATTTTTATCAAAACCTTCTTCTGTAAATTGAAAGCTTTCGTAACTTATTTTTTCAAATTTTTTATTAGTAGACTCTTCTCGTGACGTGGTCGTTAATTTAAAGGGAATGTCTTGGTCATTTAATTTTTTAATAAAATTTTTTGCGACTTGGCCGAAACCAAAACAAATAATATTTTTTGTCTTCATTTAGCTGACCTTTTTAATATTAGATTTTAATGTAATTGGGTTATCCAGTTTATCTAACATCTCTACAGGACAAATTTGTTTGAATTTTTTTAGCTCAACTTCAAAATCATCCAATATTTCTTTAGCTACTACTGAGTTAGTTTCTTTTAAAAATTCATTTAAATTTTCTTTCAAAAATGTTTTCCAAAAATCTGTTTCGATTTGTTGCCAAATAATTGAAGCCGGATTAGCAAAATTCTCAAATTCATCTTTCGTATCATATACAAATGCCATTCCACCTGTCATACCTGCTCCAAAATTATCACCAACCGGGCCTAATATAATTGCGGTTCCACCAGTCATATATTCACATCCGTGTGCACCACAACCTTCAATTACTGACAGACTTCCTGAATTTCTTACAGCAAATCTCTCTCCGGCTTGCCCAGATGCAAATAATTTTCCTGTGGTTGCACCATATAAAACTGTATTACCAATGATTGTATTTTCATTAGAAATAAGTTTGTTTTTTGAGGAAGGATAAACAGTAATAGTTCCGCCGGATAATCCTTTTCCAACATAATCATTACAATCTCCTTGGACTGTCAGTTTTATGCCTTTTGTCAAAAATGCTCCGAGTGATTGTCCGGCTGAACCTGTTAATTTTATATTAATAGTATCATCTTGTAATTTGTTATTACCATATGTCTTGTAAATATAATGGGACAGTCGAGTTCCTACAGATCTAGATGTATTTTCAACTTCATAATGAAAGTTATTTTTTTTATTTGGATCAATATTTTTTTTTATATCCGACCAAATTTTTTCATCAAGATTGTCTGGAACTTTATTAATTTGTTTGTCTTTACAGTACCTTGGGTTTTCACCAGGATCAGCTTGAACAAGTAAAGGATTTAAATCTAAATCATCTAGGTTTGATGCTCCTTTATTTACTTGAGACAATAAATCGGTTCTACCAATAATTTCATTAATTGACTTAAATCCTAGTGAAGCAAGTATTTCCCTTACCTCAGTTGCAGCAAATTTAAATAGATTAACAACTTTTTCAGGGGTGCCTGTAAATTTTTCTCTTAGAGATTTATCTTGGCTACAAACACCAACCGGACAAGTATTAGAATGACATTGTCTTACCATAATACACCCCATTGCAACTAGTGAAGATGTGCCCATTCCATATTCTTCGGCTCCCATCATTGCAGCCATTACAACATCTCTTCCTGTTTTTAATCCTCCATCAGTTCTTAATGTAACTTTATGTCTCAAGTTATTTAATGTAAGAATTTGGTTTGCTTCCGTTAACCCCATCTCCCAAGGTATTCCTGCATACTTGATGCTTGTTTGAGGACTTGCTCCAGTTCCACCAGAATGTCCAGAAATTAAAATAATATCAGCTTTTGCTTTAGCTACTCCAGCAGCAATAGTTCCAATACCAGTTGAAGCAACTAGTTTGACTCCCACTCTTGCACTAGGATTAATTTGTTTTAAATCGTAAATTAATTGCGCCAAGTCTTCAATAGAGTAAATATCATGATGAGGTGGAGGAGAAATTAAAGTGACGCCGGGTGTAGAATGTCTTAATCTTGCTATTTCTTCTGTAACTTTGAAACCAGGTAGTTGCCCACCTTCTCCTGGTTTAGCACCTTGTGCCATTTTAATTTCTATTTCATTTGCGTTATTTAAGTAGTCTACAGTTACGCCAAATCTGGCTGATGCGATTTGTTTAACTCTTGAGTTTGCGCTATCTCCATTTGGAAGAATCTCAAATCTTTTTGCATCCTCACCACCTTCTCCACTACAAGATGCTCCTTTAATTCTATTCATTCCAGTTGCTAAAGTTTCATGAGCTTCAGCTGACAAAGCTCCATGGGACATGCTTCCACTTCCAAAACGTTTTAATATTTCTTCTATAGGTTCGACTTCATTTATATCTATTGGTTTTCTTTTATTCTTGAATTCTATTAAATCTCTAATATTGATTGGTGGTAAGTTATGTATTCCTGCTGAATATTTTTTAAATAGCTCATATGAGCCGCTGCTAACAGCTGTTTGTAACAAGTGGATTAATTTACCTTGATATTGATGATCTTCGCCGCTTTTTCTATATCTATAAAGTCCGCCAATAGGTAAAGAAAAAACATTTTTAGCATTAAATTTTTTATGAAGTTCTTTTATTTTTTTTTCAATACCAATAATACCTATTCCTGAAATCCTAGATGACATACCTGAGAAATAATCAGAAACTATTGCTCTGCTTAAGCCAACGGCTTCAAAATTGCACCCTCCTCTGTATGAACTTATTACTGAAATTCCCATTTTTGACATTATCTTCAATAGACCGGCATCAATTGATTGCTTAAATTTAACAACGCAGCTTTCAAAATCAGCTTTACCAAACAATTTTTTTTCGAATCTTTGGTAAATACTATCAATTGCTAAATAAGGATTCACAGTCGTTGCACCTACACCTATTAAAACAGCGAATGAATGGGTATCTAAAGCATCAGAACACTCAACATTTAAAGAACAATAACCCCTAAGACCTTGTTTAACTAAATGTGAATGAACCGCTCCAACAGTTAAGATGCTTGGAATGCTAGCTTTTTGATTAGAAATATTTTTATCTGATAAAATTATGGTGGTACTACCTTCTCTCACTGCAGTTTCTGTTTCTTCACGTATCGCTTCTATTCTATCTTTTAATGATGACGAAATGTCAAAGGTACAATCAATCACTTTTATTTTTTTTGAAAAAAATTTTTTAAATTTATTAAACTGGGAATTCGTAAGTATTGGACTATCAAGCACATATATATTTTCTTCAGTTAAATTGTCAAAATTTAAAATATTCCCCAAATTTCCAAATCTTGTTTTTAAACTCATAACTTTATTTTCTCTTAGAGAGTCTATAGGGGGATTAGTAACCTGGCTAAAATTTTGCCTAAAATAATGTGAAACTGGCCTGTAATGACTTGAAAGAACTGCAACTGGTGTATCATCTCCCATTGATCCTGAGGCTTCCTTACCTTCTTCAGCCATAGGATGAAGAATTAATTCTAAATCTTCAATGCTTAACCCAGATAAGTATTGTCTTTTTCTTAAATCTTCTTTTACAAAATTTGGTTTTTCTTTTTCATTTGATATTTTTTTATCAAGATCAATAATTTGTTTGTTATATTTTTTATAATCCTTTGCTAAAAGATCTTTAATCTCCTTGTCTTTAAATAATTTTCCTTTTTTTAAGTCTATTGCAATAATTTGTCCTGGCCCCAGCTTCCCTTTCTCAATAATTTTTTCTTCAGGAATTTTTATCATACCGGATTCAGAACCAGCAAAAAATAAATCATCAGATGAAATTGAATATCTTAAAGGCCTTAACCCATTTCTATCAGATGATGCTAAAACCCATTTAGCATCAGTAGCACATATTGCGGCAGGTCCATCCCAGGGTTCTATCGTGCTATTTAAAAAATTAAATAAATCCTGATGGTTTTTAGGAACTGTCTTACTTCTTTTTGACCAAGCGTCAGGTATCATCATTAATTTTATTAATGGAGCTAATTTTCCTGAATGTGTAAGTAATTCGAAAACGTTATCGAGAGCTCCAGAGTCTGATGTGCTTCGTATTACTGGTTTAAGATCTTTGACATTTTTGAATAGAGGACTAGACATGTCTTGTTCATGAATTTTCATCCAATTAATATTTCCTTTGACGGTATTAATTTCTCCATTATGAGCTAATGTTCTAAAAGGTTGAGCTAAATCCCAACTTGGAAATGTATTAGTAGAATATCTTTGATGAAATATAGCAAATCGTGATGTTAACTTTTCATCATTAAGGTCCAGGTAAAATTCTGATAGCATTTCAGCTAAAAACATACCTTTGTAAACTATCGATCTCGAGCTAAAAGAACATATATAGAGTTCATCTAATTGGTTTTCTCGTGCGACTTTTTCAATTTTTTTTCTTGTCTCAAAAAGATCTCTTTCAAGGTCATTGGTCTCAAGATTTGTATTTTTTTTAAACATCACTTGAGCTATTTCAGGTCTATTCATATCTGCTGTTTTGCCAAGTACACTTGGGTTTATTGGCACCTGTCTCCATCCATAAATATTATAATTTTCTTCTAGAAGCGCAGACTCAATGATTTCCCTACATTTTTCTTGTTTTGAATAATCAGTTCTTGGAAGAAATATCATTCCGACACATATTCTTTTGTCGTCGTCTGGAGAATGTCCAGTTACTAAAATTTTTTCTTTAAAAAAATTTGGAGCTATTTCTATTTGAATTCCTGCTCCATCTCCAGATTTACCATCAGCATCAACTGCACCTCTATGCCAAATAGCTTTTAACGCTTGTATTCCAAGCTCAACTATTTTTCTAGACTTTTTTCCATTTGTTGATGCTATTAAACCAACTCCACATGCATCATGTTCCATTTCTTCATTATAATTAAAACTATTTTCTAAAATTTTTTTATTTTTTTTATAATTGTTCATTTTATTAAGCAGCTTCTATTGATTTATCTTTATTTGATTTTAATTGTAAATATTTTTCAATTTGTTCAGCTGCATCTCTCCCATCTCTTATGGCCCAAACAACCAAAGATGCTCCTCTAACAATATCTCCAGCAGCAAAAACTCCATCTAAGTTTGTTTGCATTGACTTTAAATCAATTTTAATTGTTCCCCATGTAGATATTGCTAACTCTTCAGCATTAAATAATTTTGGAATATTCTCGGGATCAAAACCTAAAGATTTTATAACGAGATCAGCTGGTATTTTATATTCAGAATCGACTTCAATCTCAGGTCTTCTTCTGCCAGAAGAGTCAGGTTCTCCTAATTTCATCCTATTTACTTCTACTGCACTAACCTTTTTATCTCCTATGAAACTTTTAGGACTCGTTAACCAAATAAACTCTACTCCTTCTTCAATTGCATTGCTAACTTCTCTTACTGAACCGGGCATATTTTCTCTGTCTCGTCTATATAAACACTTGACCGACTTTGCTTTTTGTCTAATTGATGTTCTCACACAATCCATTGCGGTATCACCACCCCCAATAACTACTACGTTTTTACCTTCTGCATTAAGAGTGCCATCATCAAATATTTTTACCTTATCTCCTAAACCTTTTCTATTTGAAGCAGTTAAAAATTCCATTGCTGGAAAAATATTTTGCAAATCGTGCCCTGGTAAATCAATTTCTCTCGCTTTATATACTCCTGTAGAAATTAAAATGGCATCATGTTTCTCCTTTAGCTCATACAAAGATTTATCTTTTCCTACATCAAAATTTTGAACAAATTTAATTCCACTTTCTTTCAATAACTTGGTTCTTCTTTCAACAACAAACTTTTCTAATTTAAAATTTGGTATACCATAAATTAATAAACCTCCTGGTCTGTCGTACCTATCGTAGATTGTTACTTGGTAACCAGACTTTCTAAGTTCTTCAGCGCAGGCCATTCCTGCAGGGCCAGCGCCAATAATCCCAACTGATTGTTTTAATTCTCTTTTCACTTTAACTGGTTTAACCCAGCCTTTGTTCCAAGCTGTATCAGTAATATATTTTTCAATTGAACCAATAGTTACGGTTCCATGACCAGATTGTTCAATTACACAATTTCCTTCACAAAGCCTGTCTTGAGGACATATTCTTCCACATACTTCTGGCATATTATTAGTGCTCTGAGAAATTTCATATGCTTCTTTTAATCTTCCTTCTGCTGTTAATTTTAACCAATCAGGAATATTATTACCTAAGGGGCAGTGTATTTGACAAAATGGAACTCCACACTGAGAACATCGACTTGATTGTTCTTTAGCTTTATCTGTAATGAATTCATTATAAATTTCTTTAAAATCTTCTTTTCTTTTAGGTGAACTTCTTTTTTCAGGTGTTTCCTGATTTAAGTCCACGAATTGAAGCATTTTTTTTTTCATAATTTTATTAAAATAATTGAGTTAATGTCTATTGAATAGAAAAATAAGGTCAATGTCTATTACCTATATAAGATAATGCCTTTAAAAATTATGTTATTATTTGCATACCTGATATGCATTTTAAAATGTCATTAAAAAAACAACCTTCAATATTAATAATTAAATGATGGTAGAGATTTTTCTTTTATCTTTAATACAGGGAATTACAGAATTTTTACCAATTAGTTCTTCTTCTCATTTAATAATTTTTTCTAATTATACTAACTTTGAAAATCAAAGTCTCAGTATTGATATAAGTTTACATATTGGTTCATTCTTAGCTGTTATTACTTACTTTTATAAAGATTTGATAAATTTTTTCAAAAACAAAAAATTATTTTTAAAAATTTTAATTGCCTCAACACCTGTTATGTTTTTTGGCTTTTTGCTAGTGCAAACTAATTTCATAGATAAGCTTAGAAATATTGAGGTTATAGGTTGGTCTACTTTTATTTTTGGAATTTTGCTGTATTTAAGTGATAGATATAAATTAAAAAAAAATATTTCATCTGATTTCAATTATAAATCAGCAATTTTTATAGGTTTTTTTCAAATACTTTCTTTAGTCCCAGGAGTAAGTAGATCTGGAATCTCTATTACAGCTGCAAGATTTTTAAAATTTAAAAGATTTGACTCAGCTAAAATATCATTCTTATTATCTATTCCTACTTTAGGAGCAGTATCTTTATTTGGTTTAAAAAATCTATTAACTAATGATGATGTTAATATTTCAATTTTAAATTTAGTTTCAATTTTTCTTTCATATATATTTTCCTTAATAACAATTAACTATTTTCTAAAATATATTAAAAATTTTAGTTTAAGTATTTTTGTAATTTATAGAATTATTCTAGGAATTATTCTTTTATTTTTTGCTTACTTATAGAATTATAGTGATGCAAACAAGAATTAGAAAGACTATTAGAAAAAAAACAACTACAGATTTTTGTAAAGATAAATTATTTAAAAATTTCATATAATATATTTATTATCTATATTAGAAAATTCAATAAAAAATTTTGGTGCGCCTGCTAGGATTTGAACCCAGAACCTCCTGGTCCGTAGCCAAGCGCTCTATCCAGTTGAGCTACAGGCGCATATTAGCAAAATATCAAATAAACTATTGTATTTAAAGTAATTAAATTTATATTGGTAAAATGGATAATTCAGTTGTGATTACATCTGCTGTTAGAACAGCTGTTGGTTCACTAGGAAAATCTTTTAAAAATATTTCAGCCCATGAGCTGGGTTCAGAAGTTATTAAATCAGCTATTAAATTCTCAAAAATAAACAGTAAAGAAGTTGATGAAATAATTTTAGGTCAGGTATTAACTGGTGGTATGGGACAAAATCCAGCAAGACAGGCTGCTATAAAATCAGGAATTCCAAAAGAAAAACCTGCTTACGTCGTTAATCAAGTTTGTGGTTCAGGAATTAGATCGGTTGCATCAGGTTTTCAAAGTATAAAATCAGGGGACTCCAAAATTGTTATTGCCGGCGGTCAAGAAAATATGTCTTTAGCCCCTCACGCTATTCATTTAAGAGATGGAAAAAAATTAGGAGATACTGCGTTAATAGATACAATGATCAAAGATGGTTTATGGGACGCTTTTCATGACTATCACATGGGTATTACAGCTGAGAATGTTGCCGAAAAATTTCAAGTAACAAGAGAAGACCAAGATAAATTTGCACTTAGATCTCAAGAGAAAGCTCTTAAAGCTCAAATTGAAAATAAATTTAAAGAAGAAATAGTAAATTTCAAAATTAAATCGCAAAAGACAGAATCAAATTTCAATAAAGACGAACATCCTCGTGAAGGTATAAATTTAGAAGCTTTATCAAGATTAAAACCGGTTTTTAAAAAAGATGGTACTGTAACTGCTGGTAATGCTTCTGGAATTAATGATGGTGCAGCTGCCGTGACTTTAATGTCAGGTGAATTAGCCAATAAAAAAGGTTTAGAAAAATTAGTTTCAATAAAATCTTGGGCTAGCTGCGGAGTAGATCCTGCTTTAATGGGCACTGGACCAATTCCATCGTCAAAAAAAGCTTTGGATTTAGCAGGATGGAATATAAAAGATGTTGATCTATTTGAAGTTAATGAAGCTTTTGCCGCCCAAAGCCTTGCTGTTTTAAATACACTTTCTATTCCTGAAGAAAAAGTGAATGTAAATGGAGGCGCCATTGCTTTAGGGCATCCAATTGGGGCTTCTGGAACCCGTATACTTGTTACTCTTATTCATGAAATGATAAAAAGAGACGTTAATAAAGGACTTGCAACTCTATGTATCGGAGGTGGAATGGGTATAGCTATGTGTATCGAAAGATAAATTATTTTAGGTCTTTTAGATTTTTAAAATAATCTAAACAACTCGGGTTTGAAATTGCTTCTTTATTATCAACTTCTTCACCATTGATTATTTTTCTCACTGCCAATTCAACAATTTTTCCACTTTTAGTCCTTGGAATTTCTGGTACTTTTAACACTATTGAAGGAACGTGCTTAGGAGAGCAATTTTTTCTAATTTTTGATTTTATTATTTTAATTTTATCAGAATCTAATTGATGATTTTTTTCTGTAGTTACAAATAAAATAATTCTAACATCATCATTATAGTGTTGTCCGACTACAAGTGCTTCAGTAATAAAATCAATATTCTCCACTTGCTGGTAAATTTCTGCAGTTCCAATTCTAACTCCACCTGGATTTAAAGTGGCATCAGATCTTCCTCTCATAATAAAACCATTATTAGGAGTTTTTTCAATAAAATCACCGTGATGCCAAATATTTTTGAATCTTGTGAAATAGGCTTTGTGGTATTTTTGACCATCATCATCTCCCCAAAATTTTATAGGCATCGATGGAAAGGGGTTTTTTACAACTAACTCACCTTTTTCACTATCATTAATGCTTTTACCTTCTTCCGTAAAAACATCTACGTCAATTCCTAAACTTTGACCTTGAATTTCACCTTTATAAACGTTTGAAAATAAGTTGCCTAAGATTAAGCAGCCAACTAAGTCCGTACCTCCTGCAATAGACGCGAGGTGCACATTCTGTTTTATATTTTCATAAACATATTTAAAACTTTCTTCAGCCAAAGGAGAGCCGGTTGAGGTAATAATTTTTAATGAACTTAAATCTAGATTTTTACTATTATAATTTTCATTCTTTAAATGATCTAAGTATTTTGCACTAACTCCAAAAAGATTAATTTCTTTGTCTTGACAATATTTTAATAAAACATCTATTGTTGGATAAACTGGTGCGCCATCAAAAAGAAAAATTGAGGATCCAGTTGCGAGTCCTCCAACTAACCAGTTCCACATCATCCAGCCTGTAGTAGTATAATAAAATAACTTTTCGTTATCTCTTACATCGCAATGCAGCATGAATTCTTTATTATGTTCTATTAATACATTTCCAGCGCCATGCGTAATACATTTCGGTTTACCTGTTGTTCCGCTAGAATAAAGAATATAAATTGGATGATTAAAATCAAAACGTTCAAATGTATAATCTGATTTAGACTGAATCAAAACCTCATTAAAATCAATAAAATTTTTATATTCAATTTTTTCTTTTTTATTATAAGCAAATACTAAAGTTTTTTTTATTGATGGGATTTCTTTTAAAATATTATTTATTTTTTCAAGTATATTTATTTTTTTTCCATTATAAAAATAATGGTCACATGTAATTAGTACTTTGGGTTCAATTTGTTTAAATCTATCAACCACGCCATGTGTTCCGAAATCTGGAGAACAGGATGACCAAACAATACCATTTTTTGCACAAGCTAAAAAACTTATAATAGACTCTATTTTATTAGGAACATAAGCAGCAACTCTGTCTCCTTTTTTCAAATCTAGTGTTTTTAGGTAAAAAGAAAATTTACAAACTTTTTCATAAAGATCTTTCCAAGTTATACTTTCTTCGAAACCTGTTTCAGATAAAAAGTTTATTGCACAATCATTAGTTTTCTTTTTTAGAATATTTT
>Ga0257114_1002765_pt1 | contig 11489 bp, 8 predicted proteins | sample SI112_10mmetaG_FD_190149 | JGI IMG/M metagenome (GOLD analysis project Ga0257114, IMG submission 190149) | Marine microbial communities from Saanich Inlet, British Columbia, Canada - SI112_10m | ecosystem: Environmental > Aquatic > Marine > Inlet | place: Canada: British Columbia | collected... | reverse complement strand
TTGTCTCTGATCGTTTGCAACATCGTCATATTCTAGTAAATTTTTACGCATGTCATAATTTCTACCTTCAACTTTCTTTTGAGCTTTTTCAATAGCACCAGTAACCATTCGATGTTCAATTGACTCTCCTTTTTTCATACCTAATGAGCGCATCATATTTTTTACACTATCTGAAGCAAATAACCTCATTAATGGATCTTCCATAGACAGATAAAAACGTGATAAGCCAGGATCTCCTTGTCTACCAGCTCTGCCTCGTAATTGGTTATCAATTCGTCTTGATTCATGGCGCTCCGTACACAAGATATGTAGGCCTCCAGCCTCAATCACTTTATCATGTCGAATTTTCCATTCAGCTTTTATAAGTTTTATTTTGTCTTCGTTAGTGGTTTTTTGCTCTGATAAAAGAGCCTCCCAGTTACCACCAAGAACTATATCAGTTCCACGACCAGCCATATTTGTTGCAATAGTTACTGTTCCAGGTATCCCTGCCTGAGAAATTATTTGTGCTTCTTTTTCATGGTGTTTTGCATTTAAAACTTGGTGTGGAATTTTTGCTTTTTCCAATCTTGCTGACATCTCTTCTGAGCTCTCAATAGTTGCTGTACCAACCAATACTGGTGCATTTTTCGCAATACATGATTTAACATCGGCAACTACTGCATCATATTTTTCATCTGTCGTAAGATAAATCAAATCATTCAGATCTACCCTGGCCACTGGAAGATTTGTCGGTATAACAACTACTGGTAATCCATATATCTGGTGAAATTCATATGCTTCAGTATCGGCTGTTCCCGTCATACCTGACAATTTATCATAAAGACGAAAGTAGTTTTGAAACGTAGTGGATGCCATAGTTTGACTTTCACTCTGGATATCAACACCTTCTTTTGCCTCTATCGCCTGATGGAGGCCCTCCGATAGTCTTCTCCCAGGCATAGTTCTACCGGTATGCTCATCAATTAAAATAACTTGTTTGTCTTTTACAATATATTCAATATTTTTGCTAAAAAGATGATGGGCCTTGAGAGCTGATTGAATATGATGCAAAAGTGATAAATTGATAGAATCATAAAGACTATCATTCTTTTGAAGTAAGCTTTCACTCTCTAAAATAAGTTCTATTTTGCAATGGCCGTCTTCTGTGAGTTCAACCTGTCGCATTTTTTCATCTATAGTAAAATCACCTGATTTTTCCTCCGTAGACGGTAATAAAGTTGAAATTAACTTATTGATTTTTATATACAGGGATGAACTATCTTCTGCAGCTCCAGAGATAATCAGGGGAGTTCTCGCTTCATCTATAAGGATTGAATCAACTTCATCGATAACAGCGAAATTTAGTCCTCGCTGTAATTTGTCCTCGGTGCGTAGAATCATATTATCACGGAGGTAATCAAACCCAAATTCATTATTTGTTCCAAATGTAATATCTGCTCGATAGGCTATTAATTTTTCATCTGGAGTCATACCTGACGAAATAACTCCAACTTTCATACCCAGTAATTCGTATATAGGTGCCATCCATTCTGCATCTCTATTAGCCAAATAATCATTGACTGTAACTATGTGTACTCCTTCCCCACTAAGACTATTAAGATATGCAGGTAAAGTGGCCATGAGTGTTTTACCTTCACCAGTCCTCATCTCTGCAATTCGACCTTCATGGAGCACAACTCCTCCAATCATTTGGACGTCAAAATGCCTCAGTCCCAAAGTTCTCTTGGCTGACTCCCTTACAATAGCGAAAGCTTCTGGAAGAATTTGATCTAGTGACTCACCATCCTTAAACCTAAGCTGAAATTCTTCTGTTTTTTTTCTCAGAAGACCATCTTCCAATAAAGAAACTTGATTTTCAAAAGAATTTATTCGGTCTACGATTTTTCGTATTCTTTTAACTTCTCTCTCATTTTTACTACCAAAAAGTTTTGCAAAAAATTTCATTTTTGTTCCAGAGTGATTCTGATCAAATAATTAATCTATTTAGAACAGTAAATATGTACATAGCTATAAAAAACCACATTGCTAAAATTACATGGGTATACAGTACAGACGCTCCCATGAATTAGTCTAGATTTAGTGTAGATTCTTTTAAACGTACCATCTTTTGTTACAAGTCATCATACTTAATTATTAATATTTGACTCATTTATGCTGTCAGTAAAGGTTTTGTGTAAGAAATTGGAACCTCATCTTCATTATTTTCAAAGGTAACTAGCTCCCAAGCATCTTTTTCTGAAATCAATTTCCTTAAAAGCGCATTATTAAGACCATGTCCAGACTTATGGCCAACATACTCACCGATGAGGCTATTTCCTAATAAATATAAATCACCAATTGCATCTAAAATTTTATGCTTAACAAATTCGTCCTCGTAACGAAGTCCATCCTCGTTCAAAACCTGAAATTCATCGACTACAATAGCGTTATCCATACTCCCGCCACGAGCTAGTCCCTGGGATCTCAAGTACTCAATTTCATGCATAAAACCAAATGTACGTGCTCGACTAACTTCCTTTACAAAGGAGGTTGTAGAGAAATCAACTGAGGTTTGAAGAGTTCGATTACTAAAAGCTGGGTGATCAAAATCGATAGAAAACCCTACTTTAAAGCCATTAAAAGGTTTGAAGGATGCACTTTTATCTCCATCATCTACTGTTATCTCTCTTTTTATTCGTATAAATTTCTTCGGTTTCTCTTGTTCTTTTATGCCTGCTGACTGAAGTAAAAAAACAAACGGACTAGCACTACCATCCATTATAGGTACTTCTGGGGCGGTAATATCAATGATAGCGTTATCTATACCTAAACCAGCCATAGCTGATAATAAATGTTCAACTGTTGACACGCGAACTGCACCTTTAGTTAAAGTTGTCGAGAGCATTGTATCTCCAACATTTTCTGCTATTGCATTTATTTCTACTGGTGGATTTAAATCAGAGCGTCGAAAAATAATACCTGTATCAACTGGAGCTGGATGGAGTGTGAGAAAAACTTTTTCTCCAGTATGAAGACCTATTCCGGTGGCCTGTATCATATTATTTAGTGTACGCTGTCTCATCATCTTTCTTATTTTCCAAGATATTCTTTCCAACATAAAATAAAGTTATACTAGACTCAAATAATACAGTACCTTAATCAGCCTGACAGCGCAAAAATGCTGGAATATCAAGATAATCCTCTGAATCGACTGATAAGTCTTTATCTACATCTGAATCTGAATCTTCATCTGATAATTTGTTCCCATTACGGAGTATAGTGGGTCTTTCAATTTCAGCCCAATTTATTTCGCCTCCTGAGCTAGTTTTTGTTTCGATTTTTTGTATATCTTCTTCTGGGTGATCTACTCCAACAGGGATAAACATTGGTTTATCTTCAAGACTTAAACCTGTAGCAACTACGGTAACTCTAAGGATATCATCTAGGGAAGGGTCAATAACAGTTCCAACTACCACAGTAGCGTTCTCAGAACTAAGATCGTTGGCCCTCTCCAAAATATCATTATATTCACCTAGAGTGACGTCCTCTCCAGCTGTTATGTTTACCAATATACCTTTGGCTCCTTGCAAATTTATATCTTCAAGTAACGGACTTTGTATAGCTTTTTCAGCTGCCTCAATAGCTCTATCTAATCCTGATGCTTCACCTGTTCCCATCATAGCTTGTCCCATCTCAGACATAACTGCTTTAACATCTGCAAAATCCATATTAATAAGGCCGGGTCTTATCATTAAGTCAGCAATTCCTTTAACTGCACCTAAAAGGACATCATTTGCTGCACTAAATGCATCAAGTAGAGTTGCAGATCTACCTAAAACCTCAAGAAGTTTCTCATTTGGTACTGTTATAAGAGAGTCGACTTTTTCTTTAAGTTCTTTCAATCCTTCTTCTGCGACAGTCATCCTCTTTTTCCCCTCCCAAACAAAAGGACGAGTAACTACAGCAACTGAAAGGATCCCTAAATCTTTAGCTATATCGGCAACAATTGGTGCAGCTCCAGTTCCAGTACCACCTCCCATACCAGCAGTAATAAAGACCATATCAGCGCCAACTAGCGCTTCAGAAATTCGTTCACGATCCTCTAATGCTGCTTGGCGACCAACTTCTGGGTTGGCGCCTGCACCTAATCCTTTAGTAAGACCGCTACCAATCTGTAAAATTGTAGCATCGATGTCTTGAAGTGCTTGCGCGTCGGTATTTGCAGATATAAATTCAACACCAGTTACGCCACTTTTAATCATATGTTTCAGGGCATTGCCACCTCCACCCCCAACACCTACTACTCTTATTTCTGCACTATCTAGTGTATTATCTATTATATGAAACATAACTTTTACCTCTTATTTAATCTTAAATATAAAATTATCTATAAACTTTCCTGAAACCAGCTTTTTACTGTCCCCACAAAACCTTTCCCACCATTTTTTGACCCCCTGCCCGGAACAGAACCCTCTAAAAGTTGCTGTTCGCCATATAAAACTAGTCCTACGCCTGTTGAGTAAATTGGATTATTAACTATTTCAGATAGCCCCTTGGTATTTTGTGGTGACCCCACTCTTACTGGCATATGAAATATTTCTTCTGCAAGCTCAATTACACCCTCCATTTTTGATGTTCCACCAGTAAGAACCATCCCTGCCGCTACAAGATTTTCAAACCCACTTCGACGTAGCTCTGCTTGAACTAGTGAGAATAATTCTTCATATCTTGGTTCAACAACCTCAGCTAAGGCTTGCCGAGATAAATCTCGAGGTGGTCGATCCCCAACACTTGGGACCTTAATAGTTTCCTCAGCAGCTGTTAATTTTGCCAAAGCACATGCATATTTAATCTTTATTTCTTCAGCATGCGCTGTAGGTGTTCTTAGTGCATGAGCGATATCGTTAGTCACCTGATCACCTGCGATAGGTATTACACCAGTATGTCGAATTGCACCATCAGAAAAGATTGCTATATCAGTAGTGCCTCCACCAATATCTACCAAACATACACCAAGTTGCTTTTCATCTTCAGTCAACACAGCATAGCTTGAGGCGAGCTGCTCTAGAATAATATCGTCAACCTCCAAATTACATCTACGAATACATTTTTTTATATTTTGTGCAGCATTTGCTGCACAGGTAACAAGATGAACTTTTGATTCTAGGCGAACACCAGACATACCAAGTGGTTCATGGACTCCTTCCTGATTATCAATGATATATTCTTGAGGTAAAACATGGAGAATTTCTTGATCAGCAGGAATAGCCACAGCTCTTGCTGCATCTATTACTCTCTCTATATCTAGAGGCAAAACCTCTTGATCCCGAATCGCGACTATACCATGGGAATTTAAGCTTCGAATATGGCTCCCAGCAATACCTACAAAAACCGAATGTATATTACAGTCCCCCATTAACTCTGCTTCCTCAATAGCACGCTGTATAGAATTAACAGTTGCCTCTATATTTACAACTACACCTTTTTTTAACCCAGAAGATGGTTGTAATCCTGCTCCTATTATTTCTAAAGCTCCCTCTGGACTTACCACTCCGACAATAGCTGCGACTTTCGAGGTTCCAATATCTAACCCAACTATCATTTGCTCTTCGTTTGTATTAGCCATCTTTGACCTCATTTAAATTATTTATTTCCATCTCACAGCTATCCCATTGTCATATCTAATATCAACTCCATCCATATCAGTGCTGCTACTTTTCAAGGTCGCCATCCATATAATTAAAAACCGACGTATTTTTTCAATTATCTGATCACGGCCAATTAAAATCTCAAGTCCATTAGATAAGGTTAATTTCCAAATACCCTGATTGTTATAGCTCAATTCTATAATTTTCAAACCTGCAGGCCGCAATAATAGACTAATCTCTTGATAGGTATTCATGATTAGTCGCTCAGAATTTTCCACTCCTGTCAGTACGGGCAAACTAGATAAATTTCTATTATTCAGATCTAGTATCTCACCCCTATCATTAAGAAAATTTCTATCTCCCCATCTTGCTAATGGAACCTCTTCAATTACTTTAACTTCTATACCGCTTGGCCACTTCCGTCTAACAAACGCTCTCTCTATCCAAGGGTGTGACTCAAGAAGAGAAGTTATTTTCATTAGATCTGAACTTAAAATCTTCGAATCAGAGACTGTAGTTATAATTAATTCTTTTACTTCTTTTTTTTCAATATTGCTGAAAGTGCCAAAAACCGAAATATTATTAATAGGTATGTCAAATTTGACAAAAAGATATTTAGCACTCCATATCATAGCAATGCCTATAATGACGATCGGTAGAATTTTTACTCCCTTAAAAAACCAATTAAGCCAATCACGCAAAAGGTGATAACGATCTTGCAATCTGAGGTCTCTGTTTCCTATTCGATTTATATGTGTTTTCACGTTTCAGTGTTTCCTATCAATAATTAACAGATAATTACATTGAGCTATCTAAAATCTTAAGTACTAGTTCATCGAAACTATATCCTGCTGCTGCTGCTGCCATTGGCACCAAACTATGGTCGGTCATTCCTGGAACGGTGTTGATCTCTAGAACAAAAAACTCACCATGTGAGTTTGTCATTACATCAACACGACCCCATCCGGTACATCCAAGGCTCTCGAAAGACTGTATCGCTAGCCTCATGAGTTCTTTTTCTTTTTTTTCATTTAACTCGCATGGGTATCTGTATATAGTTTCTTCAGAGAGATATTTAGCAGAATAATCATAAAATTCATGGCTAGTCTCAAGCTTAATAGGAGGGAGGGCTTTTTCATCTAATATAGCAACTGTATATTCTTCTCCCTCGATCCACTGCTCAGCAATTACTTTATCGTCAAGAATTGACGCTTTCTTCCATGCTTCCTTAAAAGATTTGACATCATTGACCCTGCTCATGCCTAAACTTGAACCTCCTCGTGCGGGTTTAACAATTATTTCGCCGCCAAGTTTTTTTAGAGTTTCCTTCCAATTAGTTGTTTTTTCTAATAACGAGAACGCCGGTGTTCGAATATTAGATCCTTTCCAAAAAATTTTACTATGGAGCTTATCCATAGCCGCTGCAGATGCCAAAATGCCACTGCCAGTATAAGGTAAATCATATGACTCTAGAGCACCTTGAAGCACTCCGTCCTCCCCTCTAGAACCATGCAACATAATTAATGCTCTATCTAATCCATATTTTGGCAGCTGCTCAAAAAATCTTTCATCTATATCTATAGAAAGGACATCTAGACCAGATCTTACTAATGAATCAGTCACACATTTCCCAGACAATAACGAGATCTCTCTCTCAGCAGATACGCCTCCAGTTAGAACCCCAACTCGACCATATTTTTTGATTTCTTGTTGCTTGGTTATCATTTTTTCTAAAGGTCCTGTGATAAGTTTGAATCTGCAAGAATTTTTACAAGTTTACTTACACTTCCTGCCCCTTGAGTAATAATAATATCGTCTGCCTGGATAACATCTCTAAGAATCTCATTAACTTCTTGAATATTTTGGACATAAATAGGATCTACTAAGCCCCTCTGCCTAATACTTCGACATAATGTTCTACTGTCTGCTCCAGGGATTTCATCCTCTCCTGCGGAATATACTTCTAACAAAAGGAGAGCATCACAACTTGATAAAACTTGTACAAAATCTTCGAACAAATCTCTTGTTCGACTATATCGATGGGGTTGGAATATCATAACTAGTCGTCTATTCGGCCATCCATCCATAATTGCTTTAATAGTAGCGGCTAGTTCTCTTGGATGGTGACCATAATCGTCTATTAGCATCGCTGATCCATTGCCAATCGGATAATCACCATAAATCTCAAAACGCCTTGCAACACCCTGAAATTTTCTTAGTGCTTCTTTGATAGACTTATCGGAAACACCTTCATCAATAGCTACAGTTATTGCTGCAGTGGCATTCAAAATGTTATGGATGCCTGGGATATTCATATCAATTGTTAGTAACTTATTGTCACCGGGTCTTAATAAATCAAAGCTACTTTTTTCTTTCTTTATGGTAACGTTCTTAATACAGTAGTCTGCATCTTCTGAGAAACCATATGTCAAAACGGGTCTCGAAATATCAGGTAGCATGGATTTAATTACTGGGTCATCAATGCATAAAACAGCTAGTCCATAAAAAGGCAAATTATGAAGAAATATTAAAAAAGTTTGTTTTAGCTTACTAAAGTCTGAGTCGTAAGCTTCCATATGATCACTATCAATATTTGTTAAAATTGTAACCATGGGTTGCAGATGTAAAAAAGAAGCGTCACTTTCATCCGCCTCAGCAACTAAATAGGGACTTATACCCAACCCAGCATTTGTATTAACTGATTTTACTAATCCTCCGATTATAAATGTGGGATCTTTATCATCTGCAGCTAAAATTGCAGCTAACAAACTTGTAGTTGTAGTTTTACCGTGTGTACCTGCAACGGCTATACTATGACGATACCTCATAAGTTCCGATAACATCTCTGCTCTTGGAATAACAGGTATGCGAAGTTCTCGTGCACTTATAGCCTCTGGATTATCAGCTGCGATCGCTGAAGAAGTTACAACTACATCTGCACCATCAATATTCGTAGCAGTATGGCCTACTTGTATTTTTGCCCCTAATACCTCTAGTCTTAGTGTATTATCATTTTTTAGTAGGTCTGATCCAGAAATTTTATAGCCCTGATTGAGCAATACCTCTGCTATTCCACTCATACCATTACCACCGATGCCGATGAAATGAATATGGTTCATTTGTCGCATTTCAGGCATAAAAATTTTCTTTTTTATAATCATAAAGGCTCCATACAGATATCTGCTACTAATTCTGCCACACCAAGCCTTGCTGATTTTTTTGCATTCATGGCCATAGAATCTAATTTTACTGGGTTTCCTAGCCATTCATTTAAAATTGATACTAGCAATTTATCTGTTAAATCTTGTTCTTTTACCATGTATGCAGCACCAAGACTTACGAGCCATTTACCATTATGGAATTGATGATCATCTGCAGCGTAAGGATATGGTATAAGTAGAGCGCCTACGCCTGCAGCGGCGAGCTCTGAAATTGTTAAGGCGCCTGCTCTGCAGACAACTAAGTCAGCCCACCCATATGCCTCTGCCATATCGGATATAAAAGATTCAACTCTCGCCTTTAAATCTAAATCTTTATATATCTGCTGTGTTTCTTGGAGGTTAGCTTTACCTGACTGATGTCGTATTTCGGGTCTATATTTTTTTTCTACAGCAGAAAGAGCCTGAGGTATTTTTTTATTGATTGATATCGATCCTAAACTACCGCCTAAAATAAGTATTCTTGGAGGGCGATCTCTATCTATCCTGCTCAATAATGTCGGTTGCAAAGAGGAGATTTCTTTACGGACTGGGTTACCAGTCCATTCCCCACGTGGCAGAGTATCAGGGAAGGCGGTCAGCACACGAGTGGCTACTTTGGCTAATATCTTATTAGTGGTTCCGGGAATTGAATTTTGCTCATGAATGATTAATGGAAGCCTCATAATTTTTGCAGCAATTCCACCAGGCCCTGATGCAAAACCGCCCAAACCTAAAATCATATCTGGTGATTCTCGATGAATCACAATCATAGCCTGAAAAATAGCTTTAATAAGAGTATAAGGTGCTTTCAGCCATTTCAAAATTCTAGTACCTCTTAATCCTTGTATATCAATATAATTGATATCAAATCCATTAGCTGGAACTAATTCTGACTCGATGCCTTGCTGGGTCCCCAGCCATACAACAGAAACATTCCTATTTCTAAAGACCTCTGCTATTGAAATGGCTGGTATGACGTGTCCACCTGTGCCCCCAGCCATAATTAATACTTTTTTAATTCTCTGCTTTAACACGACTTACTCTCTTTATAGTTTTTCCAACAACATCAACTTCTGAGCTTATTCTTAATACTAATGAAATCATTGCAATGCACACCAAGAGACTGCTACCCCCATAACTTATAAAGGGTAATGTGATGCCTTTTGTAGGTAGTAAGCCAGATGTAACTGCTATGTTTATGAAAGACTGGAGTGCTAGTATTATCGCAATACCGATGCAGCTGTAAGTACAAAACCAGGCTCTACTTCTCATTGCTCGTCGAGCTACATGAAGTATTCGGTGTATCAGAATTACGTATAAAAGTATCATAACTGTTACTCCAATCAACCCAAATTCTTCAGCATAAATGGAAAAAATGAAGTCCGTATGCGCCTCAGGTAAATAATGTAATTTTTGTACACTATTCCCTAGGCCAACTCCAAACCATTCTCCCTCTCCGAAAGCCATCAAAGAATTTGTTACTTGGTAACCAGTGTCTCTGGGATCAGACCAGGGGTTTAAAAAGGAATTTAATCTCTCGATTCGATATGGTTCCATTACAGCGATGTAAGCAAGGCCAGAAATAGAAAAAATAGATATCATGCCAAACTGCCAAAGAGGGACACCTACAATAAATAACATACAGAATACTGTAGTGCTTATGATGACCATAGATCCATAGTCTGGCTGTTTAAACAAAAGTAACACAACTAAAGCGATTACGAAAAGAGGTGAGAATACGCTCTTCCAGGACTCTTTGAGTTTTTGTTGGTGTCTTTGGAGATATCCTGCTAAAAAAATAATAACAGCAAATTTTGCAACCTCAGCAGCTTGAAGATTGATGAATCCAAGCGAGATCCAGCGTCTACTTCCATTAATTTTGGGTGCAAATAAAACTGCGATTAATAGGAGTATTGATACTATAAATATTGGTGTTCCAAGCTTGCACCAGACCCAAGAGGGTGTGATTAAAAAGATAAATGCAACTGCAATACCAAGCAATAGAAATATCAAATGGCGCTTCAAATGAAACAGATTGTCGTTATATTTGAAGTCAGCATGACTAATTGAAGCAGAATAAATCATTACAAGCCCAATACTTAATATTGCTAAAACAGCAAATAGCAATTGTTGGTCTATACCATGAAGTGAATCGAAGAAAGATGTCTTTCGCTTCACGAATTCCATATTCATTTCAAATCCTCTACCACAGAAATAAATTTTTCGCCTCTTTCTTCAAAATTAGCGAACATATCTAAACTTGCGCATCCCGGAGAAAACAAGACTATATCTCCTGATTTAGATAGCTCATTAGATAACATAACGGCATCTTCCACATTAACTGCATAAATGGTGTCAATTATTCCGGATATAGCGGTGTCTATTTCAGACGCTGCTTCGCCTATTAATAAAATATTCTTCACCAAACCAGACAATGAGGAAGCAAGTATTGAAAAATTTTGCCCCTTAGGCTGACCTCCAAGAATCAAAATTATATTTCCATTAGCGGGTAAAGAACCTATAGCAGCTAGAGTAGCGCCCAGATTTGTAGCTTTAGAATCGTTAATATAAGTTACATTATTTAAAATTCTTACTGTTTGATATCGATGGGGAAGCCCCTTAAATCTCCTTAACACCTTTAGCATTGGCTCCAAAGGCA
>Ga0257114_1002760_pt1 | contig 11497 bp, 12 predicted proteins | sample SI112_10mmetaG_FD_190149 | JGI IMG/M metagenome (GOLD analysis project Ga0257114, IMG submission 190149) | Marine microbial communities from Saanich Inlet, British Columbia, Canada - SI112_10m | ecosystem: Environmental > Aquatic > Marine > Inlet | place: Canada: British Columbia | collected... | reverse complement strand
ATTTTTTTTTATCGTATATATTTATTTTTAATCCAAATTTTTTAAGTGAATTTATTCTTTTCGCGTATTCATCTGGGTGAAGAATATTTCCTGGCTCTGAGACAAGATCTCTTGCAAAAAAACTTCCTTCTTCTATCGCCTTAAATCTTAACTGACTTTGTGATGTTATTTTATTCTTGGATCCAATCAAAGTTATAGAAATATTATTTTTATTCTTTTTAGATTTATAAATATCAAATTTATAAGATTTTAATTTAATTCCATGCAAGAAATACCCCGCAAAATTTTCAATTTTGCTATTTATGGTATCTGTATTAACGAAATAATCTTTTTTCTTATCATAATTAATATAACCGTGAAATTTAGCACCTAAATTTTCGATATCAGAAACTTTAACATCTTTCTTAACAGACACTAAAAATATTTTCTTTTTAGAATTAACATCAAAAAAAAGGAGATCTTTTTTTTGATCACTGTTTTTTAGCAAATCTGAGATATATGAAAATTCATTAGTTGAAATGTACTTTTTTAACCCTCCAATATTAAATTTTTCATCAACAAATAAGATGAGGTTTGAGGAAGCTTTTACTGGATTACTTGTTTTATAATTGATTTGAATAGTCATAAGTTTTTAATACACTCTGTACGAGTACATGTTATATAAGAATAAAAATACCATTTTCAATGAAAAAAATCTTATTTAGAAAATTATTAATCGATTATTTGAGTTTTTTTTTAATAGCTCTATTAGGTTCCAGTATAGTTGTTTGGGTGTTTCAAGCGGTTAACTATCTTGATATTATGATCGAAGATGGCCGGGATTATACAATTTATATAAATTACTCATTACTTAATTTTCCCAAAATACTAAGTAAATTATTCCCCTTTGTATTGTTTTTTAGCATATTCCACATAACATCAAAATTTGAAAACAATAATGAACTAATAATTCTTTGGAATTTTGGAGTTACCAAAATTGAATTGATAAATTTTATATTTAGATTTTCTTTAATATTGATGATTGTTCAAATAACTTTGTCATCATTAATAATTCCAAAATCACAAGATTTAGCAAGATCATTTTTAAGAACTTCAACAGTTAATTTTTTTGGAAATTTTATCAAACCTCAGAGGTTCAATGATACTATTAAAAATGTGACTATTTATAGTGAAAAAAAAGATAATGAAGGAAATCTTTACAATCTATACTTGAAGAAACAACTAGATGAAAATAATTTTCAATTAACTTATGCAAAAAAAGGTATCTTTAAAGAATTTAATAAAATGCCAATCCTGGTGCTATATGATGGTGCAACAATTACAGGCAAAAATGATAAAATAACAAACTTTAGTTTTTCAAAATCTAACTTTCCAATAAATAATTTTAAAAGTAATACCACAACTTATAAAAAAACTCAGGAGCTATCTTCCATTCAACTTTTTCAATGTTTAATTTTTTTACAAATTAAAAAAAAGACTAAAGAAAGCAAAATAGAAAATTGTTCAAAAAAAAACTTACATAATATTTATAAAGAATTATACAAAAGGTTCTTAATACCTTTTTACATTCCTTTGCTAGTACTTATTCCTTTTTTGCTAACTCTGTCATCTAAAGAAAATTTGAATTATTCAAAATTAAAAACTACAACATTTTTTATTGGTTTAATTTTTATAGTACTTTCAGAAACTACCATAAAATTAATTTCAGCTGTGTATCTTAAAAATATTATGATTTGTTTAATACCTTTTTTATTTTTAATTTTTTTGTATGTAATTTTTATTAAAAAAACTAATTTTAAACCTTTATAAAATGAAAACTTATATCAAATTCTTGTGTAATATTTTTTTAAAATCATTTTTCTATGTGTTTTTAGTAATGTTCAGCTTGGTGTTCATTTTAAATTTATTATCAGAGTTAGAATTTTTTAAAGATATTGAGGTCAGTGTTAATTTTACCTTACTTTTATCTCTTTTAAATTCTCCCTCAATGATTTTTGAAATGTTTCCATTTATATTTTTATTAACTACACAATTTTTTTTTATTAAACTTTTCAATAATAATGAATTAGAAGTATTTAAATATTCTGGTCTTAAAAACTCTAATATTTTGTGGATTCTTGGTTTGCTTTCTTTTTTAGTAAGTATAATAATTATTATTGTATTTTATAATTTTTCAGCAAATTTTAAAAACTTTTATCTAGAAAAAAAATCACAATATACTTCAGATGGCAAATACTTAGCTGTTATTACAAAGAATGGCTTATGGATTAAAGATGAAATCGACAATAAAATTTACATTATAAATTCATCAGAAATTAAAGATCATTTTTTGATCAATAATTTTATTACTGAGTTTAATGATAATTATGAGGTTATAAGAAATCTACAAAGTAAAAAAATTGATATAAAAGAAAAGATCTGGTTAATCTACAATGCGAAAATATATAATAATAATGATTATGAAATAAAAGAATTTTTGGAAATTAAAACAAACTTTGATTACAAAAGAATAAAAACACTATACTCAAATCTATCATCTTTAAGTATTCTTCAGCTTTTTGAACTCAAGAATAATTATAAAAAATTAAATTATTCTCTTACTGAAGTAAATTTACAAATATTAAAAATATTAGTCTATCCCATATATTTAGTTTTAATTACAATTATGTCTGCTCTGATAATGCTTAAAATAAAAAGACTTGATAATACTACCCTTAAAATATCATTGGGGTTATTCATTTCTGTCATAATATACTATATAAATAATTTTTTTTTAGTTATGGGAAGTACAGAAAGGATTCCATTGTTTTTTGCAATTTTTATTCCTTTAATATTATTGGGACTACTTAACAGTTATATGGTTTATAGAATTAATGAGAAATAAATATTTACCTTTTTTAATATTTTTGATTTTGTGTAAGCTGTTTTTTTTCAGCGCTAATAGTGCAGAACAATTTAATTTTGACATAACAGAAATCGAAATTTTACAAAATGGAGACGTTATTAAAGGGATCAAAAAAGGAACTGTAAGCACTAACGATGGAATAATAATTACAGCTGATACTTTTATATACCAAAAATTATTAAATATTTTAAGCGCCGAAGGAAATGTTACAATTAAAGATAGTAAAAAAAATTTAGAAATTTATTCAAACAATGTGGTTTACGAAAAAAATAAGGAAATAATAACCACAAACAAAAACTCAAAAGTAATATATGGAGTTGGAAAATCTATTCTTGCAGACTCTTTTAAACTGGATAGAAAAAAAAACATTTTAGATGCAAATGGTAATGTCGAAATTAAGAATACTTTAAATGATTATTTAATAACTGGAAATGATTTCAGTTATTTTAAAGACTCTGAAAAAATAATTTCTAAAGGAAAGACTGAAGCTTTTTTACAATCAAAATATACAATTACTTCTGAGGATGTAATTTACCAAATAGAAGAAAACAATCTAAGTTCAGTAAAAAAAACTAAAATTGAAGATGACAATTCTCAAGTTTATTTTGCTGAAAATTTCAATTATTCTATAAATCAAGAAATTTTTAAAGGAGAAAAAATTTTAATTATTACTAATTATAATTTACCTAAAAGTGAAAAATTTTATTTTGAAAATGCTATAATAAATCTTGCAGAACAAAAATTTATTGCAAAAGATACTAAAATTGATCTAAGTAAAGATATTTTTGACAACTCTGAAAACGATCCTCGATTAAAAGGTGTATCTTCAATTAGCGACAGTAATACTACAATTATAAAAAAAGGGGTTTTTACAAGTTGTAAAAAAAATGATGACTGTCCGCCATGGTCCATCTCTGCTGGAGAAATCAAGCATAATAAAATGAAAAAGCAACTTATTTATAAAGATGCTGTATTAAAGATTTATGATTTACCTGTCTTATATTTTCCAAAATTTTTTCATCCAGATCCTTCTGTAAAAAGACAATCTGGAATTCTACAACCTGAAATAAATAGCTCAAATAACTTAGGTAATTCTGTTACGTTGCCCTACTTTAAAGTTATTTCCAATAATAAGGACTTAACCTTTAATCCAACTTTGTTTGAAGGCAACACATCAATGTTAACAACCGAATACAGAGCAATAAACGAAAAAAATGAAATCTTAGCCGATGTTGGTTATGTAAATGGATATAAATCAAACACTACAAATAAAAAAAGTAGTTTATCACATTACTTTTTAGATATAGATCATGATCTAAAACTTGAAGATTTTGACTCAAGTGATTTAAAACTATCCTTAAAAAAAGTATCAAATGACACTTATTTAAAAGTTTTTGATCAACATATCACTAAATCAAGTTTAAGACCTGAGAATTTTGATAATTTAAATAGCAGTTTAAAATTGTTTTTAGATCATGAAAATTTCATTTTTGAAACTGGTATTCAAAGTTTTGAAAATCTTCAAATTGAAAATAAGTCAGATCGTTACCAATACAATCTTCCCTATTATAATTATGATAAATCAGTTGAACAAAATTATTTTGATGGCACTATAGATTTTAATTCTAATGGTAATAACTACCTTAGTGAAACAAACAAACTTGAAACAAATATTATAAATAACTTTATTTATAATAGTACAGACTACATTTCTGATTTTGGCATAAAAAATAATTTTAGTTTTAGTTTGAAAAACTTAAATTCTATTGGAAAAAAGACATCTCAATACAAATCCAACCCTCAAATGGAAATTTCTAGTTTGTTTAATATAGATTTAAGTATGCCATTAGAAAAAAAAAGTGACTATAATGACAATATATTAATACCAAAAATTTCTTTTAGAATTAATCCAGGTGACATGAAAAATTATTCTTCATCAGACAACAAGATTAATGCAGATAATGCTTTTGCTCTTAATAGACTGGGATTATCAGATACATTAGAAGCTGGAAAATCACTTACATTAGGTCTGGATTACAATAATGAAAGAAGAAATAATTTAGATCAAATCAATAATTACTTTGAATTAAAACTAGCCACAGTTTTTAGAGATAAAGAAGAAAATTTCATCCCCAATAAAAGTACAATTAACAAACAAAATTCAAATTTATTTGGATCTATATCTAATAAATTTTCTGATAATGTTAATATAGGTTATAATTTTTCTATAGATAATGATTATAGTACTTTTGAATATAATGATTTAAACGCAACAATTTCAGTAAATAATTTTATTACAAAATTTAATTTTATAGAAGAGAAAGGAGATACAGGGGACACAAATGTTTTAGCTAGTTCGTTTGAATATAATTTAGACAAAAAAAATTCTTTTAAATTTCAAACACGTCGAAATAGAAAACTAAGTTTAACAGAGTATTATGATCTTGTTTATGAGTATAAAAATGACTGTTTAACAGCTGGTATTAAATACAAAAAATCTTACTATACAGATAATGATCTTAAACCAACTGAAAATTTATTGTTTACGATTTCTTTATTTCCATTAACTTCATATGAATATTCAGCAGAAGACTTAATAAGTCAGTAAATTTCAATGAAAAAATTTAAAACAATTACTATTGGTATTTTTTTTTCAATAATTTTTTTTTCAATCTCTTTAACAATAGAAAATAAAATTTTATTTAAAGTTAATAATGAAATTATAACATCGATGGATATTTTAACAGAACTAAAATACCTAGGAATTATTAATAAAGATTTAAAAAAAATAACAAAAAATCAATCATTTGAAATTGTGAAAAGATCATTAATTAGAGAAAAAATAAAAGAAATAGAATTAAAAAAGGTTTTAAAAGAAATAGAAGTTGAAGAGAAATTTTTGAATAATTTGTTAGTTGATTACTTTAAATCAAATAATATTAAAACAATTTCGGAATTTGAAAATTTTTTTATTTCACAAGACATCGATCCTAATTTAATTAAAAAAAAAATAAGTATAGAAATATTATGGAACCAGTTAATTTATTCTAAATTTAAACAAAATATAAAAATCGACAGAAAGTTAATTCAAAATGAACTTTCAAATAATGTTAAAAAAAGAGAATTTTTACTATCAGAAATTTTATTTAACATAAATGAAAATGAAAAATTTGATGATAAGATCATTTTATTAAAAAAAGAAATAGAAGATAAAGGTTTTTCTCAAACAGCGCTTTCTTATAGTATTTCAGACACGTCAAGCAAAGGAGGTAAATTAGGATGGGTAAGTGAAACAATTCTGAATAAAAAAATTAAAAATGAAGTTAAAAAAATTAAAGTTGGTAATTATACAAACCCAATAGTAATTCCTGGGGGCTTTCTAATAATAAAGATCGAAGATATTAGAGAGTTAGATAATAGTTCTGATTTAAATGATGAGATTGAAAAAATTATAAAGGAGAGAACTAACAAACAATTAAACCAGTTTTCAAATATTTATTTTAATAAAATAAAAAAAGACATGGTAATTAATGAATTATAGTCCGATTTTAATCGTTGCAGGTGAACCTAATAGTATTTTTTTAGAAATTTTTTTTAAAGTTTTAAAAAAAAATGTAATTTTAAGTCCTCTAATCCTTATAACATCAAGCAAACTATTAAAGATGCAAATGATAAAATTGAAATTTAAAAAAAAAATTAAATTATTAGATCCATTATTTTTAGATAAATATATACTTGATAATAAATCAATAAATTTGATAAATGTCGAATACAATCCTAGTAAAGCTTTTGAAAAAATTTCAACAAAATCTAATAAGTTTATTGATGATTCATTTGAATTAGCTTTTAAAATAATTAAAAAATACAAAATCTTTAAAATTATTAATGGTCCAATTTCCAAAAAAAGCTTTTTAAAAAAAAAGTTTTTAGGAATTACTGAATATATTTCACAAAAATTTGATGCCAAAAATACATGTATGCTGATCTACAATAAAAAACTTTCTGTCTGCCCAATTACAACCCATTTACCCATAAAATTAGTTACAAAACAAATAAGTAAAAAAATTATAACTAATAAAGTTTCATTAATAAGTGATTTTTATAAACAGAATTTTGGTTTTAAGCCCAAAATTGCTATTTTAGGACTAAATCCACACTGTGAGAGTATACACAAGTATAATGAAGATGAAAAAATCATTAAACCCACAGCAGAACATTTAAAAAAAAAATACAATGTATCAGGACCATATGCTGCTGATACAATATTTTTAAAAGAAAATAGAAAAAAAATAGATGTAGTTGTTGGAATGTATCACGATCAAGTACTAACCCCCTTAAAAACATTGCATGAATATGATGCAATAAATATTACTTTAGGTTTGCCCTTTATTAGAGTTTCACCTGATCATGGTCCAAATGAAAAAATGTTAGGTAAGAATAAATCAAATCCTACAAGTCTATTAAGATCTATTCAATTTCTGGATCAAAATTGATTATTGCTAAAAAAAGTCTGGGTCAAAACTTTCTTACGGATAGAAATATTTTAGAAAAAATTGTTAATGTAGTAGATATTAAAAATAAGATTATATTAGAAGTCGGACCAGGAACTGGTAACTTGACTTCTTTTATTCTGAAAAAACAACCTAAAAAAATTTTTGTTATTGAAAAAGATGAAAACTTAGCAAGAAATCTTGATGAAAATTTTGGTGAGCAGTTAACTATTATAAATGATGATATTTTAAATATTGATGAAAATTCACTATTTGACGAAAAGGTTATAGTATTTGGTAACTTGCCTTACAATATATCCACTGAAATATTAAGCAAATGGATAATAAACTTAAAAGATAATTTTTGGTTTGATCATCTTATCCTTATGTTTCAAAAAGAAGTTGCTGAAAGGATAATTTCAAATTTTAACAGTTCAACATATGGAAGATTGTCAATTTTGGCTAATTGGAAATTAGATATAAAAAGGATCTGCGATATCAAACCACATAGTTTTTCTCCAAAACCAAAAATTGACAGTTCTTTATTATTTTTTACGCCTAAAAAAAATTTTTTTAAAATCAAAGACCCTAAAAACTTAGAAAAAGTTACAAGAATTTTTTTTAGTCAGCGGAGAAAAATGTTAAAAAAGCCCTTCAATCAATTATTTAATGGTGATAACAAAATATCAGATAAACTTAAAATTGATTTAAATTTGAGACCACAAAATTTAGACTTTGATACATATTATAAATTAACCAGCGAGTTTGAGAAATTAAGTAGTTAACTTATTTACATGGCTTCTGATATATTCTAAATCATAATCCTTTGAGCCATTGTTAATTTCAGCTTCAATTAAATTATTTATTTTAGAAAAACATTTTTTTAAATCGTCATTTATCACTACATAATCATAGTTTATCCAATGCAAAACATCTCTTTCAAACTGTTTCATTCTCTCTTCAGCAATTAATTTATCTTTCATGTCTCTGCTGGAAAGTCTTTCAAATAATTCCTCTTTGCTTGGAGGTAAAATAAAGAAAGTTAACAACTTATAATCTAGTTTTTTATTCTTAATTTGGTCTGCTCCTTGCCAGTCAATATCAAATAAAACATTTTTACCTTTATTTAATTTATCAATTACTGGTGTTCTAGTTGTTCCGTAAAAGTTATTAAAAACTTTTGCATACTCAAGAAATTCTTCATTTTTAATTAATCTTTCAAATTCTTTCTCACTAACAAAAAAATAATCTTTGTTATGTGTTTCATTAGGTCTTGGTTGTCGTGTAGTGTGTGAAATAGAAATTTCAAAGTCATCTAGAAGAGATAACATTTTCACCAATGTAGTTTTACCAGCACCTGATGGAGATGATAAAATTATCATTACCCCATCTTTTTTTGAGGGCATGAAATATACTAGTTAGCTTTTCCTTCGATAAACTTAACTGCATCTCCAACAGTTAAAATTTTCTCTGCTTCACTATCTGATATTTCAGATCCAAATTCTTCCTCGAAAGCCATCACTAACTCAACAGTATCTAAACTATCAGCTCCTAAATCATCTATAAAACTAGAATCTTCATTTACTTTTGCTTCGTCAATACCAAGGTGATCTGCTACAATTTTTTTTACTTTGCTTGAAACGTCTTCTGACATATTGATCCTTTTTGTTATAAATTCTTAATAGTTTAAAAAGCTGTTTTGTCAAGCCATATACATGCCTCCATTAACATGAATTGTTTCCCCATTAATATAGCTAGATTGATCTGAGCTTAAAAAAAGTACTGCATTTGCTATATCATCTGGCTTACCTAACCGAGCAGACGGTATCTTTGATATAATAACTTCCTTAAACTTATCATCAATTTTATCTGTCATTGCTGTTTGTATAAAACCTGGTGAGATGCAGTTAATGTTAATATTTTTTTTAGCATACTCAATTGCCAAGCTTTTTGACATTGCAACTATTCCTGCTTTTGAAGCTGTATAGTTTGCTTGCCCTAAATTCCCAGTATGACCTACTACTGAAGTAATATTTACAATTTTTCCAGATTTATTTTTCAGCATCTTTTTAATAGCAAATTTGCTCATTAAAAATGTTGATGTTAAATTGATATTTATAACTTTTTGCCACTCATCCAAACTCATTCTTATTGCTAAATTATCTTGGGTAATTCCAGCATTATTAACTATGCAATCTAAACTTCCACCAAGCTCACTAGTTGCATTTTCAATAAATTCTTCAATTTTGTCACTTTGAGAAATATCAAATTTTAATATTTTAATTTTTTTGAAATTATTTTTTAATTCTTCTAATTTTTCTATTCTAGTTCCTGATGCTAGTAAATTTGCTCCTGCCTCATTCAATTTTTTTATTACAGCATTACCTATTCCACCTGATGCGCCTGTTACAATAATATTTTTATTTTCTAAATTATTCATATTTTCAAACCTTCGATATCTCCTTGGTTGTTTAAAGTATCTATTTTAACCTCTCTATTTATTCTTTTAACCAAACCTGACAAAACTTTACCTGGCCCTATTTCTATAAAATGATTAACATCGTTATTAATCATATTAATAACACCTTCTCTCCATCTAACCCTATTTTCAATTTGTTTAATCAATAAATCTTTAAGCTCATTAGCATCTGATATTTCATTAGCAGTAACATTAGAGATTAGTTTATTTTTGCCCTGATTAAAATTTAATTTATCTAATGCATCTCTCATAATAATTGTAGCTTTACTCATTAAATTACAGTGAAAAGGGGCGCTAACAGGTAACTTAATATTCTTAATAGCATTTTCTTTTAAAATTTTAATTAATTTATCTAGATCATCTATTTTTCCACTTAAAACTATTTGACCTTCAGAATTATCATTTGCTATTTGGGCATTAAAACTATCCTTGTTTTCTTTTAGTATTTTTTCTATATCCTCAACAGTTGAGCCTAATACCGCAACCATACCACCTTGGCCTTTCGGAACTGAATTTTGCATTGCATCACCTCTTGTTCTTAAAATCTTTAAAGTATCAGAAAAACTTAAATATCCAGCACAAGATAATGCTGAGTACTCACCTAATGAATGTCCAGCAAAGTATTTTGCTTTGTTTAAATCAATATTAAATTCTTTTGTAACTATACTAAAAATTGAATAGCTAATTAAAAAGATTGCGGGTTGCGTGTTAGCGGTTAAGTCTAATTTCTCTTTTGGTCCTTCTAATATTAGCTTAGATATAGGAAAATTTAGTATATCATCAGCCTCTTTGAATAAGTTTTTGACAAGATCAAACTTGTCATGGAATTCCTTTCCCATACCAACTATTTGGGAACCCTGACCTGGAAAAATTACTGAAAACATATAAAAAAAACTATTAATTTTGCTTTTTTAACTATTGTAATTGAACATTTATAATAGTATATCCTCACTTTTTATTAAAGAACTTAAATGAATTTATACGAACATACTATAATAGCCAGACAAGACACCTCACCAAGTGAAATTAAGCAATTAACGGAAAAATATTCTAAAATTGTTGAAAAAAATGAGGGTGAAATTGTAAAAACTGAAAACTGGGGATTGCTTAACTTATCTTATCTTATCAAAAAAAATAAAAAAGGTAGCTACATTCACTTTAAGATTAAAGGTAAGGGGAATGTGATAGATGAATTAGAAAAAAATGAGGCTATTGATAAAAAGTTATTAAGATACTTAACAGTCAGAGTTAAAAAATTTGATTTGGATGCAAATTATTTTGCAAAAAGAGAAGATGATGACAAAAAAGAAAGTTACAAAAATTAAATATGCCTAAAAGACAAAGTGGAAATAAAAAAGGAAAACAAAGCAACTTTGCAAAACTAAGTATTTTTCAACCAAATAAATATAAATTTAAAAAAACTTGTCCATTATCGACTAAAGGTGCACCTGCTGTTGACTACAAAAATGTAAGGCTTTTAAAAAAATATATGTCTGAAAATGGAAAAATTTTACCTTCAAGAATTACTAATGTTTCTCAAAAGAAACAAAGAGAACTATCTCTTTCAATTAAAAGAGCTAGAAATTTAGCATTAATATAAAATGAAAGTTATTTTACTAGAAA
>Ga0257114_1002757_pt1 | contig 11505 bp, 10 predicted proteins | sample SI112_10mmetaG_FD_190149 | JGI IMG/M metagenome (GOLD analysis project Ga0257114, IMG submission 190149) | Marine microbial communities from Saanich Inlet, British Columbia, Canada - SI112_10m | ecosystem: Environmental > Aquatic > Marine > Inlet | place: Canada: British Columbia | collected... | reverse complement strand
AGAATGAAATATTATAAATGTTGCTTGAATTTTCAGATTTCCAAACAGTATCAGTTAGTTTTATATATCTGATGTCCTTGCTATCAATTAGTTGATTGTCTTTAGAATTACTCTCTATATAAGCACTTTTAGTAATATTTAATTTAATTGGATTTGATTTTGTAAGATTCCAGCTTTCTTTTTCAGTATCAAAAAATGGAATAGAAATTGCGCTGATGACATAATTTCCTTCTTTTCTGGGGATTAAATTATACTCCCAAGTAATCGTACCTGATACAAAATCAGCTATATTTCTTTCAATCAATATTTCTCCATCAAATACATCAAAATCATCTGGAAAATTTATAACAGGCCTACCAATATTACTTAAATTGCCCTCTCCAATTAGTTTTAAATAGAATGTCATTGGAGTACCATTTTCAATAATCTCAGAAGAAACTGATGACATTACATTAAAACTACCTACGGCGCCAGTGAATTCCTTAGGTTCGTTCGCAAGCTTTGACACATTAATCGTTTTTGGCTCCGAAACTAAAATTCTCGCTTTAGTTCTTTGAGAAAATGTATCGAAGAAAGGATCTTCCCAAAACAATCTTCTTATTCCAGGATCTTTCTCTTTAGTTTCGATTTTCATAATCATCGAATTCAAATCAAAATTTCCTTCAGATAATGGAAATAGTGCGACTTCATAAATCTTAATAGATTTATATTTATAACCATCAATCTCTATATCAGTCCATGCCTCTGGTTTGATTTGTTTGCCTGCTGGATCAAATAATTTTTCCACCCAAAAATCTTTATATTTTGGAAATTCTGTTGACAATACTTTTGATGCAATCCTTGTAAAAAAAGTATATGTTACGATGACCTGCTCACCAATTTTAACATCAATATCACTAACTTCTATTTTTAAAAACATATCTGAAGCAATTGTATCTGTTTCTTTTTTTGAAACATTCATTGATAGCTCTTCAGTAAAATATTGCTTCCCATTTAATACTACCTCAAGTCTTGGAATCTTTATTTCTCCTGATTTTTTAGCTATAATAGTCCAAGATATCGATCTTGATACACTCTTTTTTCCATTAATAAACTTGTACTCACTTCCTATGCTAGGTCCCATAATAACTGAAAAATTATCAAGCATTGGAGATATATCTACTTCAGGATCAATGTCAATATCTTTAATTTTAATCGTAAAATTAAATGACTGATCTATATTAATATTTTTACTAACAACAAATGTTTCAATATCTTGAGAAATTATTGAGGAAATAAAAATTGCTATAGCTAGTAAATATTTTATCACCAATCTTTCCCTGATTCATTACTGTAGTTAGTCTGTTTTCTTTTTTTATTCACTTTCTCATTCTCTTTTATTGCATTAAGTATATTTTCAGCAGTTTGCTTTGATTGAATCTCACGATTTTGTTCATTTTGCTGATCTGGAGATTTTGAATTTTGATTTTCAGTTGGACCGTCGTCATTGTTATTTGAATCGTTTTTATCTTTTTGATTACTAGATTCATCATTTTGACTATCATCTTTTTTATCTCTATCTTTTTCTTTTTCTTTATTTTCATCATTTTCTTCTTCGTCTGATTTTTTACTTTCATCCTTCTTTTTTTGCATGCTTTTATTTCTTTCAATCTCACTTTTTACAAATTCATAATTTTTTCGCGCATCTAAATCATTAGGATTACTAAGCAATGCTCCTCTAAAAGCTTTTAAGCTTTCTTCAAGTTGCTGAGTTCTATAAAGAGTATTTCCATAGTTATAACTTAAATCTGAAGAGTATCCAGACGAATCTTCATAAGCTTTTTCAAAAATAGAACTTGCTTTACTTGTACTGTCCATCTTTGAATAGATAGTTCCTATATTGTAAAGAAGCTCTTCTTGCGATATGCTTTCATCTTCAATCTTGCTAAGTTGTTTATAATAATCTAAAGCAGATTTGATATCTCCATTTTCAAACATCTTATATCCCATGTCCTGTGATAACAAGCTCGATAGTGAAATAATACTTATAAATAATATTTTCACAGGTTTCTTCTTCCTGAAGGTAAAATATATGCTGTAAATAAGAAAAGTATAGCAAAAAATAAAGGGTACTGATATTTATGGTCATATTCTGCAAACTCATAAGAATTTATTAAAGAAGCTTCACCTTCACTTATTACTTCATTTATCTCTTCACTTATTGGCTCACTATTAGCAATTCTAAAAAAGCTACCTTTTCCAATTTGAGATAACTGACCTAAAAATATATCATTTAACTTACTCATAACAAGCTCTCCAGTTTCATCTCTTAAAAATACCCCCTCTTGCTTTCCATCAGGAATTAAAGAACCTTTTATACTACCTATACCAATTACGTGTATAGTGATATCATCAGTTAAAGCTGAGCTAACCGCATTTAATGAGTTTGAACTATGGTCTTCTCCATCTGAAAAAAGAAATATCATTTTTTGTTGTGGACTTTCACTATCAAATGCAGCAATAGACGTTTCCATTGCCTGGCCAATAGCAGTTCCTTTTGAAGAAATCATTTCAGTATCGATACTTTTGACAAATAATTTTGCTGCATCATAATCCATAGTTAGTGGGAGATATAAAAAATTTGATCCAGAAAAAACTACAATACCTAACCTATCACCCTTTAGATTATCTATAGTTTTGCTAATCTCAAACTTTACTCTATCAATTCTAGAAGGTTTTATGTCCTGAGCATTCATGCTTGTAGATACATCAATAGCGAATATAATATCTACACCTTTTCTCTCAACAGGCTTAACCGTAGTTCCGGTTTTTAATCCTGCAATTGAGAAGATAATGATAAATAAGGAAAAATATCGCAATGAGGACTTTATTCTCATGCTCTGCAAATTTCCTCTAGAAAATAAATTCTCTATAAACTTTGGATTAAAGTTATCTGTACCGAAAACTTTATTATATCTACCTCTATAGTATGCAAAAAATAAAATTGAAAATGTAATCAATAAAGATATTAATGCTAGATTTAGATTTTCAAATGTCATACAACCCTTCTAAAATATATAATTCTAAATAACTCACTTGATAATAGTAAGATAAATCCAGCATATAAAAACCACAAATAAACCTCTTTATATTCTGAATAATAGCTTATAACAACTTCAGATTTTTCTAGCTCATTGATTTCAGAATAGATACCCACTAAACTTTGCTTATCTATAGCTCTAAAGTATTTTCCTCCTGTTTCTAAAGCAATATTTTTTAGTGATTCTTCATCAATTTCATTTCTAATATATCTTCCACCGGGTATTTGCGTTACTGCTTGTCTAGTTCCAGCTCCTATTGTGTAAATTCTAATATTATACTCTTTTGCAATTTTTGCAGCCGCTATTGGATCGATAGCCCCAGCATTATTACTTCCATCTGACAAGAGAATAATTACTTTACTTTTGGAATCATTTACTCTTAACCTATTTATAGCATTAGCAATAGCTATGCCTATTGCTGTTCCATCATACTTTGGCTCTACTACCGTTACTTCACTTAAAAGATTGTTTAAAACGCCATAGTCTACGGTAAGTGGGCATTGAATAAATGTTTCTTTTCCAAACACTAAAAGACCAACTCGATCACCTTTCCTATTATCGATAAAATCTTTAGCTGCCTGTTTAACGGCTTCCAGACGATTAGGTTTAAAATCTTCTGCAAGCATACTGCTACTAGTATCTAATACTAACATAATATCAACTACTTCAATTGTTACATTCTTATCATTGGTGGATATTCTAGGCCTAGCTATAGCAATTATCAAACATACTAAAGCGGATATAAATAAGAATTTGAATAATCTAATTTTAATAATACCAGATCTGCCAAAAAAAGATTTTAAGTGTTTTGTATTTGAAACTTGAAAAGATATAGCCCTATTAGATGAATAAAATCTTTTGAATATTGACAGAGATATCAATATGACTATTAAGTATAAAAAATTTGGATGTAGAAATTCCATTTATTACCTATTTAAATAATTCTTCCTTATTCAATGAATGCGCAAAATTGAATAAAGTTTCCTCTTTAAATGAATTACCTGCAATTTGGAATCCTATAGGTAATCTATTTTTTAGCATTCCAGCTGGAATATTTAGTGAAGGAGTGCCTATCAAGTTGAATGGCACAGTAAATATATCTGCAAGATACATTTTAATAGGATTGTCTAAATTATTTTTTAATGGAAACGCTGTTGTAGCGGTAGTCGGTATAAATAAACAATCTACCTTAGAAAAGAGCTTATTATACTCATCTTTTATAAGCCTTCTAACTTTTAATGCTTTAGAATAATATGCATCATAATATCCGGAAGATAACACATATGTTCCTGTCATAATTCTTCGCTTTACTTCATCAGAAAAACCTTGAGATCTTGATTCAATATACAATTCGTTTAAATCTTTAGAGGTCGCTCTTTTTCCATATCTAACTCCATCGAAACGAGATAAATTTGAAGAAGCTTCTGCCATAGTTAGGACATAGTAGGTAGCAACACAATAGTCAAAATATGGTAAGTCAATCTCAACTAGTTCTACTTTATTCCTTTTTAAGAAGTCTAGCACTATGTGATACCTATCTTTTATCTCGCTATCTATTTCAGATAGAAGGTGATTACTTAGAATTCCTACTCTTTTAGGAAGCTCATCTTTATTATACTTTTCTAATGAGAGGACTGCTTTCATGGATGATGTTGCGTCTTTAGGATCATTTCCAGACATTACACTGAATGCTGATGTTATATTTTCAAGCTGTTTAGATAATATTCCTATTGTATCAAATGATGATGCATGAGCTACTAAACCATATCTAGAAATTCTACCATAAGTAGGTTTAAGGCCATATATGCCACAAAACGAAGCTGGCTGCCTTATAGAACCACCTGTATCTGAACCTAAAGCAATATCACACAAATCTTCTGCTACAGCTGCTGCAGATCCACCGCTAGACCCTCCTGCCACTTTATTTAAATCATAAGGATTCTTAACGGGGCCGTAAATTGAATATTCTGATGATGAACCCATAGCAAATTCATCCATATTTGTTTGTCCTGTTATTAGAGCTCCGCTAGATTCTAAGCGATCTATTACAGTCGCACTATATGGAGATTCATAAGATTGTAGAAGATTAGATGCACATGTTAGAGGCTCTCCCTTTATAGCAATATTATCTTTTACTAATATAGTTTTCCCTGATAATACACTACTATTATTAATTAATTTCGAGGAAACTTTATCGAACCTTGTTCTAATAATAGCGTTTGTTTTGCTACTAGCAATTTTTTCTTGCTGAGAAACAAGTTTTTGTTTTAAAGCATTAGATGGGGGCATCTAACTTTAGTCTTCGGATTTTTCAGATTTTCTTAATTCATCTTTGGTGTCATCTAATGCACCACGAAATTCTCTTAATGATTTAGCAAATCCTCTCGCTAAACCAGGAAGTCTCTTACCGCCAAAAAGGAGCAAAAGAATAAGAAAAATTATTACTAATTCACCTGTACCTAAATTAAACATATCAAAACCTCTTTTTTTATCTAAAATATCTTAATAAATAATATGCAATCGCAAAACCAATAACACTACAAACATTAAATCTTAAAATGAATCCAAAATCAAGTGCAATAACACCTAAATCTACTAAAAATCCACTATCAATTGAACCAAAAGAAAAATCAAATTTAGTAAGGAAGAATTGCTTAACCGTACTCTCTTCGGGCAATATATATCCCAAAAATTGACCTAAAGCAGTTCCAATCATTGCTCCAGCCAATATTCCCACACCAATTAAACTAATACTTCTACTACTCATGACTTACCTAGAACTAAGTTAACTACTTTTATTTCATTTTCTCTTTGAATTCTTAACTTAATCATATCGCCTGGTCTTGCATCATTATTTGCCAAAACAAGTTGAAGTTGATCATAGCTTTGAATTTGATACCCTTCAATTCCAATAATAATATCTCCCTTAAATAGTGCTTTATTATCTGCAGAATTATCATAATCAACAGAATTTATATATAACCCTATTTCTCCATTCTCTCCATATCGATATGATGTTGCATTAATTCCAAAAGAAAATCTTCTATCAATAAATCCTTTTAACTTTAATTCTTCTGCAATTTTTTTTGCATAATTGATTGGAATTGCAAATCCAAGATTTTCTGAGTCATTTCTCACAAAAGTATTAATAGCTAATACTTTACCGTTAGTATCTACTAAAGGTCCACCACTGTTTCCAGGGTTTAAGGAAGCATCAGTTTGAATCATATTATTCATTAATCTTTTAGTGTTCTCATCAATTCCGAAGTCTGCATTAATAGCGCTGATAATACCTGCAGATGCTATTGGTTGGTAATTTGCTGCAGCAAATAAACTTTTTGGATTTCCTAATGCAACTACCCATTCTCCCACAATAGCTTCATCTGAATCGCCAAGCTCACAATGATTGAAATTTTCTCCTTCAATCTTCAATAGGGCTACATCTGACCTACTATCAACTCCTACTATTGAGGCGACATAATGATCTCCTCCGGGTAGAATGACATCAATTTTAATATTTGTTGTGGATAAAGAAGGATTAGAGATCTCTGTAACTATATTATGGGCATTTGTTAAAACATATCCATCTTTACTTACAATAAAACCAGAACCAGATGACTGTATAGGCTTAATAGGCCTTAGTCGACCTGTCCAACGATTTATTTGAGTCACTTCTTGATTTCTATATATACTTACAACTCCAGGACTAGCGCTCACTATCGCTGCTGTAATAGCTGTGGCTTTTGATTCAGAAACAGTAAAATTTGTTTCTTGAGATTTATTACATCCAATGACTAAGCATAATAGTATAATTGTTATCTTATTTTTCATAAAAAATTTTATTTAATATTAATCCATGTGCAGGAGCTTTTAATAATTTTGCATCTTTTATTGGGTTATCCAATAAAGATAAAAACTCTTCTTTGCTTATTTTTTTTCCCATATAACCTATCATTGTTCCAACTAAATATCGCACCATATGGTGCAAAAATCTATCTCCTTCAATAATATAAAATAATTTATCATGTTCCAATGTCCATTTTGATTTGAATATTTCACATTTTGTATTCTTTTTTTCTATGTCAAACTTAGAAAAAGATAAAAAATTATGCTTTCCTACTAACTCATACTCAATATCTTTTAATCTTTCAAAATCAATTTCTTTCAATACAAAATGATCTTTACTTAGCAATGGATTTTCTGTCAAAGAGCATTGATATAAGTATTGCTTCTTAATAGCATCAAATCGTGAATGAAATTCAGTGTTAACTGCTTTGATGTCTATTATTCGTATCTGAAGAGGTAGTCTTGCATTAATAGCCCTTTTAATAGCATTTAATGATAGCTCTGTATCAAAATTGAAGTGAGCTACTTGACCTAAGGCATGGACTCCCGCATCTGTTCTGCTCGCACCTACCACCCTAATGAGATTATTTTGATTTAAAAAAGATAAAGAATGTTCAATTTTGTCTTGTATCGTATTCAAATTTTTTTGTGATTGGAATCCAGAAAAACTGTATCCATCATATTGTACTTTAATCTTATATTTATTCATATAAAGGAACTTCCATAGTAAATACGGTTCTTTCGTTTAGTTTTGAGCGATATAGAACTTTTCCAGATGGTAAAATTATTCCTGAAATACCTGTATTTGCACTCTGAATTATTGGAACTCGCTGCTCAACGGCTCTCAATCTTGCTAGTTGAAAATGTTGATAAGGCATAAACTGACCCACGTAAGAATCATTAGTAATAATAAAAATTATTTCTGCTCCATTGTCAACCATCGTTTTTACAATCTGTGGACTACTAGAATCATAGCAAATTAGTATGGAGGCTTTAAAGTCATCTATATTAAAAGTTTTATATTCAGAACCTGGATAAAAACTTCCTATATCGTCAAACTGATTCATTTTAGTAAGCCAATTTTTAAAAAATGGAACATATTCAGCAAATGGAACTAAGAATATTTTTTGGTATGTACCAAATGATCCATCTGGCTTTAAAATAATAGAGCTATTAAAGTTTTGATTTATTCCATCAATATTTTTTCTTTCTGGTATGCCAGTAATAAGATAAGCTCCAGATAACTTATCTTGATATCTAATTCTATCGTATGAGTTATTTGCTAAAAATGATGTAACTGCCACTTCTGGCCATATTATAATATCTGCCTTATCTTCCAATGATTTTGCTAATAAAGAATCCATTACTGCAAGATTTCTCAATCTTAGATTTGGATTCCATTTTTCATCAGGAAAAATAGAAGGTTGACCTATTGATATATTTATAGATTTTTCTATAGATCTATTATTTTGGCTATTTACATGATAATTTCCGAAAAACAAAATAGAGCATAGTGTTAAGATAAAGCATTTTAAAAAAACTATATTTCTTTCTATAAAAAATCTATAAAGAATAAGATTGAAAAATATAACCATAAATGAAATTGCATGTACCTCTATGCTTACTAACTGAATAATCCATATATATTCAGACTGAGTTAATGATAAATTCATCCATGGACCTGCTAGAGGGCCCATATTTCTTAAAAATTCAACAAAAAATATCCAGGATAAAGGTGTTAAGAATAATTGCATTTTTTTTGGAATAAAGTGTGTAGAAATAATAAAGGCAATCCAAAAAATAGTTAAATATAAAGATAGTGCTAAATAAGATATAATTGCAATCATTGGTGAGGTACCAGAATTTAATCCCATCCAATTTAGAATAATCAAATTGCTAGAAAAGCAAGCTACAAATCCAAATAAGGCTTTATGACTTATTTTTTCTTCTTTTGCAATACAATGCAGTAGGGGTATAAAAGCAATCCAAGCAAGAAATCCAAAACTAAATGGTGGATATGAAAGGCCTAGTAATAAACCCGACAATAATGGGAGAATTAATTTATTTATATTCATTACTTCTTTCTATCAAGATAGGTCTGAAGAATAATAGAAGCAGATAACACATCAACCATTTCTTTATTTTTGCCAGTTTTAATATCTTGCTGTATCATAATCTTCTTAGCATATTGACTGGATAATCTTTCGTCTTCTAAGTGTATCTCAAAATCATTACTCTCCATAGCAATTTTAAATTTATCAATTATTTCGGTCATACTATTTTCTTTATAATTCATATTCAATGGATATCCAATAACTACTGTTTTAACATTTCTTTCTAATGCAATTTTTTTTAGTCTTTCGATTAAGTCTTTTTGATTTTTATAACGAATTGTTTCTAAGGGCATCGAAATAATTCCAGATGGATCGGATATTGCTATCCCCACTTTTGATAAACCAAAGTCTATTCCAATAATTCTATTCATAACTTAAGAATGCACTCTTTCAACAGAATCTACCTTTCTAAGCTTAAGGATAGCTTTCTTAATCATTTCTAATTGAGATAAATCTCCAATTTTAAAAATAATCCAAATATTTGCTAAACCTCCCTCTGTAACATCTGTTTTAACGTCTACTATGTTTACCTTATTTTTTGAAAAAATGTCAGCAATTTGATTTAGAATTCCAGCAGAATCAATACAAGTAATATGTATTTTTGCTTTGAAAGAAATATTCTTTTTTGTATCCCAATTAACAGAAACGATTCTATCGTTTGACTCCGATAGTGAAGAAAGATTTGCGCAAGAAAGTCTGTGAACAATAAGGCCTCTTCCCCTTGAAATATAACCTATTACATTATCCCCCGGGATTGGGTTACAGCATCTTCCGTAATCAACAACTAAATTCTTAATACCATCAAGGTTGATTCCTTCGAAATCAGATCTTGCTGAATCTATAAATTCTTTGTCATGTGAAACTTTATCTGGCGCTGTTTTAACATCTGGAAAAACTTTCGTTACTAAATCTTTTATAGTTGATCCACCCCTACCGAGATCTGATAATAGTTCATTAAAATTCTTATATCCAAGATCTTCGTGGCCTTTTTTAATTTCATCAATCCTATCATATATTTTTAATTTTCGTAATCCTTTTTCAAGTAATTGATTACCTATCTTTATACTTTCTTCTAATTCAATCTTTCTTAAGTATTTTCCAATTGCGTGTGATGCCTTTGAAGTTTTGACAAAGCTAAGCCAACCGCTATTCGGTTTTTGACTTTTACTTGTTTCCATTTCGACTATATCTCCATTATTAAGCTTATAACTTAAAGGGACTAACTTTTTATTAACTTTAGCTCTAACACATGAAAAACCTAGCTCGCTATGTATTGCAAAAGCAAAATCTAATGGTGTTGATTCAACTGGAAGCTTAATTAGGTCACCTTTTGGTGTAAAAATAAAAATTTCATCTTCAAACATATCAATTTTTAGCAGCTCAATAAGCTCTTCTGGATCGCTATTGTCACTACTCATCATAGCTAATAAATCTCTTAGCCAAGGTACTTGTTCGTCAAAGCTATCCATTTCAGAATTCCCTTTATACAGCCAATGAGCAGCTACTCCTACTTCTGCAGTATAATCCATTTCCTTTGTCCTAATTTGCACTTCTGTCAATCTATTATCTTTTGTCATCACAGTAGTGTGGATAGATTGATAACCATTCGTTTTAGGTGTAGCAATAAAATCTTTAAATCGATCTTGTACTGGAGGATATATACTATGGATAACACCTAACGCTAAATAACATTCTTCAATCTTATCTACAACAATTCGAATAGCATATAAATCATATATCTCGTCAAATTTCTTACCTCTTAACTGAATTTTTCTGTTGATTGAAGATATTGATTTATATCTACCAGAAATATCAGAATGAATTTTGTATGAATCTAACTCTTTCTTAATAGGAACAATGGTGGATTCTAGAATCTTTTGATTTGATCTTGATGAACCTTCAATTTTTTTCTTAATACTATTATAAGATCTTAAGTCTAAACATTTCAAAGCTAAATCTTCAAATTTCCATTTAAGATTTGCCATACCCAACCTATGAGCTAAAGGGACAAAAATTTCTTTTGTTTCTGATGCAATTTCTTTTCGTTTTTTTGAAGATAAATACTCTATTGTTTCCATATTATTTAAGCGATCTGCAAACTTTATAATAATAACCCTTAGGTCTTTTGCTAGTGAAAGAAATAGTTTAGTAAAATTTTCAGCCTGTTTATGTTCTTGAGATCTGAATGCTATATGATCAATTTTAGTAACTCCGTCTACAAGAAAAGCTACATCACTCCCAAATTCCTTGTCAATATCTTCTAAAGAAACATCCGTATCTTCAACAACATCATGCAATAAAGCACTTATGATAGTTGTATAGTCCATATTCCAATCCAATAGAATGTTAGCAACATCTATGCAGTGACTTACATAAGGAAGGCCTGATTTTCTTTTTTGCCCTTCATGCATTCTCACAGAGAAATCTAAGGCGCTTTGTATAATAGCTTTATTATCTTTTGATGA
>Ga0257114_1002744_pt1 | contig 11528 bp, 6 predicted proteins | sample SI112_10mmetaG_FD_190149 | JGI IMG/M metagenome (GOLD analysis project Ga0257114, IMG submission 190149) | Marine microbial communities from Saanich Inlet, British Columbia, Canada - SI112_10m | ecosystem: Environmental > Aquatic > Marine > Inlet | place: Canada: British Columbia | collected... | reverse complement strand
TGCTGAATGATTTTTTATATCCAGAATATTTGCCAGCCATTGATCGCGCTTGGCTAAAAGGCCCGAGAGAAGGTCAGACAATGTTTGCCATTGGTTGTTGACATGGCCGAGAATATTTTCAACATGGCTGGAGAGCTCATTACCTTTTTCAAGCTCGGCAAAAAGCTCGGCAACTGCTTCGCTATAAAGAAGACTGGCATCGTCCACAACGCCGGGCATCACACCCAGCTCTGAAACCACCGGCAACTGATTGGTTAACTGGGCATTAAAACTATCGATGGTGGAAATTTTGAGTCGAGAGGTATTGTCATTAAGCTGCCACTGTTTTTCCTTATCCCTGACGATTACTTGCCGGGCAAGATCAATAGTTAATCTTTGATGCTCAGCTAGTGCGGCGAAACTGCCTTCATCCATGCTTTGCGCTTGCGCCATATTTTCAAGAATGCGATTGCGCATTTCTGACGCTGCTTTACGGGTAAAGGTAATGGCCAGAATTTCTTCGGGATTCTCGCAGCGCGCCAGTAAGGACAAATAACGCTGTGTTAGAAGTTCGGTCTTGCCTGATCCTGCAGGAGCCTGCACGCAGTAAGAGCGTTCCAGATTAAGAGCCAGGCGTCTTTCTTTCAGGTCATCAGGCGCCAGGCTCATATTTGCACCTCTTCTTTGATGCGGCATAAGCTGCCAAGATGACACCAGGTGCAACTGGCACTGACATTCTTTGGATCTACAGCAGCAAATCCTTGAAGATATTGGTTCGCCACGCTTGCCAGTGATTCTCGCCAGATTTCGCGAATGCTGTCCCAGCTTGTTTCATTCGGCATATTGGGTTTATTGCTAAACTGACTTTTTGGGTAAATAGTGTCGTGCTTGCTAATACCCTTGTAGCGAGACTCTTCGACATTGATTTGCGCAATAAACAAACCATCAACAGCTTGGTTCTGATCTGCTTCAACAGCGAGCATATATAACATTAGTTGAGGGTCGCTTTGACGTTCATCCAGCCATTTAATTTCGCTGCTTTTTCCTGATTTGTAATCGATAACTACGAGAGAGCCGTCAGCGGTTTCGTCCATGCGATCGATGCGCATGTTAAGAACGAGGTCCGCATGTTTCCACTGCAAACGAGCTTCACTATCAAGCACCCTGAAGACTCCACGCTTCTTTTCTTCTTCCAGCCAACTGAACAGCAGGGCGGAAAGTCGCTGTGTTTCCAGTGCAATAAAACGCTCTGTCATGGTGTAGCGATAATGTCGGGCTTTATTCTGTATTGCCTGGTTTACAGATTTTTTGACAACTGTTTCCAGTTCCATGTCACTGCAGTCTAGTAAATGCTGTTGGTTTTGCATTGTTTTCCAGAAATTTTCCATGACCTCATGAAGCAGACTTCCCAGTACATTGGCCGGTAAACCAATAACGGGGACCGGAAACTGAGTAGCATCAAGACGATGAATTGCAAAAGCCTTGAAGGGACAGTCAGCCTGATTAGCGATAAGCGAGATACCACCATGACTGTTTTCTTCTTGAGCCAGCGGTATTAAATTCTTGTCCCTGAATAATTCAAGATCGCTTCCCTGCATCTTGTTTTCTGTACTGACTTTCATCAAAGCTATTGCTAAGGGATGTAAGAGGGGGCCAGAATCACTAATATCCGTGCTTGATATTTTTCCTGCCAACGCTTTCAGCATGGCAGCAGGCTTTAAGGCCAGATCATCATCCTGGCAGGGATAGCTATAGATTATCTGGTCAGAGCAATTATCCCTGAATTGCTGTAATTGTTGCCGGGCATTAATGGTTTGTAAGGCAATATCACTTTCCGGCATCCTGGCTTTTTTCTGCAAGCTCAGCGGTATAAAGGGAGAGGGGCGAGACGCGGGAGGCCAATGCTGTTCGGACAAACCCATTACCCAGGTGTGAGTAAAAACCAGGCCATCGGCTTCTGTTGGCGTAATAATTTGTATCGCTGACGAATCATGCGTAGGCGCAACAGTGAACGATGCAACAATCTGCATCAGGTGCACCAGTGCCAGATCAAGTGATATAGCACCATGCCAGTGACTTGTCTGTTTAAACAATCTGAGTGCTTTTGACCAGCTATACAGTTGGGCCACTTCTGCATGATCAAGTTGACGCGTACCGGGCCAGCCCATGGCTTTTAACTGGGCTTCAAAAACATCGCTCCACTGATCACAGCTTGCCCTGGATGGAGACTTTCGTCTGACAGAATCGAGTTCAAGCAGTGCGGATGATATCTTTTCACTGTATTCCGCTTTGCCTTCGCGTCCCAGAATTTCGCGTACCAGCGCCAGCTGTATTTTCAGCTCGCCTTTCCTGCGCAGCGAAAATTCCAGTGCAGACTTTGCCAGCTCATCTTCTTCAGCATTGAGAAGAAATGGAGACCTGATTAATTTACAAAATGACAGCGTATCTATCCAGGTGCTGTTCAGCTTAAGAATTCCCAGGGCTGATTCTATTAGCGGCGTTTCTTGCAAGGGACGACTTAAGGAAATATGTATTGCAGAGGACTTCGCATCCGGCTCAAAAAAAATGGAGTCCTGACTAAACACATCATTGAACACACGTTGCAGGGAAAGCGCATGTTGTTTTAGCTCCTGACAGATGATGCCAATTTTTGCCTCGGGGTTTTCTGTTAAAACATTTTTCGCCCAAAATGCGGCTTGTGAAACCTCATCATCAGAGTTAAGGCATGGTTTGTTTATAACATTTGGCGTAAAGGCAGAAATTTTAAAGTGGTGAAGACTGTCTGACTTTTCGGCCAAGGCATCGATCAGGTCAGCGTAAAGTGGAGGGGGGCTTTGAAAGCCGGTCAGGTATATCTGCTCGGGAATGTGGATCTGACCCGCCACGATTTTTTCAATAATCCGGGTAACAAGTGGAGACAGGCTTATGACTGATTTCACCTGACAAAAATTTTCAAAACTTTCTACCCATGACAAAAAAGCGGCCAGATCATCAAGGTTGTTCGCTGATTTCTGAAAATGATTTTGCTTGCGAATATCATCAAAGCCAATTTTCCAGATATGAATAAGTCGCCAGGCTTCCTGGACAGTTCGTGCGGTTGAACTTTTGTTGACCAGATTGGCACCAAATTCTGACTGCTGAATAAGATCTTGCCAGACAGAAGCCTCCAGCACCGGCTCCAGTATTTGAAGACTTTCATCTTCACTGGCAGGCACCATTTGCTGCCATTGGCTGCGAATCCAGATGTCGACAGGATAAATTTCAGGAGTGTTACAAATGAGAGAAAGCCCCTGATCTTTTCGCCATTGCCCATAAAAATCAAGAAGCTGTATATAGTTTCTGTGATTAGGGGTAAGAACAAGGTGACCAGCTGCCATTGCCTCCAAAAGGGGGGTGAATATGGGATATCGATCAGCCATCAAACGAAGCCCATTTTTATTGCTGGCCTGGAACCTGGAGAATTTTTACATGTTGGGATAATTGGGCCCACCTCCGCCTTCCGGGGATACCCAACTTATATTCTGGGTGGGATCCTTGATGTCACAGGTCTTGCAGTGCACACAGTTCTGAGGATTTATCTGGAATCGAGTGTCCTGCTCAGTACGAATTATTTCATACACGCCTGCCGGGCAATAGCGCTGCGCGGGTTCATCATATTGCGACAAATTGAAATTAATAGGCGTATCAGGGTCAAATAACTGTAAATGACAGGGCTGTTCTTCTTCGTGATTGGTATTGGAAAGATAAACAGAGCTAAGGCGATCAAAACTGATGGCGTTATCGGGTTTAGGGTAGCGAATTTTGGGACAATATTCTGCCGGTTTCAGGCTGGCATGATCAGGAACCTTGTCCAGCAATGTAAACGGCAGCTTGCCACGGAAAATAGTCTGATCAATAAAGCTGTACGCTGATCCCAGTAAGGTGCCAAAGCGATGCATGGCAGGCGCTACGTTACGCACCTGCTGCAGTTCAGCATAAATCCAGGATGACTCAATACTGCGCTGATATGAATCCAGAACATTGTTAGAACCCTTATTTTCAGATATAAGTGCTGCAAAAATACTTTCCGCAGCAAGCATGCCTGATTTCATCGCCGTGTGAGTGCCTTTTAATTTCAGAAAATTCAAAAACCCGGCGTTATCGCCGGCCAACACCCCACCCGGAAAGACCAGTGAAGGCAGGGATTGAATGCCGCCTTTGCTTAATGCTCGGGCACCGTAAGAAATTCGTTTACCGCCGTGCAGAATATTTTTAATCAGGGGGTGATGTTTGAAACGTTGAAATTCTTCAAAGGGATTAAGCCAGGGATTGCTGTAATTTAAATCTGTAATCAAGCCAACGGCAACCTGTCTGTCTTCCAGGTGGTAAAGAAAACTGCCGCCAGTGGTTTTTCCAAAGCCCAGGGGCCAGCCCAGACCATGAACAATTTTACCGGGGAAATGCTGGCTTGGATCGACTTCCCACAATTCTTTTATTCCGAGCCCGTAATGCTGTGGTGTCTTGCCTTTATCCAGTTTAAATCTTTGTATCAACTGTTTACCCAGATGGCCCCGGCAGCCTTCAGCAAACACGGTATATTTTGCCTGTAATTCATAACCGGCTTCAAAGGCGGCTTTTTCATTGCCAGCCTTGTCTCGCCCCATATCACCAGTAGCGACACCAATCACTGCTCCGGCATCATCATAGAGGATTTCTGACGCGCTGAAACCGGCAAACACCTGCACACCCAGATTTTCTGCCTGCTCACCCAGCCAGCGGCACAAATTACCGAGACTGATGACATGGTTGCCATCATTATGCAGATCTCGTGGAATTAAAAACTCCGGTAATTTAAAGGAACCAGCGGCGCTATACAGGAAATGAATTTCTTCATTGCTGACTGCCGTGGTGACCGGTGCGCCCATCGCGCGCCAGTCAGGGAATAATTCATCAAGAGCTTTTGATTCCAGCACGGCACCGGAAAGTATATGGGCGCCGATTTCAGAACCTTTTTCTATCAGGCATATATCAAGAGAGAGATCTTGCTCCTGACTGAGTTGTGCCAGCTTGCAAGCTGTGGCAAGACCCGCCGGGCCACCGCCCACAATGACTACATCAAAGGGCATAACTTCACGAATAGCTTCACGAACAACTTCACTGGAAGATTCAGGATTGAGGTCGGCTTGTGACAAGAGAATTAGATCCGTTTTAATAAAAGACTTTTCTATGAGACCTCATTATAATTGCCCTGTCTTTAAATGACATAAGAATATAAAACCATCAGCAGATGGTTTGTTTTTTTGGACCTTTTTTCCAGCAATAAAAGTAGCCTTTCAGATGAAAATCCTAGTCCCTGTTAAGCGCGTCATTGATGCAAATATCAAAGTACGTGTGTCTGCTGATAATTCAGCTGTTGATCTCAACAATGTAAAAATGTCCATGAACCCTTTTTGCGAAATTGCTGTGGAAGAGGCCGTCAGGTTAAAAGAAAAGGGCATTGCCAGCGAGATCGTAGCAATCACTATAGGTGACGAAAAAAGCCAGGAGCAACTGCGCACAGCAATGGCGCTGGGAGCTGATCGAAGCATCTGGATTGAACAGGCTGGCAATATAGAGCCACTGTCAATTGCCAAACTATTAAAAGCAGTGGTTGATAAAGAATCACCAGACCTGGTCATTCTCGGTAAGCAGAGTATTGATGGTGATAATAACCAGGTAGGTCAGATGTTGGCTGCCCTTTGTAATATGCCGCAGGGAACATTTGCCTATAAGCTTGAAATTGAAGATGGCAGAGCCATTGTTAGCCGCGAGATAGATGGCGGTGAACAGGTGGTCAGTCTGGCGCTTCCCGCAGTGGTGACCACAGATCTCAGGCTAAATGAGCCACGATACGCCAAGCTGCCGGATATTATGAAGGCCAAGAAAAAGCCCATTGATCATCTGACGCCTGCAGATTTGGGTATAGAAATCAGCAGCAGTCTGAAAACCCTTTCGGTCAAAGAACCTGCGGGCCGCTCAGCAGGTGTCATTGTTAATAGTGCCCAGGAGTTGATTGACAAGCTGCGTAATGAGGCAAAAGTTATTTCCTGACTGCATGCGCAGTAGGAATTTTAGAGATAATGGAAACATAAAGACGAGAGAGAGTATGAGCGTACTTGTAATAGCGGAACACAATAACAAAAAGCTGAATGCGCTTACCGGTAATGTGATTACCGCTGCTGCTAAGATTGATGCAGATGTTCATATTCTTGTTGCTGGCAACGATTGCAGTGCAGTGGCTGAATCGTCTGCCGAATATGACGGGGTCAGCAAAGTACTCCTCGCGGATAAACCATCCCACGAACATCACTTGCCAGAATCACTTGGCCCTCTTGTCATTGAGGTAGCCACAAATTACACCGCCATTCTGCTCGCCGCCAGTACAACGGGGAAGAACCTCGCTCCCAGAGTCGCGGCACTTCTTGATGTTGCCCAGATATCCGACATAGTGGCAGTAGAAGCCGCAGATACTTTTGTGCGGCCAGTTTATGCCGGTAATGCATTGGCTACTGTGCAATCGAATGACTCAATTAAAATTATCACCGTGCGTACCTCAGCCTTTGACGAAACAGCCTCAGGAAACACAAAAGCGCCGATAGAATATGTCGATTTTGCACTGGAGCAGGACTCAAGTCGTTTTGTCAGTGAAAACCTTGCAGTCAGCGAGCGGCCAGAACTTGCCGCGGCCTCGATAGTCATATCAGGAGGGAGAGGACTGGGCAGTGCCGAGAACTTTCAGATACTTGAAAAGCTGGCCGATAAACTTGGCGCTGCCATCGGCGCTTCAAGAGCTGCAGTAGATGCCGGTTATGTGGGGAATGATCTGCAAGTGGGACAAACTGGTAAAATTGTAGCACCGGATCTTTATATTGCCGTTGGAATTTCTGGTGCCATTCAGCACCTTGCGGGAATGAAAGACAGCAAAGTGATTGTCGCCATCAATAGTGATGCGGATGCGCCAATCTTTCAGGTTGCCGACTATGGCCTTGTCGCCGACTTGTTCCAGGTCTTACCTGAAATAGATGCCTTATTGTCATAATGTAAGACAAGTCAGGCGTATCGAAACAAATAACGTGTATTAGTGTTTTACCTGGACGGGATGACTCGGGTCCTTACCCAAATTTTCCTTCTTTTCAGCAACTCACGCTGAAGTCATTTATCAGTGTCATTTTACTTACTTCAATATACTCATCATTAACTTACCAGCTCGTTCTCCATCTCTCTCCATCTCACTCTCGATCTCACTTTCCAGTCTGAATTTTAATTAAAATCCGCTAAAGGCTCTGTAGTAATGCAAACCAATAGCTCTATAATCTGACTTCGGTCACATTGAAGCAGGCCTACCTGTTCGATTATTTTTTAGGAGAGAGTTATGTTCACTATCACACGCCGTCGATTTCCAATTATTTCATCCTTTGTATTTATACTTCTGACATCCAGCCAATCAGGATTTGCTGCCTGGACACTTAATCAGGATGATTCTGCTTTGTATTACATTACCAGCAAAGCTGCTGCCGTCTCTGAGCTGAATTCATTTACTGAGCTGTCTGGAAGCATTAATGATGCCGGCAATGGCACCCTGGCCATTAGTCTGTCCAGTGTGGACACTGCGGTAGACATCCGTAACGAGCGCATGCGCGACATCGTTTTTCAGGTAGCAAACTATCCAATTGCCAGTATTTCAGTACAGGCTAACGGCGCTATGTTGGCAGGAATGAGTGCAGGGGAGACAGTTCAGGCGACTTTTGATGCAGTTATTGAACTGCATGGCATACAGCAAAACATGCCGGTAGAACTCGCTGTTAATAAACAGGAAAGTGGTGGCTTACTGGTTGTTTTGGCGAAGCCGCTCATCATCAATGCCGCCTCATTTGGCCTGGCAGAGAGTGTAGAGCAATTACGGGAAATCGCCGGACTGCCGAGCATCAACAATAATGTAGTTGTCGATTTTACTCTGCAGTTCGACGCAGCCGATTAATATACTGACTTAGATATTCCCGCGTCCTTCATCATCGGCCTTGGGCTGATCTTCCTTAACAGGGGCAGTCTCTTGAACGAGGTTGCCCCGGTTATCATTCTCATTCAGAGCAATTGCTTTTTCCTTACCGGGAGAGGCAGTTGACTCCTCATTCGAATTGTCCGCAGCAGGGACAGCAGAAGTAACTGCTGGAGCTGAAGAAGTAATTTCAGCCTTAACTTCTGATTTAACAGGCGCTTCATTACTTTTTGCCGCTGCTGCCGCTGCTGCTGCAGCTCTTGCCCGATTGCGCGGATCATTAGAGGCGCGCGGACGCTCTTTAGCCGGTGCCGGAGTGCTTTCCGTAACAGGTGGAGTGCTTGCAACAGGAGTGACGGGAGCCGCTTCTGATGGGGCTGGGCTTGATGGCTTTTCTGCTTTTTCCTGAACTTTTTCCGCCACTATTTTCGCGGCTTGGGGGGCGACATCTTTGACTTCCTGTTTTTTGTCGTCTTTTACCTCAGGGCTTGTTTCTGATGCAGCAGATGATGCCGGTGCAGGTGAGGGCGCAGGCGCGTTAACAGGCTCTTCTATGCTGTTAACAGTTTTTTGCTGAACGCTTGATTTATCCTGTGCCTCCGGGCTGATCTGCTTTTCTTCAGTAACAGCAGCACTAGACGCTGGTGCGGCTGATGATATAGTTTCAACAGTGGCACTTGCTTCAGACTGCTCTGTGCCGGATTCATTTCCCGAGGCTGGGCTTGCTGAATCTGCACTCACATTCTCACTTTTCTGTTCAGTATTCTGATTGCGAGGTGGGCGCGAACGTTGAGCCGGTCTCTTACTGGCTGGAGCTTTGTTTTCAGGCACTTCAGTTACAGAATCATTTTCCGGGTTAACTTCCAGGGCTCCAATAGCTGCAGGTGGTAAAGTTGAAGCCTGTGTTTCAATTGCTTCAGGTGCAGGCTGGATGTTCTGAGCCTGATCACTGTTAACCGGTAATTCTTCCACATTGCCTCGGCGACGTTGCCGTGGTTGTCTGCTACGTTTCTCAGCAGGGCGCTTACGTGGTTTGTTTTCACTTGCACTGGAATTATCTTCTGCGCCAGCGTCTTTAGACTCTTTGACTTGCTGCGCATTAGTCTCTTCACTTGTCCCAGTTTGTGGTTTGCCGCGCGATCGTTTGCGGTTACTGCCACGACGAGAGTCAGCCCCTTCTTTTTTGGCCGGATCTCTTGATGCCGGTTTATCCTGACTACTGCCTTCTGCTTTGCGTGCAGGTTTCTTTCGAGCCCCTTCGCTTTTGGCAGGACGCTTACGATTACGTGGTGGTCTTTTTGCATTTTTATCGCGGCTTTCTGATGACTGGATTTTCTTAAGGTCTTCATCGTTTGCAGAGGCGCTGAAAAGACTGCCCAAGGCTGCACCAATACTGGCCATAATACCGCTGCTTTCTTTGTTCCGTACCGCAGGGGTCCTAGCAACTGGTTGAGCAGCAGGTGTAATATGGGGCGCCTGAATGGCCGGTTTATCAGCAAGTTCAGGCTGCTTGGGAAGAAATTCATCTATTTCTTCTTCGTCATTAGCAGTGATGTTGTAACTACGAATATCACTTTCATCGCTTATATTTTGAATCTCATAATGCGGTGTATCCATGTTGGGGTTAGCAATAACAACTAACTTGGACGCACTCTGTGTCTCTATAACAGCAATTTCTTCGCGTTTTTCATTGAGCAGATAAGAAGAAACGCTTATCGGGACTATTGCACGCACTTCTTTTGAATTGTTCTTGTTAGCTTCTTCTTCCAGAATTCTGAGAATAGAAAGCGCCAACGATTCGATATCCCGAATACTACCCTGACCATTGCAACGAGGGCAGACAATGGCACTGGTCTCTCCCAGCGAAGGTCTCAGACGTTGTCTGGACATTTCAAGTAAGCCAAATCGCGAGATTCGTCCCACCTGAACCCGGGCACGATCCATGGCCAGAGCATCACGCATGCGATTTTCAACTTCGCGCTGGTTCTTCTGTGACATCATGTCGATGAAATCAATAACCGCCAGACCACCCAGATCGCGCAAGCGCATTTGGCGTGCAACTTCGTCAGCTGCTTCCAGGTTAGTTTGTACTGCAGTTTCTTCAATATCAGCTCCCCTGGTTGCCCGGGAAGAGTTGATATCAATAGATATAAGGGCTTCAGTGGGGTCTATGACTATTGAACCGCCACTGGGCAATTTGACCTCACGCTGGAAGGCCGTCTCAATCTGGGTTTCAACCTGGTAATTGGTAAATAAGGGGACTTTGCCATCGTAGAGTTTTACCTTTTCCTCGTATTGAGGCATAACCTGACGAATGAAATTTCTCGCTTCCTCAAAAGTCTCCTGGGTATCAAGGATGACTTCACCAATATCCTGGCGCAGGTAATCGCGGATGGTACGTATGATGACGTTGCTTTCCTGGAAAATCAGGAAAGGCGCTTCTTTTTCGGATGACGCTTTTTTAATCGAGGTCCATAACTGTAATAAGTAATCAAGATCCCATTGAAGTTCTTCCGAGGCTTTGCCAACACCGGCAGTGCGCACAATGGTGCCCATGCCATCAGGTAAGTTAAGGCCACTTAAAGCATCGCGTAGTTCTGCGCGCTCATCACCTTCAATACGTCTGGAAATACCGCCTGCACGGGGGTTATTTGGCATTAACACCAGATAACGGCCGGCAAGAGAAATCATGGTAGTTAAGGCTGCGCCTTTATTGCCGCGCTCTTCCTTGTCTACCTGAACTATTACCTCAATACCTTCATCAACCACATCCTTGATATTGATACGGCCACTGATTTCAGAGGGCTTTTTGGAAAAATATTCTTTGGAAATTTCTTTCAGGGGCAGGAAACCATGACGGTCGGCCCCAAAATTGACAAAAGCTGCCTCAAGACTAGGTTCAATCCGAGTGATACGGCCTTTGTAGACATTGGCTTTTTTCTGAACCCTGGCTCGATTTTCAATGTCCAGGTCATAGAGTCTCTGGCCATCTACCAGAGCAACGCGCAACTCCTCTTTTTGAGTTGCATTGATAAGCATTCTTTTCATATTACCTTCTACTTTTCTTTTTAGGGAAGAGCAGGGTAAAAGATATGTAAAAACTGGATTAACTATTAAGTACAACTTATTGAAATATAAGAAATACTCACAAAAGCGAATGCCGGAATAAAACAAAGGGGGCGGTGCCCATCGGAATCTGGAATACTGGCTGTATCTGTATAGAGAGTTTCAGCTTGCCGGAACAAATAGTCTTTTGTCCGGTAGTTTTACAATTTTTCTACGCTTTGAATCAGGCCTGAGGCCATTGATTCCGGTGTTACCCTGTCAAATCAGGGTTTTTCTGATTCTCTGTATTTCAGCCTGTAACAGCTGCCAACTTCCTTTTTGTTTATTCTGGTATTCGCCTTGAGCAATGCCTGCCTGCTGTGGCCGCTAGGAATTGCTTTTTATACTCCTGTCCGCTCGATGGCGGCGTTAATCCTGTTTCTATTGAGATGTTCTTTATCTTTTACCCGACTGTTCCGGGTTAATACTG
>Ga0257114_1002740_pt1 | contig 11560 bp, 7 predicted proteins | sample SI112_10mmetaG_FD_190149 | JGI IMG/M metagenome (GOLD analysis project Ga0257114, IMG submission 190149) | Marine microbial communities from Saanich Inlet, British Columbia, Canada - SI112_10m | ecosystem: Environmental > Aquatic > Marine > Inlet | place: Canada: British Columbia | collected... | reverse complement strand
ATCATCAGTTTTGGTGGTTTTGATGTATTCATACAATCGCTCGAAAACTTCTATATACTCTTTATGTCTTTTTAAATTTCTAATATGAACATCTGCAATGTGGTAAATCTTTTTGATTTTACCATCATACTTAATTCTTTTTGATTTTAGCATACGCCTAATAATTTATACTCCATTAACTTTTTTAAAGAAAGTAATTCGGTATTTTTAATTTTATTATTAATTTTATTAAAACCCATATCTGATGGGTCTGAGTCGTTTAGTTCAACAATGTGAACATTTACACCATTATTCATAAGAGTTTCTGCGAAACGTATCGCATTCTTAAACGCATCTGAATCTAATGCGAGATATACGTTTTTCACTCCTTTATTTATTATTTTCTTTTGTAGTTCTGATTGTGGTGATTTACCAAACAATGGAATGCTGTTCATTCTAACTGCCATAGCATCAAATACTCCTTCACAAATTACAATTGGTAAATCCCAATTAACAAACATCTCAAATCCCACTACATCTTTAGATACATCTGGATTCTTATGTTTAAATGTAGAATCATAAAAACTTCTACCTACAAAGTAGTTTAACATACCATTTTCATTATAAGATGGAACTATAATCTTATGTTTATAAATCCCCTCCTCACAATAACCAATCTGATACTTCAGTATCTCTGCGGTAGATACACCTCGTCTATCTAAATAAGATAGAGCGTGTTTTCTTACGATTGATGTGGAATGTTTCCATAACGGAATGTATTCTTTTGGTAATTGAACAACTTGATGGGTAGCTTGATGGGTAGCTTGATGGGTTGTATATCTATACTTTCTACTAAAGATTGAGTTGTGTTCATCCCAAACCTCTTTAGATACTTTAAGTTTTCTGAAAAGAGAACGTATTGATTTACCCTTCTCATCGGATATCCAACAATGCCAAGGGTTATTTGCATCAGAGTTTAATTTTATATTTATCTCTAACTTGGGCTTATGATGATTCGCAAATGGAGACCAAAACGCATAGTTGTCTCCACTTGTTTTTTTGGCTTTACCCAAAATAGATTCTAATAAAGAAAGCAGCCGTTCTTCCATATAACTACAAATATACAAAAAATATTTGGATTAACCAAAGAAATTTACTTTTTCTTTTTCATCTATCCACGATTGTGGTATTTCCTTACCAGCCCATTTGAACCCATTCTTTTCACACCATTGTGCATAGGTGGTTTTAGAACCTTTGTATATCTTACCATTTGGAGATTGTAATACAAACCTTAAATCAATATCGGGGTTTTGTTCTTTTATTAGTAGATGTTTCTTCCTATCCTCTGGAAGAAACCAACCCTTAGACTCAATGAAGATACCATTAGGTAATCTAAAATCGGGTCTGTAAGTATGATTTGTTTGTGGTATGATGTACTTTACTTCGTGTTGTTCGTATTCACCATCAATACCTTGTGATTGGAGTTGTTCATTAATTCTAGTCTCAAGCCCACTTTTGTGGCCTTTTGACTTTTGGATGTGACTCCAATTACCTTTTGCCATATTTTATTGTTTAGTTTGAAAATAATAGTTTATTCCAGATGTGTTGTCCTCCCACTCATCCTCTACATCTGCAGGAGGTAATGAACCAGTAGTTGGTGTTCCAAATGGGCCATCTAAATCAAATCTAACTTTTACTGTAATATCTACGTCATCTCTATTTTTAATTGCAGACGCTAATTTACCAACTGCCAATAAATCACCATTCGGATTATATAATCCAATCGTTGTAAAATAAGGTTTGAAATCAGAACCAGTAACAAATGATTGTAAAAACTGACTATTTGGGTTTTGACCTTCTTTCAATGAAGGATTTGATGATACATTAAATTCGTCTGAGCCTACTTCACATAATACAGATGTTTCATATAATAGTTTTGTAGACTTATATTTAGTAGACCAACCAAAATCATCCCCATAGTCCCAACTACCACTTGCACCTGTCCATACATTTTTGTATATAGGTCGTGGGTCTGATACGACCATAAGTCCATGTTTATAAAATACTTCACCGACTACATTCGTCTGGTATGCTGAACCCGTAACATAATCGTTATTCGATAGTCCTTCAATTTGAGATTCAGTTAATGCTTTTTTATAAATTCTAACCTCATCCATAGAACCACTAAGTACACCTAATCCGTTGCTTGAGAAATTATCAAAGCCATCTGGTAGATGTTTTGCACCAAATAACATATCATCTGTGTTTGCAATTTGTGATTTTAATTTTATTGATGATGATACTTCTTTTGTGCCATCAACCCATAGTTCTAAAAGAGAACCAGTTTTGTTAAATACAATGTGGTGTTGATTTGCATCATTTATAGCAGTAGATGAGGTTACTTCTATGTTTCGATTCCCATCTGATATTGCTGCGACAACTTTACCGTTATCAGACGTATTTTGATTGTATACTTTTAAATCAAATGGAAATATTGGATTTTTTCTATTTCTATGTCTAAGTACATTTTTTAGTTTTTTATCTTGCCCATAATCTCTAAATGTTCCCGATTTATTAACCAGCCAATTGTAATTTACAACATCATCAGATTGTGATGTTGGTAATACAGTCCATAGTGAGATTGCATAGTCGTTTCCTTTGAAGAAATCTAACTGTTTGTTATGGTCTACTTTAATATAGGAATCAGACCCATTAAATGTTACTTTAGTTCCAGATGGTAATTCATTTAATCCAGTTGTATTAATACCTGGTGTATATGACAACCCTTTACCATACGCGTGATGTTCGTACCCACTCCTATCTTCAATGATATTATCTAATGATGTTTTTCTGAATACAACTTCATCGTTGAATCCCCAATAACCTACTAAATTTGAGAATAGTGCATATGAGCCAGTATCTAAATCTGAGTCATATAGATGACCATGTTGTTCATTTAATTTAATATCTAATATATTAATCTGGTCTGTATGAGAGCCAGTATTACTATAATCGGTAATACCTATTGATTGTGGTTTAATACCATCACCCATTCTATTATGTGGTACTGAGAAGATTGATGCAGTTGCATATAAGTCTCTTTCCATACCTGCTCTGTGTTTAAAGAACATTTGATTTAATCCAGACCATACAACTTTTTGATGTTTAACTTTTAAAAATTCAGTTGAGTTGGAGTTTGAATTATCAATCTGGTCGATTTCCCTATATGCAGGCAATCCTATAGATTCAGAAATATTAATTTTTTCTTTATAAAATGGCGATATACCCCTTAGTACAGATATAGAATTATAATCAGTTCTATAGTTGACGTTGGTTACAATCCACCTCTTATGGGTGTTATAGGGGTAGAGTTGAAATCCACCACCATTTATTGGTTTTAGTGCTTCTGCCATATATTAGTCCTTAGATTCTACTATAAATATAGATTTATAATTTATTAATACTAAGGTTTGGGTATAAACAAAAATTGCCGTAAATATAATAAACACTTACGGCAATTTAAATTATATATTGTTAGTTATTAAAAGTCTAATTTAACCTTAACTAATACTTCATTAGAAAATGATTTAAGAATCGGTTGTGATAACTTAGCAACTCCTAATAATTCTTGTGAACTATTGTACAATCCAACCGTTGTGATGTATGATTTAGGATTGTTTGCAAATGTTGGTTGTCTAAACGCACCATTAGACCCAGTTGTAAATGATGGGTTATTTGAAAAGTTGTACTCAGCATTTTTAGCTCTTACAAAATAAAATGTTGATTGTACTCTTTCTTCGTTTCTTGCTTGAAATCCATTGGCTGAGTTAATTGCTGCAGCACCACTAATAGAAGTATGTAACTTAAACGCATTATCACCATTAATGTTTGAACCAGTTACAGTATTAAAATTCAATGAGGAATTTAATGTATCTGCATTTAGAATGATAACACCCTGCTCTGGAAATACTGAACCATAATAAGTTTTTGGTGAATAAACTCCATTTAAGATTGAACCTGAAACTAAGTTATGTACTCTACCAATTTGAGTCGCAGATTGTTGTGTATCACCACTATCATCAATTAGTTCAATTATTGCGTTTGATGCTGATATTGCAATATGAGAACCAGTATTATAAATGTTTGGTCTCGACCCACTCAACTGTGCTAAAGTTAATTCAAAATTACCAGGGTCTAATCTATCTTTTAATCTAGCTCTGTTTATGTTGATTGCATAGATGTGTTCAGTTGCAACATCATTAAAAGTAAATTTTCGTTGATTATCTGGAAGTAATATTTGTGCATATTGTGAGTAAATAGCATTTGATGGTGAATCTTCATTCTGACCTAATGAACCACTACCAGCATCGTGACCATACGTTAATGAAAACTGTGCTTCAGATGTTGATGTAGTTGATATCCCATCATAAATCTCATAATAATATTGCTTCTGAGTAGCTGATTGTGCTGATGATGTGTGGAATGCGGTTAATGTACCTACATTACCACTCCATAACCCTCTCGTTACTTTTTCTACACCACCCTCTACAACATCACCTACTTTAAATGCTGTATAAACTCTTTTTGATGTATTGAACGAACCTGCTGGTAAAACTGCCATATCTATTTCCTTTTAAATTTTATCTTCTAGACACTAAATTGTGAATCTAATGAGTTACCTACTGCGATATCATCATTGTTAGTTACTGTTAATGTAATCTCAGAACGACCACCCGTTTCATTACCAATTATAAATAATTTTGTTGAAATATCAGTATTGTCTGCTAATATTTTTGAAGTAATTGAAAAGTCAGAATTTGTACTGATAGTAACACTTCGTCTATCTTCACTAGCACCCACCATATCTTCGTTATTTGCAATTCCTGCACCATCACCTATAATAGTGGCTGCGTCTGAGTTAAGTAGTGTTACTGTGTATCCTAATGTTTCGTTACCACCATTAACAGTTGAAATTGTGACTGTTTGTCGCTTACCACCTTCTGATAATGTTACTGAAGTTGGGTTTGTTTCTATGATAGGTATACGGATTGTATTTTTTGGTAAAGTTAAAAGTTTGTATCTCAATGAATAGTTCTCATCGGTTACTGCCTCTACAATTGGCATATTCTCTATAATTACACCATAGTAATCAGACCCAAGCGGATGTGCCGGATTCCATAGCTCATAATCAACTTCATCATCTGCTAATGCGAATTGACTGATTGTGAAGAAATCTCTTCCTTTTGCTAATAACTCTCTACCTTTTTTGGTGAGAATAGCATCTACTGTTATCGATGAATTGTCTAAGTATCCCATTTTACTTTACCTTTTTGTAATATTAATCAGTAATAAATATGTAAATAAATTAAATTAAGTTATATTCTTTTAGATTGGTTTATGTATGATATGTAATCTTCTTCTGTGTTGTCTTTATTGAGGTCTCTCCGTAGCACTTCCAACTTATCATTTTTCATTTGGTCTTCCATTTCTTTTTTAGAATCAAATGGTTTGATGATAATATCACCCACCTCAGTATAAGTGTTTGTATCAAAATCAGATTCTTCACTTTCGACAATATCTCTATGTGGAACTATTGGTCTACCCATTCTGATTTCCATCTCTTCAAATTCTTTCATTTGCATTTCAACCGGATTCAGTTTTATAATTTCTCTATTAATAGCAAGTTTCTGCTGTTGTTCTATAACTATTTCTTCTTCAAAAAAAGTTTGAACTTCCTTTTCACTTAGTTTATTTAATTTTAAATTAGCTTCAGTTTCTTTACGTTTCTTTTCTTTTTGTAATCGAACTAGTTTCTTTTTTTGTAATTGTGTCAATTTGGTTTTGTTTTGTCTCTTTTTTTGCTTTGTTTCTGTTTTTATACGTTCAGTATCACCATCATTTATATTTTTGTTTCCTACAAATTCTGGAAATTCTGTTTTAAGATATACTTCAAAGTCAGATGTCATTAATTGGATTTCCTCATCAAATAATAGTCTGCGTTCTTGTTCCTCAATTTCTGCACTATTGAAATCAATAATTCTACCATCACCCATCTTTCTTCTAGTTTCTTCTTCTAAAAGTAAACGTGCTTCGTCAGATTCGGATAGTCTATTTTTATTTTTATCAAATACCTCTACGGTTGGAGTAGATGTGGGTTGGGAAATAACTGCGTCTGTGACTTGTTGTATGGGTGTTGCATCTTCTGATTTTATAAATTTATTATCATCTATTAACTCACCAGTATCAACAACGATATCCAATGGCTTGATAATAGATTCCAAGTCTGAATCACTAATTGATGGTGACATTGGTTGTTGTACCATAGGTCTACTTATCAACGTATTTAGCTTTGATTTGATAACATCAAATATACTTTCGTTATCAACCTTACGGTTACTGTTATTTTCTAAAGGTTCTTCCATATCAATAAATATTAAACATCACCAAATGTTGGATTTTCTGATAATGGTGGTTGGGTTGGGGTATTACCCGTAATTATCTCTGGTCTATTTATAATATCAAATTCATCTCTACGCTTCTGTTCCATTTCAAAACGTTGGTTTTGCTCCATACCTCTTCTATCAAACTGCTCTCTTCTAGAAAATTCTATGTTTTTTAATCTTTCAATTTCTTTTCTAAATTTACGTTTGGCAGTCTTATACTCTTGCATTCGTTCATACCTAATACTTTCATTAACTTTTAAATCCTCTAATTTGAGAATTCGTAAGTTTGTAGATACATCTACATCTAAGTTACCTTCGTCACCCGTTTGAGACGTTTTTATTAATACATTAGGGTCTGCTTGAAATACTTCAATTACAGGTCTTCCATCTGGTGTGTCGGGTGAATTAGCTGTCAATGAGTCAGATGTCATCTTACACCCCAAATATCTTAAATTGTGAATCGATAGTGGTAGTTCATCCGTTGATATTTGTGATGGTATTAATGATGATGAATACGATAATCGCATAGATGCTGATAATGATGAACTATAAAAATACACACTCTTTAATGCATACTTTGATTGCTTTGAATTAATTACAGCTGATGCGGTTGGACTATAATTCCAATGGCCATTTGAACCTGTAGTCCAATTATCACCAAATCCCACATCTGCAGATGATGAGTAGTTAAGTATTGTGTATCTATATGTAGATGGTGAATACATGTCCTTAATCTGTGGATTACCAACGTTTTCTAAATCATCTCTCTGTGCAGTAATGTTACGAATTAGAGATGTATCAATGCTAGATGTATAAAGGTGTTGAGATGCTGCTATATTCTTATGGTTAGTTGTTATTGTAGTTTCATATCCTATATATTCGGCACTCTGGCTTTGTATACCATTTACTATTGTAGTATCATATGTTAGATATTCAGATGTTACATTTTTGTCAATCACACCTATTTCTGCAGCGTATTGTGGGTTTGTATAAGATAAATTTGATTTTGATTTAATCTTAGGTCGTTCCAATATATGTGGTTCAATTAAGATACCTGAATTGTAGTCCGCTCTTGCGGGCATCGTTTGTCTGATTTGTTCAAACACCGACATATCGTACCTAGCTAAGATATCAATAGTACTATTAATTAAATTTTTAGAACTATATTTTTTAAATACTTGTCTACGAACATAATCCAATTCTTCATTCTGTTCGGTGAATCCTTCTCTCCTATCAGGATTACCAATATAATCATCTATCTCAAAATACCCAGTGTGATTGTAGATATCTTCGTTATACATTTTTGTTGCAGAAAGATATACACCAACTTCATTTGAATCTACAGGCGCAGAATCATATTGTGATTTTTCCTTTTTTTGTTCTGGACTTAATATACCCGTTAGTCTATTTGATTCTACCCTAACTTTATTATTCATAATATTGTTAGCACCTGCTGATGGGACTTTTGTATAGTACTCCTCAGTTACACCTATTAAATCATCGTTTTCAAAACTGAATAATGACGCAGTTAATGGTCTATCATCACTCAATGTAGTTATTCTCTGATTTGGGTGTTGTGATAGGTGTGAATCTGGGTTTGTTATTGTTTTTAAGTTAGAATCGGGTGTAAATCTAAACTTTAAATCAAAGTAAGATGATGTTGCAGAGTTACCATGATATGTTTCTCTTGATAATGTATGTTCATCAATTACAATATCTTTAAGTGGATTCGCCCAATATCTTAGTTCTTGTATAGAACCACTCATAAATTCAGCGTCTGCCCAAATGGATGGTGTGCTTGATGTTGGTAACGTATTACTAAGTGTTACAATACCACTACCAGTCCATGCAGCATTGTATGATGATTCACTTGAACCATCGATTGATATACTAGCTGACTTACTTACTGATATTCTATCTTTTTTATTTTTACGATAAATTAACTTATATTCATTATCAGATGTTATATCATCAACTGAAGTTTCTCTTTGTACTAACAATGTACCCATATTAGAATCAAAGACTGGCACATTACTAATTGATGCTGATTTATAACCACCACTACCACTTAGATAAAAGTGAATATTACCATTACCCGATGTTCTTGATGTTGGTTCTAATAATACTGCAAAGTCAGAGTCTTTTTGTAATAGTGATGATGTTCTAATTAAATTTTGTTGAAACTGAATTTCAATTGTGTCAATTGGGTTTGGGTCTCTATTTAAATATGTTATTGGATTTATATCATTTACCTTACCCCAAGGAACTGTTATGTAACTATCAGTATCCATTCTTAGGTGATACACAAACTTATCATGCTCCCATATATGTCGTTTATCCTCAATAGCGGGCCCGCCATACTCTCTAATTGATAAAAATGATTGTGGTATACCGTAAGTAGATATAAGTGCTTTTACTGCTCTAGCAGAACCTTTTGTTTTTAACAGATATGGTATATTGTTTACAATCCTTCTCCAAACTTCATAGTTAATTTGCTCATCTGATTTAGATGCTAATGAACCTGATTGAGTTGGGTTACCGAACTTATCAGTACCTACTGCAAATTTCCATAAATCAGAACGGTCTTTTCCATGTGTAAGTTTCCAACCCATTGATTTTGCTACATCATATAACATCTCATTTGGCATACCATCGTATGGGTGCTCTTCTCTATTATTAAGTGATGTTAATGCTTTTATGTAACTCCATGTAATATCATAATGATGTCCAATCATATCTACGAATAAAACATAATCAGAATTTAAAGGGTCTTCTACAATTGACGCCGGAATCATTTTTGTTAATCTTGCATCGTTAAGTGCATCAAAAATACTAGCCGAATCTATTAGTCCATTATAATGTGATATTCCTTGTGATGATGTCACACTATATAATTTCTTAGGATATTCTGAGTAGTGGGGCCAAGGTGATACTACATAAGATGATGCACTATAATGTGTATATAGTGAGCCGGTTGTTTCTTTATACGACCATCTTTCCCACCCATCCATACCACTAACAACATTTCCTTTCCTAATTAGGGATTGTGATATGTTGGTTAATGCAGTTGAACCACTAACTTGATTTAATGTTGATATTCTCTTATCATATGACTCTATTAATTCTAATTTGTATTTTAAGTTATTTACTCGCTCTACTGCTGATGAGTAGTTTGTAAAGTTTTTAAAATTAGAATAATCAACATTTATATCAACACCACCAAAAGAACCACTAATGTATTTATCAATAATTTGTTGAGATGTTGATAGGTTGGTATCTAATAATGTATTCCATGTCTTAAAATCAGTACCTTGTGATTTGCCATAATTACCTAAATCTATTTTAAAGTTAGGAGATGAGAAATTTTCAAATGTTTTTTGTTTAGCGTAAGGATACGCTATTACTCTTTCAATATAATCTTCTCTAATTTGTCTTTGTATGGTTGATACTTTAGTTTCTAACCTACTAGGTAGAGGGGTATATAACTTTACGACTACACTTAGTGGCTCATCGGGTGTGTCTTTGGTTGGTGAATAAAATTTAAATTTAGAAAATGGTTCAGTTCCATAATACACATTATCAAAAATATTATCTTCAACTTCAATATCAGCATCAATGTCATATCGTCTATCAAAGTCGTTAGCAGTTTTTGATAAAAATAAAAGACTACCATTCGCATCTCGTTCTTGAACAAATTCAATTTTATCATTTGGTATTGTTACACCATCTTTAATCCTATCTACGAGTGTGGGTGTGAATTTAGTTACTCTACCTGTTGTTTTTCTTGTGTCTTTAAAAACCTCTACCCATATATTATCATCTTTATCTAGTTCAGATGGAAAGTATGTAACGCCTCTATTATTATATGTTGAAGTTGGGTGTTTTGGGTATCGTATTAATTCCCCACCTATATTATTATTAGAAAACCGAATATCTGTGATTGTCAGTAAATCGTTATTACCAAAACTTAAAACTAAATTGTTTTTATTAACAGTTTCGTAACCATTTAACTCACGTAACCATTTTAGGTTACCCTTAGTTACTTTTAACTCAATTTCAGTAGAGTCAGATGAGATGTTTATTATTTCTAATTCGGGTGAATATGGTTGTAAAAAATTGTATACAATATTATAAGTTCCTTTATCACCACCACCTTGTCGTACATCAATCTCTGGTGTTAAGATTATATCATATGTAGATTCTGAACCATTAGATGTTTCATAAAATATTTGAGATATTTTAGTGTCTATTAATGAATCATTGGAGTATACATTTTTATGTACATATGATTTGTCTAAAATTGGTTTTTTAATAGAACCCTTTGAACTATTTAAACGAGACAAATCATCCAATGTATAAGTTGGTACGTTTGATATTGGAGACCGTTCGGCAGTCAATATGTCTTTTTTCTGATATCTATCTATTGCCATCTATATCCAATTTAAATAGTTTATAGTTGTACTTATCTAATAAACGTTTACCGTTGTATAAGTTAAATACGGCGTAGGAGAATTGACTTCCTATCCAGTTTGTAAATCTACCTCTAAGAGTTGGTTTCTCAACAACACCCATTTTGTATCCCATATATTCTGTCCAAGATTTGAATAACCAATATGCCATTTTAGTATTGTTAGGATTTTTCCTCATATACTTAACAACACTTCTAGCCCACATCTGATATCCAATTACCAATTTAGGGTCTGTTTCGAACATCATTTCACCATATCTCTCATCCGCGTTCCATAATTCTTCTGTTAAGAAACCTTGTCTGTATAATTCGTTACAGATAATCTTACCACCAAAGTTAGTAATTGAGGGTGGGGTAAATCCCTTGCCAATTGTTTGTAGTGGGGGTGAAGGTGCTGCTACTTTGGTTATATTTTTTGATGCGACTGGTGCTGTTCCTGCTACAGTAGTAGAAAGAATTTTAAAGGGCAACGACTTACGTCTGTTTCCGTAATTAGTTTTTACCATATTGAGCATGGCCGCGGCTGCTGTTGCATCTGACTGTGCTTTACCCAACGCGTTGAAAGCTTCGTCCCTATCTTTCCTTTTATTATCTCTTTTCTTCTTATCAATCCTTCTGACACCATTGTAGATTCGAACAGCGTCATCGTATGCAGTTTGTGCTACTGTAG
>Ga0257114_1002735_pt1 | contig 11575 bp, 8 predicted proteins | sample SI112_10mmetaG_FD_190149 | JGI IMG/M metagenome (GOLD analysis project Ga0257114, IMG submission 190149) | Marine microbial communities from Saanich Inlet, British Columbia, Canada - SI112_10m | ecosystem: Environmental > Aquatic > Marine > Inlet | place: Canada: British Columbia | collected... | reverse complement strand
TATAGATACCGGTACAAATACGGGGTATGTTCTCGATGAATCTATTGATTATTTATTGGCCGAAACTGATTATGAACAAGAAACAAAAAACGCGAAAAAATTTAGGAAATCTCTCAAAAAAATAGATTGGATGAAAATACCCAAAGTACACGAACAATTGTGTACACCTGATATGATAGTTATGGAATATATTCCTTCAGAAAAGTTATATGATATATCCGACTCAAAAGTTAATAGAAAAAAGGTGTGTGAAGCACTGATAAATTCTTATGTTATACAGACAATGGACAAAGGGTTTTTCCACGCAGATCCACATCCCGGTAATTTGGGTTTTTCGAATGATGGTAAACTTGTTTTTTACGATTTTGGTTTGGTTATAGAGATTTCGGATGAAATGCGACAAGGATTTAACGAACTATTTATACATATAATAAATAGGGATACGAAAGGTATTGTTGATGTTCTTATTCGTTTAGAAGTAATTTTACCAACAACATCAGATACGAGTGATATAGAACTCTTTTTTAAAACAACACTTAACTATTTAGAAACACTTGATGGGAAAAACATAAAAAATGAGATACTAAACGATGAAAACCTTCTAAAACTAGCACAAGAGAAACCATTTATTATACCAACGGCTTTTGTATACCTTGCGAAAACGTTTTCAACGATTGAAGGAACGTGTGTAAAACTTGATCCAGATTTTACGTATATAGAATATCTCGAACCTATACTTAGGGAACAGGTTTCTGATGCTATAGATATAGGAAGTATATTTTCAACGGCGACAGAAATGCCAAATCGTGTAAAAAATATAAGTACGGCTCTTCTGAGTATGGAAAAATCACGCGCATCCATGAGACGATCTATGGAAAAAACGCGGCGAGAAATGAGGTACGTACAATACAGTGTTTTATTGGCTGTTTTTGCAGGTAACTTGTTGGAAAATTACAAAGATGTGTCTATATTATTAACATTGTTAAGTCTAGATTTAGCATTTAGGGCTTTTCGTAAAAATCAATAGCGGTCGTTTCTGACGCAGGTGTGACAGAGGTTTTATTATCTTTGAAAAAATCTTTATGTTTTTCAAATAAACTTTTAGTTCTTTCAATTTCATCTTTGGCGATGTCATTTATTTTTTCTTTTATACCGTCAACTTCTCCATCTCTTTGTTTACGAAGTTTTTTACCAAACTTCTTAAATTTCTTTTGTGTGGAAGCAAACGTCGTTGTTACATTCGAAAGTGAAAACATTATATTACTTATATAATACTAACATTTTTTATCGAGACCCAACAGTCGTAACTTTTGTTCAAATTCTCGACGTTCACCTACGGATTCAATTGGTGTACCATTTGCGATAGCTTCAATTTCTGGTCCTGATAACTGAATCGCATTCATTCTAAAATCCATAAATGCTTTCATGGTAATCGGTACCAGTGGTTGTACAAGTTCATAAATAGCTTCGGCATAATCCCTAATTTCTTTTTGTGCACCGAGTTCCATTCTGAGACGAAGGTAATGCATGAGATTATGTAAATCTATTTTCCAATAAAATTCGGTATATGTCGATTGGGTAAGTGTACCTCTTGCCTGTTCTCTACACACTCCGTCATCGAGTAGGTATTTGTATATTTCATACGAATTATCAAAGTGTTTATTTAACGCATTTTCACGTTCAGTGTTAATATCAATTTCACCTTCCGAACCTTGGTGATTTACTTTTGACTGACCACGTAAAACTTCGGGTTTATAATATTGTTCTGGAACTATGGAATATCTCGCTGAATATTCATTTACACTTGCCATTCTATGACGCATGTGTTGACGAGCAATATATATAGGCATTTTGATATGAAACTTGAATTCAACCATTTCGAATGGTGTGTTGTGCCAATGACGCATTAAATATCTAATAAGACCCGCATCACCTCTCGATGTCGTCGTACCTTCTCCGTAAGAAACCCGGGCGGCTTGAACAATTGACATATCAAGATTTTCCCTCGGCATGTAATCAACGAGTCTAACAAAACCATGATCGAGTACTTTTTTCTCCATTTAGTATAGGTACGATCACAATCTTTAAGATGTTATCCGAGAGCGATATTCGTAAAAAAATTACCCAACTTCGTAAAAGTGAGGGTAAAATATATGCACCACTCAAATATTTCAGGGGACTAAACACCATTAAGAACGTTGAAACGAGATACAAAAAGATGTTGAAAAAAGACTACACACCTTTCAAAACCGATAAAAAGGTTGAAACGAGAACATCGAGTTATACGTCGAAGTTCCGTAAAAGGTACCCGGGTGTAACGAAACTGAAAGATATATCCAAGGTGACGGGTATACCTTTAAAAACTTTAAAAACAGTGTACGATCGTGGGTTAGCCGCATGGCGAACGGGACACCGACCAGGTGCGAGTCCACAAGCGTGGGCGTATGCGCGCGTACACAGTTTTGTTGTTAAAGGAAAAACGTATTATACAGCCGATAAGAATTTACGTTAAACAAGTTCTTTAATTAAATCGTCTATACTCTTATAGTACCGTTTAAGATCTTTCATGAACCGTTTATTATTTTCGAGAACTTCAAGTTCGGTTTTATTTTTATAAATGTACGCTAAATTCGATTTAGAGTACCGCGTCCGTTTTTGGTTCTCGTTAGGTTTACGAGGAACGAGTTTTTTCGACTTTTTCGAAACGCTTTGTATAGGTTCAATACGTTTCGTGAAACTAATGGCTTGCATGACCGTATCGGCAAGATCATCTTTCTTTTTAGATGCATTGAATATAGGAATCCAGTGTGCATTTACTGTATTATTCCAAATGAATTGCTGACACCGCTCAATAGACGCCTTCTTACGTTTCGTATACATGGCTTTACCGGGACCCGCAAAATCGGGTATTTTGAAACGCGCATCGTAAATGATCGTTTCTGCCTTAGGGTTTCGTATAACGAAATATGTATGAAGAAAGTGTTCGACCATTTTCATTTTTCTATTTTTATCGGGTTGTTTTTCAATGAGTATCGTGTCTGCTTTCAAGATCCACGGTTTATCATCTAAATGGTCTCTTAAAGAAACAAATAATCCGTCTTTATGTTCAGGGGGTACACCAGAAACGTCCCACTGAACAATAAGGTTAGACGTTTCGTCGAGCATACACATGGCTAAATTTCGTATACCGACATCTATACTTAAAATCATAATTTAAAGAAAAATTATTTCTTTAAATTAAAAATATTTTTATATTATAATAAGAATGAATTCTAACCAGGTTCTAAATTCTAACCAGGTACTTAGACTTATTAATAATAGTAAATCAAGCGATAATACTATTGATATATTTCTAATCATAATTCTTGTATTAATATTAATGGGGGTCATGACGTATAGTGTTTATACGTGCACAGGCGGAAAATTTAATATTGATGATTGGGATAACGGAAAATGTTTTAAACTACCCGAAGATGATCCTGACCCTGGTCCTAGCCATGGTCCCAGTTCCAACCCTAGCCCTGGTCCCAGTTCCAACCCTAGCTCTAATCCTGGTTCTCAGTCTGCTTATAAAAACTCAGGTCTGTTATCGAGAGAAGAATTAGAAGACCTATACAATAATTATAAACCACAAAATAGTCTTGTTATGCTTGGTAATCTAGATACTTTCGAGTATGCTGAAATACAAAGCCAATCTTCATCTAAATCGTGTAAAGCTAAAGATATTAGTTTTTTGTTTAGCGACGCAACCTCCAAATTGGATAATTTCGATGAAATACGTGCAAAAACACACGAAGAGGTACAAACACTATGTAATACATATGGAACATCAACCGACTTCTCCACTGGAGAAGCTGGTTGTGAATCTGCGACAATAGGTGAGGCAAGTGGCGACATGACATATGGAGATGATTTAATAAATAAAGACAAAAAGGTGTGTAATTGGGAATCGGAAGGTAAATGTTTTCCCATTACATATGATCCGATAAATAAAGGAGAATATTTTTATAACCCAATATATGCGACTAAATATACTAAAACTGGTGATAAGGTAGATACGACTGCCATATGTGCAGAATTAAAAAATAGAACGACGTGTGATAACGAAAGACGAGAAAATATAGTCGATTCGGTTAAGAATATATGTAAATGGACAACTGGTATAGGTGCTTTTGTTGATCCAGAGCTAAATTATTCGGGTGCTGCGAACACATGTGATGAAGGTCTAGCGTATTCAAGACAGGTAGGTACATGTAAAGTAAATGATGGAGGAGGATTTACGAGTAATCAGAGTGATTATAGTCAAGTTCAGTGTGCCGGACATACACGAATTGACGGTGTCGATAACTATGCACTTGTAACGCGAGCACAGTGCTACAATAACGATACTCATCAAGAAACTCGAGGTTCGGATTCAGCGTGTTTTTTTGAACCAAAACAGGGTTCGTATCAATTGAGACCTGGTTATAGACTAGAACAAATGGGTGAATATAATGTAGCCAAAGCTGGTGATGAAGGCTCGGCGAATCGTCGGTGTCTTACGGGTGAAAACTGGGATAGAAATCCACCACTTCCATGGGCTTTTAACGGTATACAGCAAAACGATCTTACCAAAGAATATTTAATTGAAAACATGGACGAAAAGTATAAAAGCCAAAGACCGTGTAGCGACATTAATTCGGAATACTTCTGTGGTACTGCTAGTGGTGGTGATTCATACGGAAGATGTGAATGGAGTGAAGAGGTGGCGGGTGACGGTATATTCGCGTGTCGTGTAAAGCCGTGTATGCAGAGTCAAAAGGATTTCGTAAATTGTGGTAGGTGTGTAAAAAACCCGTCCGTGAAAATATCTGAAACTCAAAAAAATATAATTCAAACTACAAGTAAGATTTCCGGCGTTGCGAAGGTTCGTGGTTTTCTTGCTTCTGGGGCGCCTGTCTTTAGCTATGTAGAATACCCCCGGCCGGGCATCTCCGGTGATACTCCGTCACTAGGAGAAGGTGATTTAAACAGTGGAGATGAGGAGTCTATAAAGATTACACATGATTACGAAGTATACAAAATTCAAAATCCAACTAAACCGTCAGAAATGCTCAAAATATGTGTTCGTAAGGTTGGGGATATTAACGAAAATTATTCGCAGGCTGACCCCCAAATGCCGGCAAAAATTCGTACCTATTTACATGATGCGCGTGCATTGGGAACGGTTAAAGGGAACGTCTGGAATAACCGGTATGATAAGGGAAACAATACATACGCTTGGGGTGGTACTTACTGGTATAAACAAAGCGATACAAATCAGAAATATACAAGAGACGACTATAAAGCTCATCTAGACAAATTTAATAATTATAATTTAGAAATTAGAATTCACCCCGATTATGAAGATACATACAAATTTGGGATGGGTACAAAAAATAGTGAACCTACGGGTACTACTGTATTTACTAATTGGTATTTCAATAGATTGTTACAACTCCCAATACATGAAAAACAGTGGTTAGACGACGAAGAATTATCCACGCCAAATTATGGATTACCCGATATAGATTCATTTTTCAGACTCGACTTTCTCTCAACGGGTTCTGGCATGCGGACTTGGCCAAACGACGCTATGGACTATTTATACTTTTATACTGCCGATAACAATAATATGAGACAAGGAAAAGATTACTCTGAGTTTAGATTTAAAGTTAATTGGGCCGAAATAGTTACCAAAATACACGAAGATCCAAAATGTTATTTATATAATAACAATAGAAATACGTGTGCGTCACAAACCAAAACTAGTTTTAGATCGGGGAACGAGTCCATGTGTATATATACACCTAAAGTACACTGTACGGGTGAATGGAGAGACCCACCTACCGTACTCGATGATTACGGTGATGAGAAACCCAATACGTGTGGATTGGTTCAACCTGGTGTTGAGATAAAACAGTATGTTGAATTATCGGCTAGTAAACTAGACGCGATCAATGATGTATGGAACCCGGGAAATTATGAATCTATTATAGGTGCACAGTGTGATGAGGAGGATATTGGGTGGTTAGTATATACAGATTTAGATGCATCTCCAAGTGGTCAAATTGCAACTGATAAACACTTGAGTGATCCCAGTAGACAACTTCCAAAAGGGATTACGGGTACACCACAAATAGGTACTTGGAAACGCGCAGTACCTAAACACGGTGATTTAAAGTACGTGGCGTGTAGTACAGATTGTGTAGAAGAAACCTTTTTTACAATGTGTGAAACGCCTGGTGTTGTGCCAAGTATTTCACCTAACTATTCTGGTACTTTTGACGAACGTAGAAGAATGAACTTTGTCGTACCGGAAGGTACACCGGACGATACACCAATGTATGAACTTGCTAACTCGTATGATTTTTCTAACGCGTGGGTTGCATCTGAAAATAATTGTAGTGGTAATTTTACGAATTATAAACAAATAAAGACATCAGACGATGGTAAAAAATTGTTGTTAGCACAAGGTGTAAACGGAAGAGCGTGTCCTAGTTTTTCGTTAGAGCATTCTAGAGGTATTCAATATTCGGCTCCCGAAAAAGCTGAAGAAGAATTTGATTATTTTGGACAATTTACTAGAGGTGAGGCGTGTACATTGCCTAAACAAAATTGTATAGCTGGTTCGAGTTGTATAGTTAATACGGATAATATTACAAAATTGGTCGGTAGAATTAATAAGAAACCGAATGTTAGAAGTGAAGTTGTACAGGAAACTTCAAGCGGCTGGATAATACCAGATGATGACTCTTTGTCGATAACAATAGATGGTGTGAAGTATAATCACGATAATAAAATTACAAAAGAAATATTGTTTAGGTTAGCTAAAAAAGAGTGTGATAGATTTGGTGATCTATATAGTTTTCCTAATAAGGCTTTTTGTACAGAAGATAAAGAAATATATGTTTCTGAAACACCAGGCGTTCCTCCTTGTGAATATAAAGCAGGATCATGTTATTATGCGTCAAGTGAAGGAGCAAGAATCCTTCCGGGATTAAAAGTAGAATATAGAAAAATCATTGACACTTCGAATTCATCTACAAAAGTAGAAAAGTACAAAAATGTACCAATGTATATAAAACCATTCGAATTTTGTAAATGGATAGATATGCCAGATCTACCATCAGAATAGATATTTTAATATTGAAAAATAATTATATTTTTATTTTATACATAATAAAAATATAATTATAATATAGATAATACCACCCGAAAAAAAATGATTATACTCGTGGCATTCGTAGGATTTGTTTTTTTATTAACGGTATTTGCACTATTATATTTATTATTTAGGGGAGGTAAAAAAAAGGATAAGACTGATGAGGAAATTATAGACGAAGCCGACAAACTAAACGAGGAAATTTCTGTTAATAACAGGAACGTGTATAATTCAACAACTCAGACCATGTTAGATAATGGGTTTACAGAAACTGATATAAGAGAATTAACACGATCCCGATCACCGTGTATTTTCTACCCTTCAAGACGTGTTTATATGAATGAAGCTGATGTGGACGGTAATTATGTAAAAACATACCTTGACGAAAAGGATCCAGATTTAGTTTCTGGTTCTCAATTTAAAATAGAATCTACGTGTCCAGATGGTATGGAATATAACTCTGAAACGACTTGTTGTAAATGGGAAAAAATTGATCTTACACTACTTGATAAGGTTATGACAATTGCACCCATATTAATTGAATCAATTGTAATCAGTTATATATTTGAAAAGATGATAGTTGTTATGAGAAAATTATACCCAAGATCGTTTGGATCTAAACTTATTAAGTTAAAATCTAAAATGGGTAAAATTGGAAAAACACTTGGTAATTTTTCAAAAAAGGCTATGTTTGAGACGGGTGAAAAAATATCTCTTAGAGCTGGTAGATCTGTTGGAAGAGTTGGTGGTAAAAAGTTTGTGACAAAGATGACTATTCAAGGTGCTAAACTTGCAGCGAAAAGTACTAAACTTGCCTATAGAAGTAGTATTAAAGGAGCTCGAACAGTTGGAACAAAGTTAATGGCGGCTTCCGCTCCATGTATGCCATGCACAGCAGCAGTAGTAGCATTTGAAATTGTTAGTGCAGCTTTAGATATATCTGATATACAGGGTTATAGTACTTATACAGCGAACACTGATGTACGAAACATTAGAAATCAAGCGGAGACGGCTATGGAACAAGCCATGTACGACTCTGACGGTGTATCATGGCCCCAACTTTTCCCAATTCTTACAGCCTTCCCCGATTTGGACGAACCCACGGAGGGTTTCGGGAGTACCGAGAGTACCGAGAGTACCGAGAGTACCGAGAGTACCGAGAGTACTACGGACGAGTTTACTGTTTCTAAAGAAAACGGTGGGTATGCATCCGTTTTATTGGAAGCATTTACAGCTGATGCCATGTTAAAAATGGCGATGGAATCACCCGATTCATTTGTTGAAATGCTTGTATATGCATTTACTTCTGATAGTGATGAAGATGTGGAAATATCCGAGGCAACCACAACAATGTTTGCAGAAATTTTACAAGCGGAAATGGATTATAATCATATAAAACGTGATAAAATTATATACAATCTGTGTGTATCAAGAGGTTACGGTGGCCAGGTTGAATTTATAGAGAGTATGTCTTCTGAAACGGTTATAGGTGTAACGCTAAACGAAGAAGGTGCTAAACTATACAACGAGAGAATGGTTGATGAACACTTAAAGTATAGTAATCCAGCTGTTGAAATAAATCCAGATGATATACCTGATGAGTATGTACCATTGGTGGCTGCATATACAGATACATATAGAAAAATAGATAAACTTAATCCAGGAAATTCTCAGACACCTAATGTAATTGAGAAAAAACTCGATAGAAAAATGGCACTTATGATGCCATGGGCGGCTATAATGTATAATTGTCTCGGGGATAAACGCGGTACGTCTGCGTCTTATTTTACCATTAACCCTGCAGATCATGGAACGACTTTCAATTACGATAAAGGGTATTGTAACTATACGGAAGCGTATTGTAAAGGTCAAATGAAATTAGACTACAAAAACGGTGATTGTCATTTATCGGAATCACAACGTGTCGCTGAAATAATATTGGGGGAAACGGTCACTCGAGCAATAAAAGGGTCTTGGGATGATAGAAAAGACGATTTCAATTCCGGTGATCCTTCACGCGTTGTTGCGGCGACGTTTAGTACACTTTTTGATCCAACTGGGTTATGGACAGCTGCAGCTACAGATATAATAAATCTTATAAAGGCATCAAAGGGTCGGGGTGCTGGTGTAATACCAATTAAATGTAAAGACGATGAAGTTAAAAAAGGGCAATTATGTTACCCCAAGTGTAGAGACGGTTATAGAAGTAGTGCACTTGAGTGTGAAGGTGTATGCCCACCTGGGTCTAGAAATACAGGTTTGACATGTCTTCAAAGTACGAGAACTAAATCGTGTTTTCTTTGGGAAAAAACAAGTCGTTGTGAAAAAAGATTTAAAGATGCCAATGGAAATCCGAACGGTATAAGAAGTAAGGGGGCGTCTACGGTTGCGGAAAGGTGTATGCCCGGTTTCACGAGAAGGTCTTATGCACTAGGATCCGCTTTTTGCGATAAACCGAGAAATAGGTATACGCGTGCATTTATGGGTAAACTAAAAAGTAAGTGTCCAGACAGTAAACCAAACAAACAAAACGGTTTGTGTTACAGCGATTGTCCAGAAGGGTATCCCAGGGCGAGAGGACCTATATGTATGAAAGAAAAATCAACTTAATTTAAATTAAAATAAAATATTTGAATACACTATATATAAGAATGGCTTCCGCATTTAAAGCTTTATTTAAAAACCTTGATACCGCTGCCGATGCAGCTGGCGCACTCGACACGCTCGCGACTGCATTCAAAAGCATACCAGCAGACGAAATGAAAGGTGTCATTAAAGGTCTTGCAGGGTCTGCAGATGGGGCGTCTGCAATGGCTAAAGTTTTTAAAAAATTGGACGTCGGCGAAGATCTTGTGACGGCCCTAGGCAAAATAGATGGATCGGATCTTAAAAGAATTGTTGGTAAAATGGATAGCGCTGATAGGGCTGCATTTATTTCAAAAGTTGATGCTTTTGATCCAGCTTTGGCGAAAAGAATGGATCCAAGTTCTGGAACTGCAGCTAGTAGGGCACTGGAACAGGCTGCCGACGCTGCTAGAGCAAATTCTAAAAAGCTTATAGCTGGTGGTATTGTACTTGGTGGTGGAATATATTTGAACAATAAATATAAAGATGCAGAAGAGGATATTAAAAATTGTATAGGTGTTTGTTTACCAGATAATTGGGACGAACATGCGTATGGTAGTCTCGAAAAATCTGAACTCAAATACAGACCCTTAACGTATACAGATGATAATGGCGAGGAAATCACTGTAGATGAAAATCAACCCTTATGTTCAAGTGTAATGGATGATTGTGAAAAGTATTGTAGTGATCAGTGTGAAGAACTCCACGATTACGATGCACCAGGAATTGACCTCGCTAAAGGAGCGGGCAATGATGCCGCTGATCTTGCCGGTGATCTTTTTAAAAGTTTTACAGATCTATTTTCAGGTCTATTTAGTGGATCGGGTATGTTAAGTATGGTTTCACTCGGTTTATGTGCATTAATGTTTGTATTTTTAGTTATAACGATGATGATTTAAATAATTAAACTTAAAGAAAAAAAAGTAAATTTAAACTATGAATGTGGTGTTGGTGGTGTTGTCATCCATTTGAGGGTACGGCTTTAAGCATGCCCCATAAACACGACGAACGACGAAACAAATTCTATACATCCGGTAATTTCTGTTCATGGAGTTGTATGAAAACATACGCAATCGATAAGTATGGGTGTAATCGCGGCGGACTCATATGTGGTAATATGGTCATGATGCGTCGTAAACTTTTCGATAAGATAGGAACCATAAAAAAAGCACCACACCGACAAAGACTCATTGAGTTCGGGGGTGACTTAACAATAGATAAATTTAGAGAAAATAATGTAGTTGACGTAGAAAAACCTAGAGAAATAAAAATAGAACCTTTACCAGAACGGGTTATACCTATAGTTTCAAATACGAAGAAACTAAGTGATATAACGAGTGCGTCCGGTAAAAACGAAACACTACGTTTGAAAAGGGAAAAGCCACTCAAACGTAACGATAATAACTTGGAAACTGCATTAGGTTTAATCATTAAGACCAAAACCTAAATGTTTTCTTTGTTTGTTCGTGGGTCGTGATTTTGGAAGACATGGCGTTTTCCGAGAGTGAATCCATTTCTCACCATCGTGTGCGATCCACTTTAAATCGTGTTTTTCTATAATTTTTCGACACATAACACAAGGTAGTGATATACCGTCACCGTAACTGGTTTCCCGGTATATCACTAAAGTTCCATGTTTTCGACTCACCCACGACGAAAATTGGTGTAAACGAAACCCTTTTTTTAAAAACGTATGTTTTAATTTTTTTATGAGTCGTCTTTCTGAACAACTTATACAGTCACTCTCCACTTCACTTTCACTCCCTA
>Ga0257114_1002731_pt1 | contig 11590 bp, 8 predicted proteins | sample SI112_10mmetaG_FD_190149 | JGI IMG/M metagenome (GOLD analysis project Ga0257114, IMG submission 190149) | Marine microbial communities from Saanich Inlet, British Columbia, Canada - SI112_10m | ecosystem: Environmental > Aquatic > Marine > Inlet | place: Canada: British Columbia | collected... | reverse complement strand
GCATTTTGAGCTAATCTCCCGGGAATTCCATTGAAAATAACCGCTCCAAAAGTTGCGGCTAATGTTGCCATTGATAATAAAATTTCATCTCTTGAATCGCTTAAGCTATTAGGACATGCATCAATTTTCTCCCTTTGAATTAAAGACATCAATTGTAGAGGATTAGACACTAAAGCAAAAACACTAAAAGTCGTAGACAATATTGATGAGAATACTGGAAATACATACTTTTCCATTCTTAATTCATCTTTTTTTTCACCCAAATGTATATTTCTATTGTCTTTACCAATATTTGTAGCAAAATCCATCAGGAGTATTATTAGAAGAGAATTATTAATAATTGGGTAATATGTCAATAAACGTAATATTTCCTTACCCTTATCATCTAACTCATTATTTAAACATTCTATCTTTTTTAATTCCGTATAAGTAGAGCTAAGCGCTAATCCTATTGTCTTAAAAAACGTAACAGTAGCTACGAAATCTAATTTATTAACAATTTTGCTAACTATATCTGTTGTAAATTTTATAATAGATGGCATATGTACAAGCGTAAAAAACAGCCTTAAAGAATATGCATTTAATATATCAAAATAAATTGCATCACCTTCTTCTAAATTTTTATCTTCGATTTCTTTAGAAATTAAAATCCAGAAAATAGATACTATTATAATTGGTGCGCAATATTCTTTAGACACTTCTCCCAAATATTGCATAGGAGGATTTTCAGGTTCTGACATATTAGAATTATGCAAATGAGAAGATTTACCTTTATCAATGATATCTTCATCAATAATATCTTCATCAATGATATCTTCATCAATGATATGCGATGAATTAAAAGGCTGCTCCTCTTCTGTTATTTCATCTTCATCATTGGTAATAGGGGGGCTATTTTTTTTTGATATACTAGCAACAGGCATAATTGATATATTTAATATGGATAATTATCACTTATACCTCAAAAATAGAATCTAATCAATTATAATGTTTTGTTATATATTTATAATTTTTTTATATGTTATATTTTCTAACAATTCTAGCTAGATCTTTTTTTAGATCTTTGTCATTTAATGCAAAGGCAATATTTGCTTCAAGATAGCCTAAAACACTTCCACAATCAAATCTATCTTGACAATTTTTCTTATAATAAAATTTTGAACCAGCTTTTAGCATTTCATTCATAGCATCTGTCAGTTGTATTTCTTGATTTCTGCCAATTTTTTTTTGCGAAAGATAATTAAATATCTCTGGTTGAATTATATATCTACCAGTAATTGCCATATTTGATGGGGCTTGATTAATATCAGGTTTTTCAACCATATAATCAATTAGCGAGTCTTTCTTAGATGAAATAATACCATATTTACTAACATCTTTTTTATCAACTTCATCAACTGAAATTATATTAGATTTACTGTCAAGATTATTATAAAGACTTATCATCTCTTTACAGAGGTTATATTTATTATCAAGCTGTCCTAAATGCATTTCATCAGCCAAAATAACAAGAAATGGCTCATTATTAGCTATATAATTTTTTGCACATAAAATTGCATGTCCTAAACCCATGGGACTTTGCTGCCTAATAAAAGCAACCTGCCCTGCCTGAGGTAGCCAATTTTTAACCAAATTTAATTCGTCATTTTTACTTTTAGCATCAAGATTTGATTCTAACTCATATGCGTGATCAAAATGATTATTAATAGCATTTTTATTGCGTCCAGTAATAAAAATAAATTTTTCTATACCAGCATCTTTTGCTTCTTCAAATGCATATTGTATAATTGGCTTACTAAGAACTGGCAGCATTTCTTTTGGCAGAGATTTTGTAGCAGGAAGAAATCTTGTTCCAAGACCACCTACAGGAAAAATTGCAGTTTTAACCCTTATTTTCGTTTTCATTAATTAATTTAAGTTTTCTGTAAATAGTAGATCTACCAATATCTAATTTTTTTGCAACTTCCGATAAATTACCATTATATATATCAACCAATCTTCTAATGATTTCTTCTTCAATAATTTCTATTGTTTTGCACTTTCCTTCATCATCAAATATATCTATTAATTCACTACTAATATCTGAATTTTTTTTAATTTCAGACTTAGCTTTTGTCATGCTATTACTTTCTTTGTTCAGTAATTGCGGAAAATGCTCAGCATCAAGAACAGCATCATCACATAAAACGACTGATCTAAATATAGAATTTCTTAATTGTCTTATATTATCTTCCCATTCATAATTATATAAAAGATATAAAGCATCTTGGCTTATATTTTTAATTTTTTTATTTTCATTGATCGAAAAATTACGACAGAAATTTTCTGCAAGTAATTTAATATCATCCTCGCCTCTATCTTTTAATGAAGGTACTAATATTGGAAAAGATGACAATCTATAGAATAGATCTTCTCTGAATTTTTTTTGAGCAACTAATTTAGATAAATCCTTATTTGCGGAAGAAATAATTCTAACACTAGAGCGAACAGGATATTTTCCAGAAACTGGAATAAATTCACCTTCTTGAATAAAGTGAAGTAATTTTGTTTGAATTTCAGGTTTAAGATAGTCAATATCTTCAAAAAATATTGTTCCATTATTAGCCTCTCTTAATCTGCCAATATTTCTAGTCATGCCATCAGCAAGAATTCTATCAGATCCAAATAATTCTTCTTCAACATTATTTGCTTTTAGCATTTCACATTCAACAACAACAAATGGCTTCCCAGATCTTGCACTTGAGCCATGTATAGCTCTAGCAAGTAGTTCTTTACCACAACCATTAGGGCCTTCAATAAGAATTGGGATTGAAGAATTAGCGGCTTTTTTGGCTAATTTTATTGGACCTAATATAGCCTCGCTTTGACCAATAATATCAGAGAATGCTACTTGATCCTTTTCTTTTCGAGCCAAATGTGAAACTTGATATTTTAGATTCTTTTTTTCAATTGCATTATTAATAGATGCAGTAACGCGAGCAAATATGTCTTTTTCACCCTTAACAATATAATCAATTGCACCATAATTTATTGCAGCAACTGCAAGCGAAACATCTTTATTTGCTGTCAATACTATAACTTGTAAATCACCCTTTATAGGACCAATTTGCTTTAATACTGTTAACCCATCAACATCTGGCATTGATAGATCAAGCAACATTACATCTACATTGTGACATGATATAGAATTTATGACCTTCTTATTCATAAAGAAATCAACAACTTCCATACCGCTAGAACATACTAAATGATCATGCCCTAGATCGCTAATAAATTTTGAGAGAACTTTTCTTTGAGTTGGCTCATCATCAACAATAAGTATAGTATTTTTCGACATAAATTAATCTCTTTTTTTCAGTTTTAGAAATGGGCTCATTGATTGTAATTATAAATTTTATGGTATTATTGTTTAAAATTTATTTTTTTTAAAATATAGTATGTTTTTGAATGAAAATTTTTAAAACAAAAGTGTTTTTTTTAAATTTGATACAAAATCTAAAAAAAATTAAGGTGGTTAATTTATTTTTTATTGATTTTTTTTGATTGAACAAGCTGCATTATCTTTGCTGCGGTTTCTTCAACTGAACTTTTAGTAACATCTATTACTGGACATGATAATTTACTAAATAATTTACGAGATTCAGTTAATTCATTTTTTATTGAATCTATATCAACATATTCTCCTTCAAGATCCTGTTTTAGATATTTTAACCTACTCTCTCTAACCTGCATTAATTTATTTGGGTCAATTGTTAGCCCAACAATTAGGGGTTTTTTTAATTCATAAATTGAATCTGGAATAAGATCCATTTTAACAAAAGGAATATTAGCAGCTTTGTAACCCCTACATGATAAATAAACGCATGTTGGTGATTTTGAGGTTCTTGAAACTCCAATTATTACTATATCTGCATCATATAAATCCCAAGCTCCTTGACCATCATCGTGATTAATAGTATAATTAATTGCCTCAACCCTCATAAAATATTCATTATCTAGTAAATGCTGCCTACCAATTGTAGAGGAAACATCCATCTCTAGATAATTGGAAAATTCACTTATAATATGTGATAAAACAGATATGCAAGGTATATTTAATTCAAAACATTTTTTTTTAATGATTTCAGTAAGATCATTCCTAACAATAGTATATAATACTATACCAGGATTTTTTTTAACACCATCCATAACTTTTTCAAGATGAGAGTGAGTTCTGACTAATGACCATATAAAGTCATTTGTCTGTATTTCGTCAAATTGAGATAATACTGCTCTTGCAACTGAGCTAAGGGTTTCACCTGTTGAATCAGAAATTAGATGAAGATTAATTTTTTGAGACATATAATGTGATAGTTCTATTTAATTAGATCTGGTACATTAATATCTGAATTAACAATTACAATAATTTTTGAACCCTGAGGAACGGTTATCAAAGGATCAGTATTTACTTGATTTTTTAATATAGTTCCAACCGTATCAATGATTGTTTTACTAACATCATAAACTGCCTGATCTGATGCACTTCCAGTAGTTGTAGATGTTCCTGTAGTTGGATCAACTGTGGTAGTTGTCGCAGTGCTAGTGTTAATTAGCTCTTCTGCTAATGCAACTCCACCAACAGTTAATATACTAGTTAATATTGAATTTGTAATCACAGACTGATATTTATTATCTACATTTCCATCAATACCTGCGCGACCAAATTGATCTGACGCATTAAAATCAATTGCTAAATCAACTCCATCAGGTCTAATTAACCTTGTCCAAGATATATCAACCCTACCCTGACCTCTCTTAACTTCACTAGAATATGACCCAAATAATCTTGATCCTCTAGGAATGAGAACATTATTACCAGTTTCTCCATAGACATCTCTACTAATAATTGCACGAACAAAGCCCGGAATCTCAGTATTTATTGCCGTTTCTAAAACTGCTGATAGTAACTTTCCTTGAGCAATGGTATTTTCTCTTTCAGCTATTATTGTTGTCTTAACTTCTGTACTACTTTCTTTTAATTCACTTAAGGTATTTTGTTTTAAACTTACTATATTTTTTTCATAACCAACACTTCTAGCAGGAGTTTCTTGAGAAGCACCAGAAAATACAACAATTGGAGAATATCTTGGATTAAGATTTGCCATAATTCGAGAATCCTTACCAAGTGACCCTAATGAACGTAACGGCGAGGGCGCTAACTCATCTCTAGTTACGTTAATATTATTAGATTCTTTATTATTATTTAATTGAGGCTTTAATATATTAAGAATATCATTATTAGGTGATTTTGCTTCATTTTTAGTTATATTAGCCTTTTTTTCTTGATCTTTTTGTTGATTTTGCAATTCAGCTTCATCAATTATTTTAGAAATATCGCTATCATCATCACTATCTGGCATACCTGGCAATACTGGGATTTCAGGAACTGGAGGCGCCTCAATTAACCCCGAAGCCTCTTCTTCACCTATTAAATCATAGCCCTCCTCTAATTCAAAAGGAGAAAGTCCAGTTTCACTTTCAGCAACATTTTTGGGTTTTGCAATAAATACTGGCTCAATATTTTGAACTACCTGACCATCCCCGGAAAAGAAAAAAATATATATAACAAAAGAAATAAGAGCGGCAGATATTATTATTAAAAATAATTTACCTTTCTTGCCGGTTGATATTGATGGTCCAATAGGTTGTATATCTATTTCAGATTCATCTATATCTTCAAGATTATCATCAATTTCTTGATTATTTGTTATTTTAGATTTCATTTTTAATAAAAATAACTTAGTTTATTATGCTCAATAATTCATTGAATTATTTAAAATACTCAGCCTCTCACAATAAAATTTCAAGATTAAATTTGCAAAATATTAGATTATAGCAAAAATCAACTTTAATTGTTACATTTTAAAGATTTAATTTTGAGATATATTCATTAATGACTTTGAATGACTCTTTTTGATTATTTCCTCTAATTATAACATGATTATTTGCTTTAATATATTTTAATATTTTATTTCCTGAAATTTTATTATATATTATCTCTGCGCTTTTTGGATTAACTACTGGATCATTATCTCCTTGAAGTATCAAAGTATTATTATTAATTTTTATTAATGAGTCATCAACTTTTTTCATTAAAATTTCAAGCTGCTCAACGCCATGCAAATAATTAATTGAATAATTTATATCAGGATTTTCAGGTATATTTTCAATATATTCTAATCTTGCTTTACTGATCTGAAATGATTTTAATATATCATTCCATAAATTTATTCCTTTAACTAAGTGCGATCTAATATCTCTTAATTTTAGTGCTGAATTTATAGATATTATTGCATTAATTTTGCTATTGATATTTTTGTTAGATGATAAAAGTAATGATAATAAACCCCCAGTCGAAAACCCTATTATAATAATTTTTTGAGAAATTGCACTCAACATTGTATATCCGATATTTGCATTTTGATACCAGTCACACCATTTTATATCTCTTATATTAATTGGCGAAGTAGCATGCCCTTTTAATCTAATTGCATATATCTTAAAATTAAAATTACTATGTAAATTTTTTGCTAATTCTTCAACTTCTTTTGGTGCCGACTTATAGCCATGAATTAGCAATACTGAAATTTCTGAATTTGAGTCTATAAATATTGGTCTTCCTACTGAAATCTCCTTAGATAATTTAGAATCATAATATTTATTATAATCATTATTATACTCTTCTAAATTATATTCTATCAATCTTTTTGCAAATAATTTTGAACAATCCTTAAAGCTAATTTCTATTGTTCTCCTAACTATATCATGAGCTTTTGAAATCATCATAAACTCATTTGCCACAACTTTGAGTGAATTTTCTATCCTAACACTGTTAAAATTATTATTGATAATTTTTACATCAAAATCTATTTCTATTTTATCATCTAATTGCTTTATTATTTTTTGCGAAATTGCTAATTGTAAAATTTCTTGAAATATATCATCATTTTCATCTGTAAAAATTTTTAATATATTTTCAAACTTTAAACTATCATTAATTCTATATCTTGCAATTTTAGATAGATTATAACTTGATAAGAAAATTAACTGCTTAATTTTACTAATTGGAATTATTTTTTTATCTAAATGATTAATAACTGTTGCAAAAATATGATCGAAATTAATTTCAATATTATTATATATATCACTCATAAAATTATTTGTTAATTTTTGGCGGTAATATTTTATTACTAGGTTAGATTTTAGCAAATTACCAATAATTGGAATTTGACTTATAGAATTATTTATATTTTTTATATAGTCCTTAACAGATATAGGATCACCAAAATATATATCAATTTCTGAATTTAGTAATAAATTACCTTCTATTTCAAGCTCTTCAGATATCTTATCAGGAATATCTTTGAATAATTTTAATAATATTTTCTTTATTATATTTTTACCTGGCCTCATCGGGTAATATGTAACACTTAAAGGAACTATATTAGTATCTATGTCAATTATATTATGATTATATAATATATTATAATCCTCTTGAAATTGATTTAATATATATTTCTTATCGTTATTATATGCATCTATTAATTGACTACGATATATTTGAGATTTAAGAGCCAAAACAGCAGCTCCAGTCTTAACTCTAATGTCGTTATTATAATCAACAGAACTATATGAACCCCTCTTAACTATTCTTTTATTTTTTATCATTCTACCTTCGGGGTAAATCATCCAATCAAAATCTCCGCTAATTAAATCACCAATTATAATTTTATCGCGATTTTTATCTTTTGTTGATATAACACCAATAGATTCTAAAAAATCTCCTAATTTACCGTTAAATAAACTATGATGCGCCAAGCATCTTACATGTCTTGATGTTCTAGAGTTTATTATATAAGGTATGAAAAAAGTTTCACTTCTAGTAAAATGATTTGAAACGAATAATACAGGTTTTTTTGGTATTTTTTCAACTCCATGAACTTGAAAGTTTGAACCCAGCAACTTTGACAAAATGGAAAGTGCAAATGAGGTATATTTAATTGAATTTTTATTCATCAACCAATATTATCAAATAATTAAAGGAAATTTATAGATTTATCTATTTTAGTTAATTTAAAAAATTTAATAATAAATTAATTTGAAAATCTATCAGCAAATAATTTATTATTAGCTAATTCTAGCTCTTTTAGCTTGATAGTTTCATCATTAAAAATGATATTATCTTTAATATTTTGCGCTATTTTACAACAAAATATATCTTCAAATTTTGCTAATTCTTCAAATTCGCTAAATTTATCTTTACTAACTGCAATAATATATCTTGCCTGATCCTCTCCAAATAATAAAGCTTCTATATCTTGAATTTTTAGTAAATCTTGTAATTTGCGAGTATTTAATTTTAAACCAATATTATTAGTACACATTTCAAATAAAGACACTAATAACCCTCCATCAGAAATATCATGACATGCATTTATTAATTTTTTTTGAATAATTTTTCTAACAAATTCAGAATTTCTTTTTTCATCTTCAAGATCAATATTTGGAACATTATTAGAGGTTTTTTTCAAAATATCTCTTTGATATAATGAGCAATCAATATGTCCCAATGCTTTACCAATAACATATATAATATCACCCTCATTCTTAAAATTAATATCAGACCTAACACTTAAATCTTTTAATAATCCAACACCTCCAATTGTTGGTGTAGGATTAATTGCACTTCCATCAGTTTCATTATATAATGAAACATTGCCTGATACAACAGGGTAATTTAGCGCTTTACACGCCTTCGTAATTCCCTTGATAGATCTTACAATTTGACCCATTATCTCTGGCTTTTCTGGATTGCCAAAATTAAGACAATTTGTAATTGCTAATGGCTTTGCACCAACAGCAGATATATTTCTGTATGTCTCAACAACAGCTTGCATTGCCCCAATTTCTGGGTTTGCTTTCACATATCTTGGAGTACAATCCGATGTTAATGCTAAAGCTTTTTTTGTGTCTCTAACTCTTATAATTGCTGCATCACTTTTAATATCAATAGTATCATTCATCACATAAGAATCATATTGTTGATATAGCCACTTTTTAGATGATAAATCTGGAGAAGATATTAATTTTATTAAAGTTTCAAAAATATTAGACATTCTTTATAAATATATTATTAATTTATTGCCATTTGCGATCATATTCTGGGGAATTTTCAGAAAGAGGTAATGATGGTATATTTGCATATATCTCATTATTCATTTTAACTACAACATTTCCTGTATCTGTAACTTTACCAATTACTGCAAAATCAAGACCCCATCTATCAAAAATATTTTTTGCAATATCTTTTTTATCTGGATTAATAACCATTAACATTCTTTCTTGGCTTTCAGATAGCATGATCTCATAGGGTGTCATACCATCCTCTCTTTGAGGTACATATGATAATTCTAATTCAATTCCAGTTCCGCCCTTGCCCGACATTTCAAAAGATGAAGATGTTAGTCCAGCAGCACCCATATCTTGAATAGATAAAATACAATCCTTACTCATTAATTCTAAACATGCTTCTAAAAGTAATTTTTCAATAAAAGGATCACCAACTTGGACAGTAGGTCTTTTATCTTCATCAGTTTCTTTAAACTCATCTGAGGCCATAACTGCACCATTTATCCCATCTCTACCAGTTTTAGAACCAACATAAACTACTATAGCTCCAACTTCATTAGCTGCTGAATAAAATATCTTCTTTTTTGAAGCAAGACCAACGCACATTGCATTTACTAATATATTGCCATTATAGCTTTTATCAAATGTAGTTTCACCACCTACTGTTGGCACCCCCATAGAGTTACCATATCCAGCAATTCCAGCAACAACACCATTAACAAGATATTTAGTCTTACTATGATTAAAATCACCAAATCTAAGTGAATTCAAATTTGCTATAGGACGAGCACCCATAGTAAAAATATCTCTCATAATACCTCCAACTCCAGTAGCAGCACCTTGATAAGGCTCAATATAAGATGGATGATTATGGCTCTCCATTTTAAAAATAATTGCATCATCATCACCAATATCAATAATTCCAGCATTTTCTCCAGGGCCACAAATTACCCAAGGCTCATCTACATGCATAGTTTTGAGCCATTTTTTTGTTGATTTATAAGAACAATGCTCACTCCACATTGCACCAAAAATACCAAGCTCGGTTATTGTAGGCTCTCTATTTAGGATAGTAATAATTTTTTGATATTCTTGATCTGTTAAATTATGAGCTTTAATAAGATCTTTTGTTATTAATACAGATTTATTCATAAATTATTCTTCAAAATTAGTATAAATATTAGTAACATCATCTAGATCTTGTAAAGAATCAACTAAATTTAACAAATTATTAATTTTATCATCATCATTTAATCTTACAGGATCTTTTGGCCTCCAAATTAGCTTTGAGCTTAAGGGATCGCCATATTCTAGAATTAATTTATCTCTAAGAGAAGAAAAATCATCAACTTCACTGAATACATAATAGCAATTATCGTAATTTGTAACATCAATTGCATTACATTCAATAGCAAATTCAAATAAAGCATCATAACTGGTAATAGATTGATCAAAAAATATTAAACCACAATGTGAAAAAAGAAAATTAACCGATCCAGTCTCACCCATAGAGCCCCCATATTTTGAAAAGATACTCCTTACCTCGCCAGCAGTTCGATTCTTATTATCTGTCAAAGCTTCAACAATTACAGCAATACCTGAAGATGAATAACCCTCATATCTGATATTGACATAATTTGAAGAATCTGCACCACTAACAACTTTTTTAATAGCTGCATCAATTCGATCCTTTGGTAAATTATTAGATTTTGCCTCAATAATGGCGCTTCTTAATCTAGGATTAAATTCTGGATCAGCTTGACCAGTTTTTGTGGCAACTGTAATTTCACGAAGAAGTTTAGTAAATAATTTAGCTCTTTTGGAATCTTGAGCATTTTTTCTATGTTTAATATTAGCAAATTGCGAATGTCCAGCCATAATGGTACAATAATAATAATTTTTATAATATGTTTATATAAGTATTGAAGGTAAAGAAACACTAAATTTATATAGAAATAAATTTTTAAAAAATATAAGAATTTATCAATTACAAACTAAATTTAATTATTTTTTTATAATATTCATCTCATTTTTATAAATATGAAAAATAAATTTTCCAAAGCATTTTCATTGGTTGAGCTATCAATTGTAATACTAGTAGTTGGTATACTCTTAGCTGCAATAACCAAAGGTAAAGATCTATATAGCGATATGCAACTAAAAACAGCCCAGTCAGTCACATCATCATCACTAATAAATTCAATGCAAAGTGTCTCTCTATGGCTAGATACAACAACATTACCTAATATTAGAGATGCAAATAAAAATCAAATTGACTTTAATGATAATGTTCATTTTTGGAGAGATAATAAAGCAGGAACACCTGCAACTACAATTGAATTAGCATCAATTGCAACTGGAGCTTCTGTAACCGATGAAGATAAACCACAATTAATCAGAAGTGGTTTTAGCGGTTTACCAA
>Ga0257114_1002724_pt1 | contig 11606 bp, 10 predicted proteins | sample SI112_10mmetaG_FD_190149 | JGI IMG/M metagenome (GOLD analysis project Ga0257114, IMG submission 190149) | Marine microbial communities from Saanich Inlet, British Columbia, Canada - SI112_10m | ecosystem: Environmental > Aquatic > Marine > Inlet | place: Canada: British Columbia | collected... | reverse complement strand
TGAACTCTTGGGAGGATGGCGGTGGCATTGTTGATGATAATCCAATGAGTGTGACCTACGGCAAGATAACCACATCTAGTACAGATGGCTGGATCATCACCAGATACGGAGACGCGGAGTTTAACGACATTATTATTCGCGGGATGATTGAGGCGGGTGTATCTATTCCTATCCGCATTGGTCAGGACGTAGGTGACTGGGATGACACTGGCGATGACCTTGACATTCTAAAGCAACACGGTATCTGGATAAACCTGTATAATCACTGGCTCATTGACGAGGAAGACTCAGACGCGGTACACTTTAAGGTCGGTAATGCCACTGATCACTTCTACTGGGATGAGGCAACTGCGGCTATCAAGGTAAAGTCTAACGGGGTTGACATCTTTGACTCCAGCCTGACTGCTTCCGGATTGGGCTTAGGTGGGACCATAGCACTCGACACCGATGGTAAGATCGTGATGGGTGACACCACCGATGGTACGATTCTCTCTACTTCAGGTGTTGATCTAATCTTTGACAGAGCCGCTGGCGCGGCTGATGCTGTCGTGTCTGTCGACTGGGAAGATGACAATGCTGGCAGTGCGGTATCGCTTGGGTACTCAACTACGTATGATGGCGGTGCAGGGATTCACGCCATTGATGACTGGAACATAACCTCTGCGGTCCCTGTCACCATTGACGCTACGGGTGATATTACGCTAACGTCCTCTGGTAGCCTTGTGGTTGGTGCTGTAACGTATCCAAAGGCTGATGGGAATACGGCAGGTCAAGTTCTATACACGAACGGCTCAGGCGTTCTTACGTGGTCCACAGACACACCTTCAGATGGTCAGGTCCTCGCATTCAAGAGTGTTGACAGCACTCTTCATTGGATCGACAATGGAACCGGAGGTGGTGGCGGAGCTACTGACATCAATGACTTGGGAGATGTTTCGATAGTATCTGCGGCATCTGGTGATGTCCTCAGGCACAACGGAACTGCGTGGGTGGACTATGCTGATAGCAACTTCCTTGCTAGAGCAAACCACACTGGCACTCAGACAGCATCTACGATTAGCGACTTCGACACTGAGGTTAGCAACAACACATCCGTAGCATCTAATACGACTCACTCAGGTCTTACAAACAACCCACACTCTGTAACGGCGGCACAGCTTAGTCTGGTTGTTGGTACAGATGTTCAGGCTCATAGTGCCACTCTTGATCAGGTGGCGGCGGGTACGTACACTGGTAACGGTGGCGCACTTGATAACCAGTACATAGCCAATGGTGCTGGATACGTCACATCTGGTGGCATAGGAACGGTGCAGTCTGTTGCCACTGCTGGTAACGTCAATGGGATTACCTTAACTGGTGGACCTATCACATCGACAGGAACGATCACCTTGGGTGGGACGCTGGCTATTACGGAGTCTCAGATTAGTGACCTTGGGGCATACATCACGGGGATAACCTCAGAGAGCGTACTAAGTTTAACTGATGTTTCGGGATCCCCTGCCGACAAGCACTTATTATACTATGACTTCGGAGCGGGTGACTACGTAAGCACCCACTTGAACACCATTGGAGCCGACCTAAGTACCGTAGGCACAATTACTTCAGGTACATGGTGGGGTACGGCTATTGCTGATGCCTATATTGCCAGTTCATCAAGTTGGAACACCGCCTACGGATGGGGAAATCATGCGAGTTCTGGGTATATCACAGGCATAACCTCGGAGAGCGTATTAAGCCTAACTGACGTATCGGGTACTCCGGCTGATAAGCACCTACTCTATTATGACGCAGGGTCTGGGGATTATGTTAGCACCCACCTTAACAGCGTTAGTGCTGACATTGGGACGGTGGGAACGATCACTTCGGGTACGTGGTGGGGTTCAGCTATCGCCGATGCCTACATCTCATCATCTGCTACTTGGAATACAGCATACGGTTGGGGCAATCACGCGAGTTCTGGGTATATCACGGGCATAACCGCAGAGAGTGTATTGAGCCTGACTGATGTTTCAGGATCGCCCTCTGACAAACATCTGTTGTACTATGATTCAGGAGCAGGTGACTTTGTTAGTACGCACTTAAACACTATAGGAGCCGACCTGAGTACCGTGGGGACAATCACCTCTGGTACATGGTGGGGTACGGCTATTGCTGATGCTTACATCTCATCATCTGCTAACTGGAACACCGCTTACGGTTGGGGGGACCATAGCACTGCTGGGTATCAGGCATCATCGTCGATGCTGACCAGTTTTGCAAATATGGTCAACTCTGGTGATGACAAACTGGTTTATATGCCACAGACTCCTGCCTCTGGAGCTTCCGTGGTGGAGCTAGGGTCTAATGTAACCATATCTGGCGGTAGCCTCTATGCCAGCGTATCCTTAACGGCAGATGTCACAGGAACACTGCCTGTTGCTAATGGAGGCACTGGGCTAACATCACTGTCTACGCTACTTAACTCTAATGTTACGCAACAATCTCTGAATGTTGAGGTAGGGGTGGATGTTCAGGCTTATAGTGCAATGCTAACGGGCTTCTCCAACCTCCTTAATGCTGGAGATGATAAGATTGTCTATATGCCAGAAAGCCCTGCAACAGCCCCATCCACGCTGGAGTTTGGCACAGGACTGTCGCATAGTGCAGGTGCAATCAACGTGTCCTCTGGCACTTGGATAACATCTACTGGAACAATTACCTCAGGAACGTGGCAAGGCACAGCCATTACGTCTGCCTATATCGGCACTCATAACCACTCAGCCACCGACATCACCTCTGGCACACTCGCGGTAGTGAGGGGCGGTACTGGGGTGACATCTGAGACTGCCATTTCCGAGATGGTCATCAATTCATTCTCGTCACAGACTGCGGGAAGCGTTTCGGGAGCCAAGTCAGGAACGTTCGCCTATGAATCTGCTGGTGGTGATGCCTACGCTCTTTCTGGTAGTAACTTCCTCTGGGAAGATGACGGGGCAACAGACACGTTTAAGGACACGGAGTTCCAGACAGTAGACGGTGGTACACAAACCGAGTACAGGCAACGAACAGTGACAGTTACGGATGGGCAGATCACTGCATTTGGATCATGGGGTAGCTGGACTACGGTGGTCGTTGCATAAAATAAATGTGAACTTTTTATGAAAGGGGTCTTGACAATGAAACATTTTATCACTATATTATCATCATGGCTATAAAGAAAGTAGATAAACACGTTATTGGTGCAGGGGAGACGGTTGAGCTATCGCTTACGTCAACCTCTGCGTCAACCTCTGGCTTAACCGTATATGCGTATGCTAGGGATGAGGCAGGTACTGATACTGTACTGGACTCTACAGCCGGTGCGACTGCTGGTACAGAGATCTCTCTACTGTGCAACTTCTCCTCCCTTACGAGCGGAAAGAAGTATGAGGTGTTCGTCGTAGCTGACCCAGATGGCACTCCAATCAGGATGCTACCAAATAACGATACTGCCGACAAGATTTTGGTCTACATCGACCCAATCCCCTCGTCAACATCATGAGCATAGTTAGATTTACTTCTGAGTACACCTTTACTCCCTTCACGGCATCTTATGCCTTTGCTCCCTTCACGGCATCCTATGCCCTTGGTGGGAATCCGCCTATAACTTGGATGGCAAGCGAATCTGGCAATATCTGGGCATTTGAGAACTACGAAATAATGGAATACGATGGCAACTAAGTGGACAAGCGGAACAATAGCAACTGCTACGAGCGTTGCGGCTGAGGACCTTCTGATGACGGTGGATGACCCTAGTGGTACACCTACATCAAAGAAGATCACGGTAGGTAATTTCATTGCCTCGGATGAGGTGCTTGAGGTTATCCGAGATCACTTTGGCGATACGTTTGTCATTGGTGGTGACGGAATCACGGTGACCCACAGTGACGTTGGCAACACGTTCACTATTGATGCTGATGGTATAACACTGGGCGGATCATATGACTACGTAACACTATCTGGGCAAGCCCTTACGGTGGGTCAGGTTGATCTTGCCACAGACGTTACAGGCACGCTACCATCTGGGAATATAGGCTCACATACCCACGTCATTGCTGACGTAACAGACTTTACAGATAACTCCACTAACTGGGATACAGCTTACGGGTGGGGGGACCACGGCACAGAAGGATACCTAACTTCCTACACGGAAACGGATCCTATATTTGTGGCTTCTGATGTATATAGTGTCACCACGGCTGACATCGCAACATGGGATACCGCCTACGGCTGGGGGAACCATGCTTCTGGTGGCTACTTGACATCCTATACAGAGTCAGACCCGATCTTTGTTGCTTCTGACGTTTATGGTGTCACTACTGCTGACATTTCTACATGGACTACGGCCTACGGCTGGGGCAATCACGCCTCTGCTGGGTATCTTACTTCCTATACTGAGACGGATCCGGTCTTTGTTGCCTCTGATGTTTATGGCGTTACTACTGCGGATATTACAAACTGGGATACAGCGTATGGCTGGGGGGACCACAGTACAGAGGGATACATTACGTCCATTGATGCTGAGACAGACCCCGTATTCGTTGCCTCCGATGTTTACGGTGTGACCACTGCCGATATAGGCACATGGGACACCGCTTACGGGTGGGGTGATCATAGCACAGAGAACTACGCGGTCACAACAGGAGACACCTTTACTGGTGACATGCTGTTTAATGGCGGGTTCACGGTAACTAGCTCTGGCTCCGAGGCTCTTTCCATAACTAGATCAGGATCATCCGACCTGACTCTTAGCTCGTCAGGCTCAGGTGACTTAGTTATTGCTCACTCAGGCTCAGGAACATTGCTGATTGGTGGCATCGACTTTGAGACACAGGCTCCATTGTGGAACACGGCTTACGGTTGGGGAGATCATGGTACAGAAGGGTATCTGACATCTTACACAGAAACAGACCCAGTGTTTGTAGCTTCTGACGTGTATGGTGTTACTACTGCTGACATTGCTACATGGGACACTGCCTATGGGTGGGGGGACCACGCTTCAGGTGGGTATTCAACTACTACCGGAACGGTTACATCTGTTGCCACGGCTGGATCAGTAGATGGGCTAACGCTTACTGGTGGCACGATTACCACATCTGGTACGATTACACTAGGTGGGACCATATCTATCACGGAGTCCCAGATCAGCGACATAGGAGGTCACACACACACATCCTCCAGCATCACAGACTTTGATACTGAGGTATCGAACAACTCGTCTGTAGCCCTTAATACAGCCAAAATCACGTACCCATCCTCTGCAAGTTCAAAGCTGGCTGGCATTGAGGCTTTAGCTGACGTAACAGACGCAACAAACGTGAGCGCGGCTGGTGCTTTGATGATATCTGGCGGAGCGATGACAGGCGAACTTGGCATAGCTGACAACTTGTTGACTAGACCCAAGATTAAGGACTACTCCGTGGTACTGAATGATATTGGATCAATAGATGGCTCAGTGGACGGATGGGACTTAGATGTAGCATCTTATGATAGCAAGTCGTTCACTTGGCCTTCTGGTAGCGGAGTGATATGGTGGATGGCAGACGGTAGCAAGGTCTTTGTTGCGCTAAACAGTCAGAAAATAGCTAGGTATAGCGTATCTACTCCGTGGGACATCTCAACAGCATCAAGTGATAGTAATGAAAAGAGCTTCAGCGCACAAGTAGGCGCAGTTCAGAGTTTCGTGTTTAATACCTCTGGAACAAAGCTGGTTATATTCTATGATTCAGATTTATACGGGTACACGCTTTCTACTGCTTGGGATATGACATCGGCAACTTATGATAGCGAGACAATAGACCTGACGGAACTTAGTAATATGCTTTATGCATATATGAATGAAGACGGGACAAGGCTTTTTGCTGTTGGAGACGCAGGGGCGACCCAAAAGGTCTATAGCTACACGTTATCAACCGCTTGGGACGTGACAACGGCATCATACGACTCAAAGTCACTAGACGTTAGTGGCAAAGAGACTGATCCTCAAGGTATGGCAGTGAACAGTGACGGTACTATTTTATTCCTTGTTGGTTATGCCTCTGATAAGATACACAAATACGTAATGTCTACTGCTTGGGACTTGACAACGGCAACCCATGACTCTGAATTTAGCGTGGCTTCTGAGAATACATACCCGCAGTCGTTGACCGTGGGCAATAATGGTGAAAAAACATATATGGGATCGTGGAATGGAGTAAAAACATGGCAGTACACGACTGGCGCAATCTCAGCGACACAGGATATTAGCTTAGAAAGTGGTAATTACGTTTCAGCCACGATCACTGTGCCAACTACACTTACCTTTTCTGACCCACCTGCTTCGGATAGTGCTGGTAGTTTTGTGCTTGAATTGACTGACGGTGATGCGTATGCAATAACATGGCCTGCGTCCCTTGATTGGGCTGGCGGCTCGGCTCCAACGCTTACCTCTTCTGGCGTGGATATATTAGCCTTCGTCACTCGTGATGGTGGCACGATCTGGCATGGGTACGTAATGTCCACAGACTCGAAATAATATGATTATTCCATTTTCAGCAGAGGCATCAGGCGGTGGCGGTATCGGCAGGGGTTTATTCTTTGGCGGATACGGAGGATCCGCCTACCCAGTAAGATCAATCGATTACGTCACTATTGCTTCAACAGGAAACGCGGCAGACTTCGGGGATATGCTTTCTCCTGGGGCGCTATATGTGCATGGATGTGCATCATCCACAAGAGGAATAATAACGGGTGGTGACCAAGATAAGGGATTGATTGAATACGTTACGGTTGCTTCGGCAGGTGATGCCACCGATTTTGGAGACTTAACCGTTGACAGGTATGGTTGTGCTGTTCTTTCATCATCAACGCGAGGTTGCGTTCGTGGTGGTAATGACGGAACTGGGGGGACAGGCTTTCTCAACACGATTGATTATGTCACCATTGCTTCGACGGGTAACGCTACTGACTTTGGAGATGCGATTGCAGCAGTGGGGTACGGATCAGGATGCGCGTCACCTACCAGAGGGATAATGTCGGCAGGAATAACAACTAGTTTTGTTAATGTAGACTCAATAGAATACATCACTATTGCATCAACGGGCAATGGAACGGACTTTGGGGATCTGGGCAACAGCGGCTCAATAGGAGGTAGTGCCAGCAACGCAACGCGGGGACTGATCGTTCACGGAAAATCCAACAATGTCGTTGAGTATATCACTATTGCTTCGACAGGAAATGCTACTGATTTTGGCGATGCGTCAAGTTCGTTGAGTACTTACCCTGCCGCGTGTGCAGATGCTACCCGCGCCCTTGTTGCTGGCGGTCAAGCCGCCGGGGTGTTTTTAGATACGATAGAGTATTTTACGATTGCCTCAACAGGCAACTCCACCGATTTTGGGGATCTCACCACCGCCTACGGTTATTTTGGGGGTTTATCAGATGCACACGGAGGACTTGGATAATATGCACGAATTACAACAGATAAACGCCGCCCTGCCCGAAGTATATACGGGTATCATGGAGCAGATTGAAAGTCGGCTACCAGAGATCAGGTATGAATCGCGGATCTTTAACAAGTCAGCTTCGCAACTCAAGACGGTGACGCTGGATATTAAAGACCTTACGCCGATTTCGACGGCAAAGCACATCATGGCATCTATTGCCCGTACACGCACCGCGCTAGAGGAGTCATATATCTCAGTACGACGCGCAAGGGTGGACGTTGAGGAAGCGTTGCACCTTGCATCTATAACGCTTGACTTTGACCACGAACGTCATCTTATTGACGCAGACGAAGGGCAAAACAAACTTGACGGCATCGAAGAAGCAATGGGTGGAGCGGTACGCAAGCTCTCTCACTTGATTGCACAGTACGACGCAATTCTTGAGCATCTTGGCGTTGATACTATTACAGAGGAAATGTACGAACAGGATCAAGCCAGATACCACGTTATGACAGCCTTTGCACAAGGGCTATCTGCGGCAAGGGCAAGGGGTGGAGTAATTGATGAGGGGAACCTCATCTACCTGTTTGATCTCGGCATCAACGGGGCAATGGCACAGGCTGAGGTCATAGATCTACTCAAGCAAGAGGACTTGCTGATACAGGATGGTATGGCTCCTACGCACGACCACACACGCCAATGGCTAGAGCAGATAGGTGACAAGTACCAGCAATTTGTTGTTGATGGTGCGCGTGCAAAGGGAATGATACCGTATAATGAACAAGCCTTAATTTTTGGACAAGCAGATGAATAGAATATACTTGACAGCAGACGGGCAGACGATTGGGATGGGAACGCAATCTTTGCGCAAGCACTTCAACGCAACCATTCCGGATCCACCAAAGTCCTCGGATCTTGCGTTCTTGGGTGTAAAGTGGACTGACGTTCCGCCAGAGCCAAAGTCAATAGACACTACCTATACGCTATCAGCAACTGTTGTTGATGGTGTCGCGGTAGCTCAATGGGTTGGCACTCCGCGCTCGTCAAAAGACACTCAACAGCGCCGAGAAGAATGGAACACTCTTTCAGCGCGTCAGGTTAAGGCTGAAGCTGGTAGGCGTATAGACGCAATAGCCTCATGGTGGAAGCAGATGAACGTCGCAAGGGAAAACCCTAATAACCCTATATTTAAGGAGATTGACTCTATTAGAAAGAAGTCAGATTTAATTGAAGCACACTTGGCTACGCTAACAGATGCTGAAGCGGGTGCATATGACATTGAGAATAGTCCATTCTGGGACTAGGAAACTTGTCAACAGCACAGTTTTTTTACAGGATGAATATCTTATATTCACGCATTGTTCTAACTAAAGTGAGGGATCACAAATGAAGTTTACAGGAAAGGAGGTCTTTGGTATCGTGGCGAGTCTAAATGCCGCTAATTCAACCAAGGGTCAAGGGCGTAAGTTTATACGCATCAACAAGAAGCGGTTTTCAACCCCTTATGATGAGATCATAGGATGGGCTGGTGACTACGAGGATGACTTTGAGGGCGTAAAGGTACAGAAGTCACCTGAAGGTGATGTTCAGTCGTTCCAGTTTGACCCAGACAACGGTAGAGAGGCACTAGAAGCCTTTTCCAAGTTCTTGGTGGATACGGAGTACGAAGTTGAGCCTTACCGTATGACAGAGGAAGTGATGGACTTCATTGATGGCATTGACATCAATCAGGAGGGCGCACTTATGCAACTAACTACCGAGGCTGTATAAGCCTACTGCGTTGAGGGGCGCACAAATATAGGGCAATGAAGTACCCACAACCCACCGATCCCTCTGCGTGGGTGCTTCGCCCTTTTTTTATATGGAACCTATCAAACCAATACCGCCACAGGAGTTGCCTACTCAGGAACCTGATCTAGAGCTTCCCCATGACGGTCAAAAAATAAAGGATTACATCATGAATGAGAAACTACAGGAATGGAAGAAGAAAACCATCTTCCGTTCACGCACAATCATCTCGGTAGCCGTGTCTATACTCGGCTTCGTTTTGGTCAGCCTATTAGGGCTTGACATCAACCTAGGAGAGTTCATTTCAGCCGCCGATGGCCTGCAAGTTGGCGAGGCTGTTCTTGCATTGGGTGCTGTTGTAGCCGCCTTCTTCCGCAAGAATGCTAAGGCTGATTTGTCTCAACCTTCTGACGGGTAGGATGACTTGCTTCCCAGTCTTCCGTAACGCATCAATATCTGATGTTCAGGTTTACTCCCTGATGGAGCTTGGTAGGGACTACAACGTCTCTGCTAACTTCACCCTTGGGGAGTTTGCTTGTAATGACGGAAGCGACATTGTGCTTATACATCCAGCGTTGATCCCCCTGCTTGAGGCTATGCGTCTCAAGTTTGGGGGTCCGTTGTTTATTAACTCAGCGTACAGGACCCATTCGTATAACCTATCCATAGGTGGTGCGCCCAGATCCAAGCACCTACTTGGAATGGCGGCAGACATATGGACTCCTAACACGTACCCAACTAAGGTTGCAGATTATGCAGAGGATCTGAACATTGGCGGAGTTGGTCGGTATAAGACGTTCACACACGTAGACATATATAACGCGGATCGGCGTTGGAGTTTATGACATATGGCGTGGCAAGAAGAAGCGTATGACCTGTTTAAGAAAGGCTTGAGCGTTAGGAAGATAGGTAAGAGGCTCAATGTGGCTAAATCCACAGTAGCTGACTACCTAAAGCCTTTTAGGGACTTACCCTTGAATGATGCTAAGGTGCTGGTGTTCGACATTGAGACTGCCCCTATGGAGGCTTATGTCTGGAACTTGTATCCTAAGTTTATCAGCACGAATCAACTGAAGCAGTCGTGGACTGTGCTAACGTGGTCAGCGAAGTGGCTAGATAGCCCTACAATGATGAACGCGAGCGTAGACCCATCTGCACCTAGAGATGACTTCGATGTCGTAGAGGAGCTGTGGCAACTGTTTGACGAGGCAGACATTGTTGTTGCACATAACGGTGACAAGTTCGACGTAAAGCGTATGAACACTCGCTTCTTACTACTTGGGCTTCCTGAGCCTTCACCTTACCGCAGTATCGACACGCTAAAGATAGCGAAGCGTAAGTTCTCCTTTGCCAGTAATAGACTGGACTACATCAGCAAGGTTACTGGTGGCGAGGGCAAACTAAGCCACGAAGGCTTTGGGATGTGGGAGAAGTGTCTTCAGGGAGACGCTGAGGCTCTGCAAAATATGCAGGACTACAATGATGTAGACGTTCTAGAGCTTGAGCGTGTTTACAAGATCCTCCGTTCATGGGATCAGCACCACCCGAACTTGGGAGCCTTCTCCAAAGAGGAGATAGTCTGCCCAGTATGCTCAAGTGGTGATGTTACACCCACGGGTAAGTTCTATATGACTCAGACACAGCAGTACCCAACATTTAGATGTGGTGGCTGTGGTAAGATCAGCAGGTCTAGGAACTCATCTAGTGTTGCCAATCCAAAGAAGCAAGGACTAATCCCCTCCAAGTAACCAACTGTTAACGTCAAGGTCGAAGGTATTAAACACATCTTCGGCTTTGGCGTTTTCGGTGTTTTTGTACTTCCTCTTGATGTGGTCGAAGCTCCACATATTCTCTTCGGGCGTTTTAATATCTATAGCCCAGTTCTGCCCCGTCAGGTGTACGCACTCACCATCCGCCACAAAGCGTTTGGGACCACCATCCACGTTCCTATTCAGGTTCTCCTCATAAGGGCGGTAATCACAACGCATTAGGATCCTTCGAGACAAATATTTTCCGGCTCCAAGTACAGCCCTATAGTGGAGTAGCATTTCGCCCGTGGCTTGCTCAAAGTAGAAGCATCTACCTAGCTCGCTGAACACGGGTTTTTTCCCCGCTACCCAATGGAAATACTCAGGGTGGATGAGGTTGTCTGACCCTATGATCATCGCACCTTCGTAGTCACGCGGAACCGCTTCGAAGATGTTGTTGAACTTGGCTGACAATGGAGCATTCTCGGATAACACTACGTGACAATCAGAAAGATCAAAGGCTACCATTTCTGATAGCCCTACGATGATCTTAAATCCAAATTCCTCCCTCAGGTCCCGATAGTAATCCAGTACCTGCTGAGTTAAATCGTCCCTGCCCCAAATGGGT
>Ga0257114_1002722_pt1 | contig 11608 bp, 8 predicted proteins | sample SI112_10mmetaG_FD_190149 | JGI IMG/M metagenome (GOLD analysis project Ga0257114, IMG submission 190149) | Marine microbial communities from Saanich Inlet, British Columbia, Canada - SI112_10m | ecosystem: Environmental > Aquatic > Marine > Inlet | place: Canada: British Columbia | collected... | reverse complement strand
TTTAAGCAGATATTCTAATTTGTCTTTTAGCTTATAACTAGCTTGAAATCCTTTCTCTAGATTTTTAGCAAAGGGTACTGGAGTGTCTAAAGATCCAACTCTAACAATAGGAGCATCTAGATATTCAAATATTTCTTCACTAATTACAGCTGAAATCTCTCCTAAATAACTATTAAAAAGAGTATCTTCACCTAAAAGTAATACTTTACCTGTTTTCTTTATTGAATTGATTACCATATCTTTATCCCAAGGAACTAAAGTGTTAAGATCAATTATTTCAATTTCTTGTTTTTGGTATTCATCTAACAGATCTAATGCCCAATGAACACCTAGTCCATAGGTTACAATAGTAATCTTTGACCCTATATTTCTAATTTTTCCTTTACCTAACTCCAAAGTATATCTAGATGATGGGATTTCTTCGGAGACTGTCCTGTATAAAAACTTGTGCTCAAAATACATGACTGGGTTAGGATCATCAATAGATGCATTTAATAAACCCTTAGCTTCATATGGATGAGAAGGGTATACAACCTTTAATCCGGGGACTTTTGTAAACCACACTTCATTAGTCTGAGAATGGAATGGACCAGCACCTACTCCACCCCCACAAGGCATTCTCACTACAATATCTGAATTTTGAGACCATCTATAATTTGATTTAGCAATAAGATTTACAACAGCAGTAAAACCAGAACTAACAAAATCAGCAAATTGCATCTCTACAATGGACTTATATCCACCAACACTTAAACCATATGCAGAAGAAAGTATTACCGATTCACAAAGAGGAGTATTAAGAACTCTATTTTTACCATATTTCTTATACAAACCATCGGTTACCTTAAATACACCACCATATCCTGCAATATCCTGACCCATTACAACTAGATTTTCATGCTTTTCCATAGATTCAAAGACACCTTCTCTTATTGAATCTACTAATCTTTGATTTTTTAATGGCTTATTATCAATCTCGATTTTTTCGACAGTAAAATCTCTGTAAACATCTCCAAGCTCTCTATCGATATTAAAATCAACCTCATCATACCCATTAGCTAGATTCCAATTTTCATCAATTTCATTTGAAATTTTATCTTTTATTTCACCTAAATCTTTACTTGAAATAAATTTTGAAGTAAGCAAGAAATCTTCAAAATGAGAAATAGGATCCTTCTTAGACCACTCTTCAATTATCTTCTTGTCAATATAAGCTTGACCACTAGCCTCTTCATGACCTTTCATTCTGAAAGTTTTAAATTCAATTAATACAGGCTTGGAATCTTTTCTCATTTTCTTGATCACTGAATCAATACATCTATAAACATCAACAATATTATTTCCATCAACTATATAAGAATCCATATTATATGAAGAACCTCTATCTGCTAGGTTTTCAATTGCATATTGCTCATTAACAGGAGTGCTTAGACCATATCCATTATTTTCAATACAGAAAATAACCGGAAGATCCCAAGTTGAAGCTAGATTTAAAGCCTCGTGAAAATCTCCTTGACTAGTTCCACCATCACCTGTAAAAACGGCTGTTACATTATTGTTATTTTTTAATTTATTAGACAATGCTACTCCACAAGCCACTCCCATTTGTGGACCTAAATGAGATATCATACCTATTATTTTGTGATCATTTGATCCAAAATGAAAACTCCTATCTCTACCTTTAGTAAAACCTTCATTTTTTCCTTGCCATTGAGCAAATAACCTATCAAGAGGAATATCTCTAGATGTAAAAACTCCTAAATTTCTATGCATAGGGAGAATATACTCTTCCTTTTTTAAAGCTTGAGTAACACCAGCTGAAATTGCTTCTTGCCCAATACCACTGAACCATTTTGAAACCTTTCCCTGTCTTAATAGAATGATCATTTTATCTTCAATCATTCTAGATTTCAGCATGTTTTTATACAATTGTATTAAAACATTTTGATCTATTCCCTTAACATCATACCTCATAGCGACCAATCAATTTTATTTTTCCCAATAGATTCAAGGTAATTATTCGTCTCGCTAAAATGCTTATTTCCAAACCAATAACCACGATTAGCACTTAATGGAGATGGATGACCTGATTCTAATATTTTATGTTTATTCGTGTCTATCAATTTTCTTTTTTTCTTAGCAAATGATCCCCATAATAAAAATACAGTATTATTTGTTTCCTTTGATATGATTTCAATAACCTTATTTGTAAATATTTCCCAACCTCTATTTTGATGACTTCCAGCTTGGCCTTCTCTAACTGTTAAAGTAGCATTTAAGAGCATAACTCCTTGTTTAGCCCAGGTAGATAAATCACCATTTTTTTCTTTAAACTCATGTCCTAAATCGCTTTTAATTTCCTTAAAAATATTAATTAATGAGGGAGGATGATTAATTCCTTTATTTACAGAAAAACAAAGTCCATTAGCCTGATTTGCTCCATGATATGGATCTTGACCGATAAGTACTACTTTAAGATTATCTATTGGACACGAGTCAAATGCATTAAAAATTTGGGAACCCTTAGGATAACAAATACTAGATCCATAATCCTCTTTAACAAAAGTTATAAGATTTTTGAAATATTCTGAATTAAACTCTTCGGCTAGAAGTCTCTCCCAGGATTCATCAATTTTTATTGACATCTTTAGGATCCTTTAATTTTCCTACTGATTTTGCAACTATCATTGATACTGCAGCATCTCCAGTTACATTAACAATTGTTCTACACATATCTAAAGGTCTATCTACAGCAATAATAAGAGCAAGACCAGCTTCTGGAATTCCAGCTTGACCAAGAACAATAACTAACATTACTATTCCTGCACTTGGAACAGCAGCAGCACCTATTGATGCTAAAGAAGCAGTAACTATTATACCTAATTGAGCACCTAAACTAAGATCTAAACCAAATGCCTGAGCAATAAAAACAGCTGCAACAGCTTGATATACACTAGTTCCATCCATATTAATTGTTGCACCTATTGGTAATACAAAACTTGAAATTTCCTTGTCTACGCCTAGATTTTTTTCCACACAATCCATAGTTACAGGAAGAGTAGCAGCACTAGAGCTAGTTGAAAAACCTAATAGCTGAGCAGCAGAAACACCATTCATGAAATTTATAGGATTAGTATTAGTTACAAACTTTACTATAATCATATAGACTACTATCATAATAGCTAGACCAATTATAAGTGTTAGTGAGTACATACCAAGAGCAATAAAAAGATCAATACTTGGAGATTCAACAACAAGTGTTGCTAAAAGCGCAAACACACCATAAGGTGCAGATAACATTATTAGATCGATTAGCTTAAGTATTACTGTATTAAATCCATCAAAAAAGTCTTTAACAGGTTTAGCTTGCTTTGGAGGAACAAGAATCATTCCAATACCAAAAAATATTGCAAAGAATATAACCTGAAGCATATTTCTATTATTAGTTGTAGCATCAAAAATATTAGACGGAACAACATCTACTAAAGGCTGTAAAGGGCCACTTTCTGATTGCCTTTGAGCTTGTTGTTGTTTCTCAAGAACGCCCTGCTCATATTCTTGTACTAAATCAATTCTAGTTTCTTCTTTTATACTATTTCCTGGCTGAACAATATTAACTAATACTAAACCTACTATAACTGCAAGCACGGTAGTACATACATATACACCTAATGTTCTAGTTCCTATTGTAGAAAGCTTTGAAATATCCTTTAAATCTGAAATACCTTTTATAAGAGACGCTAGAATTAAAGGCATTGCAATAAGTTTTAAAAGATTTATAAAGATTGTACCAAAAGGTTTAATCCAATCTTTTATAAATTCAGAGCCAAAAGATGTTTGTGACATTAAAAGGCCAAATAAAACACCCGCAACCATACCAATAATAATTTTCCAATGTAATTTCATAATTAAATTTTTGAGACTCTGTTTAATAATAAGTAATCCGCTAAAACTAGAGCTGACATTGCTTCGACAATAGGAACAGCTCTAGGAACAACACATGGGTCATGTCTTCCTTTTCCTTTTACCTTAACCTCGTTACCATCACTATCTATTGAATCCTGGTCTCTCATTATAGTAGACACTGGTTTAAAAGCGACATTAAAATAAATATCCATTCCATTAGATATTCCTCCCTGAATTCCTCCAGATCTATTTGTTTTTGTAGTACCATCAGCATTAAATGAATCATTATGATCTGAACCTCTCATAGCTGAACCTTTAAAACCACTTCCAAATTCAAAGCCTTTGACAGCATTAATTGATAACATAGATTTTCCGAGCTCAGCATGTAACTTATCAAAAACAGGTTCCCCCAATCCTACTGGAACCTCACTAATTACGCATGAAACTATACCACCCACAGTGTCTCCATTTTTCTTCACACTCTTAATTAGCTCTATCATTTCTTCAGACTTCTTTTCATCTGGACATCTAACTATAGATTTTTCTATATTATCAAAATTTATTTTAGTGTTCTCATATTCATACTTTATTTCTCCAACAGAAGAAACAAATGCATTTATTTTTACACCTTTAAGTATCATTTTAGCAATAGATCCAGCTACAACTCTAACAACAGTCTCTCTTGCAGAACTTCTACCTCCACCCCTATAATCTCTAAAACCATATTTTTTATCATATACAAAGTCTGCATGAGATGGTCTATAGCTATTCTGGATATGAGAGTAGTCTTTTGATTTCTGATCTTTGTTAACTATTACAAAACCAATTGGTGTTCCAGTTGTTTTACCTTCAAAAATTCCTGATAAAAATTCTACAGAGTCATCTTCTTTTCGTTGAGTAACAATTTCTGATTGACCAGGTCTTCTTCTATTCAACTCTTTGTTAATAAAATCAAGATCAATATCAACTCCTGCAGGACAACCATCTATAACACCCCCAAGAGCCTTACCATGAGATTCACCAAAGGATGAGAGTTTGAATATGTTACCAAATGTATTTCCTGCCATAACTAGATTTATAAAGATAATATCTTATGTCATATTACTCTACCAGGATTTAATATATTTTTTGGATCTATTGACTTTTTAATTAATCTCATTAATTCAATCTCATCCTGACTCCTAGTTTTAATTAAATATTTTTTTTTATCCAAACCTATTCCATGTTCAGCAGATATTGATCCGTCTACTTTTTCAGTATTGCTATATATTATTTCATTGATTTCAGACTTGAGCTTATCGTCATCAGAATCTTTACCTATAATAAAGTGAATATTTCCATCTGCTACATGTCCAAAAGGGAAAATTGTTTTTACACCTTCACACTCCTTTAGTTCTAATGAAATTTTATCAATAACCTCTCCAATAAGTGAAACAGGTATACTAATATCAAAATGTTGATCGAACTCTTTTTCATCTGCTAATACAGCAACATCTTCTCTAATACCCCATATATTAACTTGCTCCTTCTCATCTTTTCCAATAACAGCATCATCAATAATTCCTTTATCAACACTTTCGAGAACTATCTCCTCAAATTTATTATAATCATTTTCAAAATCTCCACCCATATACTCAATAAAAATGTAGTATTTATAATTATCAGGTAAATACTTGTTATATAATGTTTTATCACTCACCATCTGGCTGTAAGTGTTAGTCCATAACAATTCAAAACCTGTCAGGTTTGAAGATATTTTATTCTCCATTGTTTTAAAAAGATCTAACACATTTTGGTAATTATTTGTAGCTGCTAATGAAGTATATCTTGTTTTTGGTAACCTATACAATCTGAGAACTACTTTTGTTACAATACCCAGAGTTCCTTCTGAGCCAATAAACAGTTGCTTCAAGTCATAACCTGAATTATCCTTCATTAACTTCTTTAAAGATGATATTACAGTTCCATCTGGAAGAACTGCTTCAATACCCATAACCAAATTTCTTGTCATGCCATATTTAAATACTCTTAAACCACCAGCGTTAGTTGATACTGCTCCTCCAATTTGAGCTGAGCCTCTTGCACCAAAATTTAAAGGTAAGAGAAGATCTTTATCCTTTACTGTATTAATTATGTCTTCTATAATTGCTCCTGATTCACAAGTAATAGTTTTTCCATTTTCATCGATTTCAACAATCTTATTCATTTTTTCAAGTGAAATCACAACTTGATTTTTATTAGATATTGTTGAACCAACAAGATTTGTTAATCCACCATGAATTATAATTTCTTGACTATAATCATTACATATTTTTACTATAGCTGATACTTCATCAGTTGATCTTGGCAGTAATAGACACAAAGATTCTAACTGAACATCTGTTTTCCATATGTGATAAAATCTAGATTTAAGAGATTCACCAATCAAAATTGATGAGTCATCAAGAATTTCTCTAAATAAGGTTATTACACTATTATTTGGCATTTGAACTTAACAAAAAGTTAACTAAAGATATTAAATATAAAAAACTAAATTTGTTGTGTAAAAAAATAATTATGATTAAGTACTTTGCTCTTATATCAAGTCTATTGATTCTATCTTGTTCAAACGAGAATGGGTTCAATATTAATGGTACTATTGATGCCATCGATGATACAAAAGTTTATATTTTACAAGCAGATCAAAACAATCAACCATTTATTAAAGACTCAACAACTGTTAAGTCAAACAAGTTCTCTTTTAAAGGTGTATCTGCTACACCACAAATAAGCTACATGCAGGTTGAAGGTGTTAATGGTTACGTATTAACTATTCTCGAAAATGGATCTATAAATGCTGAATTATACAAAGACAGTATATCTAAATCTCAGGTTTATGGTACAAAATCAAATGACGATTTTGTAAAATATAAATCTGAAACTAAATCTTTAGTTGAAAAAATGAATACTATTTCTTCTGAAGCTCAAGATGCTATAATGAATGGAGATGTTGAAATTGCAATGAAATTAGATAAAGATTACAAAAAGAAAGAACAAGAAGTTCTTTTGTATGAATGGGATTTTATAATAGATAATCTTGATTCATACATGTCTGCTCTTCTTCTTGAAGTTTTTATGGTTGAAAATAAAGTTAACAAAGACTCCATCATAGATGTCTATGAAAGTTTTTCAAACAGAATTAAAGTTAGTGATGTTGGAAAAAATATTTCTGATTTACTTTCTCAATTTGAAGATCCAATTGAGGTTGGTGAAGTTGCTCCAGATTTTACTGCACCTAGCCTTGACGGTTCTAATGTTACATTAAGTCAGGAATTATCTCTTAATACGGTAACACTTCTAGATTTCTGGGCAGCATGGTGTAGACCTTGTAGAGTTGAAAATCCAAACCTTGTTAGACTTTACAAATTATATAATAATGATGGTTTTAACATCATCGGCGTATCACTAGATAGAACAAAAGAACAGTGGGAACAAGCCGTTGAAGATGATAGTCTATTATGGACACAGGTGTCAAATTTAAACTTCTGGAATGATCCTATAGCTAGAAGATATAGCATTAGAGCTATTCCTCAATCTTATCTAATTAATCAAGATGGTATTGTTATCGGAAAAAACTTAAGAGGCGACGATCTAGAAGAAAAAATTAAATTTGCATTATCACTAAACAACTGATAATTGCATTTATTAATATATATACTCACATACCCTTTAATTAAATTTATATCAATACTGCCATTTAGTATTGTATATAAGATTTCAAATATTCTTTCATTTCTTCTTCATAAAGTTGTTAGGTATAGATTAAAAACAGTTAAAAAAAATTTAAATCTAGTATTTCCTAATAAAGATAAAGAGGAACTAGATGAGATAGAAAAAAAGTTCTATAGTCACTTCGCAGATATTAGCATTGAGAGCATAAAAGCTTATGGTATGAGCGAAAAGGAAATGAAAAGGCGTTATACTTATGAAAATATTCATGAGATAGAGAAAATTCAAGAAAAAAATAAAAATATAATTCTTATTTGTGGTCATTACTCTAATTTTGAATGGCTTCTTTCAATTGGATATAATGTAAAAGGAAATGGATATGGAATTTACACACCAATGTCAAATAAGTACTTTGATAGATTATTTAAAAAAATCAGAGGAAAACATAATGCTTTTCTTGTATCAAGATATCATATTAATGATTTTATGAATAATCTAGATGTTAATAAATATCACCTATTTGGATTTGCTGCAGACCAATCACCTAGAAAAATTGGAAAATCATATATTAATAAGTTTTTAGGTCATAATGTACCTATTTTCACAGGAGCTGAAAGATTCTCAAAAGATTTTAATTTATCAGTTGTTTTTGCTGATATAACCAGAATAAAAAGGGGGTTTTATAGAACAAAATTTATTGAAATTTTAGAAAAAGATAACAATCAATATAATGTTACCAATCAGTTTCTGAAGCTTCTTGAAAAACAAATATACCGAGACCCATCACAATACTTTTGGACTCATAATAGGTTTAAACACCTAACCACCTAACAATAAAATCTCTTTTTTTATTTTATTAGCTAGATTATCTGCTTTTTCCTGATCTTTTGATTCTGAAAAAATTCTAACAATTGGTTCTGTATTTGATTTTCTCATATGAACCCACCCGTCTTCGAAGTCAATCCTAACCCCATCATCAGTGTTAGGTGATAAGTCAGAATATTTATTAGTAATATCATTAAAAATCTTATCTATGATTTTATCATCTTTAAGCAACACTTTGAGCTTCTTCATAAAATACACAGGATAATTACTCTTAAGATCTGAAACTTTACAATCTTTATTTACTAATAATCCAAGAAAAAGTGCAATACCAACAAGGGCATCTCTTCCATAGTGCAATTCTGGATAAATTATACCTCCCCCACCTTCACCTCCAACTATGGAGTTTTCTTCCTTCATTTTTTTTACAACATTCATTTCACCAACAGGAGTAAAAAAATAATTCCCCCCATAAGACTCTGTTAGATCTTTAAGTGCATTTGAAGAAGATAATGTTGAAACAGTGTTTCCCTTGTTTTTTGATAAAACGAAATCAGAACAAAAAACTTGAGTATATTCTTCTCCAAGAATTTTTCCATTTTCATCAAAAAATACAAGACGATCAACATCTGGATCTACTGCTATTCCAAAATCAGCATTATTGTTTAAAATTTCTTGAGAAAGATCTTTTAAATTTTCTGCAAGAGGTTCCGGAGTGTGATTAAATACACCTTCGACCTCTGAGTTTATAATTTTATATCTAATATTTAACTTTTTAAGAAGTTTAGGTAAAGCAATAGCTCCGCCAGAATTAATAGCATCTGCTACTACATAAAGATTAAGTTCTTTAATTTCCTTTAATGGTAGAATGTCTAAGTTAATAATAGCTTGGATATGATTATCAATTAAATTATCATACTTATTTATTGTTCCAAGAAATTCATTTTGAGTAAAACTGTGTGTTTTAATTTCTGAATATTCAATGAGTTTAGTTACATCTTCTTTAGATAAGAACTCACCCTCATCATTAAAAAATTTTAAACCATTATACTCTTGAGGATTATGACTTGCTGTAATCATTAAGCCTGCAACAGCATCATTATTTAATACTCCCCAGCAAAGGGTTGGAGTTGTTGATAATCCGGCATCAATAACATTGATTCCCATTGAAGAAAAAACTGAGTTTACAATACTTTGAATCATTTCTCCAGATTTTCTTCCATCTCTACCCGTTATTACAGTAAGGTTATTATTGTTAGGATTATTTTCTTTAATTAATTTAGAAAATCCTGCTATTGAACTCACAATATCAACTGGTGTTAAATTTTGATTATTTTCACCACCTATTGTACCTCTAAATCCTGATATATTTTTTATTAAAGTCATATGAGATGTAAATATATAAATTGTAAATTACACGAAATTTTATTATGAAGAATTTTATCCCATTTATCTTATCATTTTTAATACTAAGTTGTGGTAAAACATACAATCCTGCTGTTGTTTCAGCTAGAAAAGAAGCCTCTGATATAGGTGTTGAAATTATGAAAAAAGGTGGTAATGCATTTGATGCAATGATAGCTGTTCACCTTGCTCTAGCTGTTGCATATCCTATAGCTGGAAATATAGGTGGAGGTGGTTTTGTAGTATACCATACTTCTGAAGGAGAAAGCGGTTCACTTGACTTTAGAGAAAAAGCACCAGGAAATGCATTTAAGGATATGTATTTAGATGAAAATGGGAATGTTATAGAAAACATGAGCACATTAGGTGGAGCTGCAGTTGGTGTTCCTGGATCAATATCTGGTATTTTTGAAATTCATTCAAAATTTGGCTCTCTTCCAATTGAAGATCTTTTTCAACCTTCAATTGAATTAGCAAAAAATGGTTTTATTGTTACAAAAAAACAAGAAGAAGCTTTAAAAGATAAACTTCAAGATTTCAAAAATGTCAATGGTAGTGAATCTTTATTTTCACAGAACTATAAGCAAGGTGATACTTTAAAAAATATAAATCTATCTATTACTCTTGATAAAATTTCAAAAAATGGACCTAAAGCATTTTATGAGGGTGAGATTGCAGAAATGATTATTGAAGAAATTGAAGAAAGCGGTGGAATAATGACACTTGAAGATTTAAAAAATTACAATTCTGTCTGGAGAGATCCCATTAAATTTAAGTACAAAGGTTTAGATATAATTTCAATGCCCCTTCCCTCCAGCGGTGGAATTCTTCTAGGTCAACTATTAAAAGCAATAGAAGGATACGATATAGGTCAGTTTGGACATAACTCTGTTGAATCAATTCAGCTAATGGTTGAAGCTGAAAGAAGAGCATATGCAGACAGAAGTTTCTATATGGGCGATCCTGATTTTAACAAACTTCCAGTATACGAATTAATGGATGATGAATATGTTAATAGTAGAATGGCATCTTTCTCATGGGATAAGGCAACTCTTTCTAGTGAAGTATCTCATGGTGAGATTAAAACAATAGAAGAAAGTGATCAAACAACTCACTATTCTATTATAGATGCTGATGGAAATTCTGTTTCAGTTACCACTACTCTAAACACCAACTATGGATCTAAAGTTTTTGTTGAAGAAGGTGGATTTTTCTTGAATAATGAAATGGATGATTTTAGCTCAAAGCCTGGGTACCCTAATAGTTTTGGTTTAATTGGTAGTAAGGCAAACTCTATTGAAGCTAATAAGCGAATGCTTAGTTCAATGACACCTACTATTGTGCTAAAAAATAAAAAACCATCACTAATAGTTGGAACTCCAGGAGGATCAACTATTATAACTTCTGTATTTCAAACAATTCTTAATGTTTACGAATATGGTATGTCAATGCAAGAAGCTGTAAATGCACCTCGAGTTCATCATCAATGGGTCCCAGATGTAGTAATAATTGAAGAAGGTGGTATAGACTCTGTTAAAGATTCAATTCTAAAATCTAAAAATTACTTTATTGTCTCACTACCTATTAAATCTGATAGCTCTGGTATGTCAGCTAGATCTTCTATAGGTAAAGTTGATGCAATTTTTATAGATGAAAATGGAGAAGTTTCAACAGGAGCAGATCCTAGAGGAGATGATCATGCAAGTATTTTGAAATAAATTCTAATCTAAACTTGAATAACACGATTCAAATTGAAGGCGCAAAAGTT
>Ga0257114_1002719_pt1 | contig 11613 bp, 7 predicted proteins | sample SI112_10mmetaG_FD_190149 | JGI IMG/M metagenome (GOLD analysis project Ga0257114, IMG submission 190149) | Marine microbial communities from Saanich Inlet, British Columbia, Canada - SI112_10m | ecosystem: Environmental > Aquatic > Marine > Inlet | place: Canada: British Columbia | collected... | reverse complement strand
GTAGACACCAGAACTAAAAGATGTTCCACATCGCGACGGTGCCGTCTCGAGACGTGCTCACTAAAAACGAATCATCGGGAGCGAACAGAACGTCCGTCACCGTGGCGTCGTGATACTTCAACACCGCTAACAGTCGACCTTTCGACCTCGCTTTGTACTCGAACACGCGGATCTTGCCGTCCCAACAACCACACGCGACGATTTTGCCATCGCGGCGAATCGAACACGCGCTCACGCCCGGTTGCTTGCTCGATGCGCTCACGACATCCGTGTACGGGCCGTACGTACGGAGGACGCGCACGTTTACTTCAGATTCCGTCACAAAATCGATGGCGTAGCGCACCAGCACGCCGTCGGCACCGCCCGTGACGGCGCCCTCTCCGCCCGCGTCGACGTCGACGCACAGCGCCGTCTCCCCGTGCGCGCGTCTCCTAAACACAATCTCCCCGACCCCACTCTCGAAATTCAACGCCCAAAGAATGACCGTTCCATCCTCGTACCCCGCCAGCAAGTGCGTCGAGCGCACGAACCGCACACACATGACGACGCCGATTTTGGGATCGTCGTCGTCGTCCTCCGAGCCAACCGCCGGCGTCCCGCACGCGACGTTCCCATTCGACGCCCGCATCACCACGATCGTCCCTCGCGCGTCCCCGGCGAACGCGATGAGATCATTGCAATCGCTCGCGACTCGACAGAATCCGTGCACGCGCGTGTACACCGCGCGTTCGACCATCTCCGTCGCGTCGCCGTCGTCGCCGTCGCCGCGACGCCAAAACTTCAACGACCCATCCTTCCCTTGCGTCACCCGCATCGCTCGCGACGACGTCGACGCGTCACCGGTCGTCCTGATCGCGACGTCGCGCATGGCGAGCACGCCCGACGCGGGCGCGTGCGCCTGTCGTCGTCCGACTGCGCGGCGCGTCGTCGTGTCCCACGTCACGATGACGCCGTCGGCGTCGCCGGTCTCGAGCGCGCGCGCGCCGCGACGGGCGTCGAACGACGCGCACTGCGCGTCCGTCGCGTGCGCGCGCAAAACGACGGGATCGGGCGGGGGATTAGGCGGCATGGAGTGACGCGCGCGACGCGGCGGTTGGAGAAGGGAGCGACGGCGAAACTAAGAAAGCAAAGCTGGAACTAAACGCGCTACAGCGCACGAACGACGGCTCGAGCGATTTGTGAAGGCTTGGAAAAGTGCGAGACGGCGCTGGGGAAATCGAACGGCGCGACCGGGGAGCCGCTCGGGGAAATGGAGACGCGCGCGACGGCTTCGGATTTGACGGTCCACTTACTCGTCAATGCGCTCGGACGCCGCCAAGGCGGAATGTCCAAACCACTCTCGCGGAAAGAGTTGATCATGTGCGTCGACATGAAGAAGACAATTTCGCTCAGCTGCGCGTACGTGCCGACGAAGGCTGTGGGCATGGACTCCACGAGGCGCGCGTACTGCGCGGTGGCCCGGCCGACGACAAAGTGCGAGCGCAAGTTGGGCTCGATGATGATGCGCTCGTCCGCAGACGCGTACGCTAGAGCGTGTGCATCGCTATCGCCAATAAGCACGCTCGGCGGTAACCAAAGGAACGAGTGATTGAGCTTTTTCAAGGCGTCGCTGACGTCGCCTTCGCGCGGCGTCTCGCTCGTCGCCCGCTCGAGTCGACCAAACTTCACCGGATCGTTTTCGCGCAGCTTCATCATCAACTCCTCTAAACCACTTTCGCGCACGTGTGAAACGCGCGAATCATCCTTGAACGCGTCTAAACCAATCTCTCGGACCGCCCACTTCAACGCCTTGAGCGTGCGATACGCCTCCTCGCCCCTGGGCGTGCACAAAAGTCGAGCGGTGCGAACGACGACCGCCGACACGTCGAACCCGACCGTCGTCGCGCCATCATCGCGACGCGGCGTGCGATCGCGCTCGAAATCCATCGCGTCTTCCTCGAAGAGCATATCGAATTCCATGTCCCCCATCGACGGCGCCGGTTGATTCATCGTCCCGCGCTCGCGCTCGACGGCCGCCGTCTCGACGACGTCGCGTCGTTTCGAGAATATTCTAAGATTATTCCACCCGTCCGCGCGCGTCGCGTCGCCGATCGCGCGCGCGCGCGCGTCTCCGCGCGCGCGCGAGCTCGACGAACGCGCGTTCGCGCTCGCGCCGCGTCCCGCGTCCCGCGCGTCGCGTCGCGTCGCGTCGTGACGCCGTCGCCGCGCGCGTCGCGTCGAGAATACTAAACGTCACTTTAAATCCGTGTTTTCAGCAAGTCTTGAAAGACGTTCGCCGCCGGCGCGGCGCGCGCGCGCGAGTCCGCGACGCGCGCGCGCGGCGCGTCCGACGTCGCCGACGTCGCCGATCGAAGGCCGGGACTAGAATCGACGCGCGCGCGACGCGCGCGGGCCAAGGCGCGGCGGCAGACGCGCGAGGCGACGCGAGAGGAGGCCGAGCGCAGCATTCGATTCGAGCGGCGCGGCGCGCGGTCGATGGCTGGTGGTGAAACGCCCGCGACGAGGGCGAAGCGCACGCGCGAGGAAAACACGCCGTCGCCGAAACCGAAGCCGGCGTACGACCCGGCGTTCGAGGTTGAGGTGGATCGGGGAGACGCGGGAGGGGCGACGACGTCGACGGCGGGCGCGGCGACGGAGGAGGAGTATTCGGACGAGGGGCGATCGACGCGCGAGGGATCGGTGGACGAACGCGCGGGACCGTCGAAACCGGATTATTATCAGATTTTGGGCGTCGCGTTCGACTCGACGGAGGGCGAGATTCGAAGAGCATATTTGAAGAGCGCGCTTCGATTTCATCCGGACAAGCACGGCGATACGTTGGAGGCGAAGCGACGGTTTCAAGAGATTGGTGAGGCGTATCACGTGTTGAGCGACCCCGGGCGTAGGACGGAGTACGACGACGCGGCGGAGTATTACGTCGACGACTTTGGCGTCGAGGAGTATTTGTTGAGGTTCCGCACCTTTGTGCTCACGTCGCAAGGTTTGAGCATCGGCTCTTATTTGGGCGACGAAGAAGACGAGGTGCACGAAGAAATATTAGAATTTCTTCGCGGTTAAGGAAGACGGCAGCGCGCGCCGAAGAAGATGCAGATCGAAGTTCAGAAGCGCGCCCGCTCGGCGTGCACGACGTTCAAGGCGTTGAAGAGCGAATGGGACGAAGTGCGCGGCGAGGCGCAGGACGCGATGACGGTTTTTGCGAACGCAAACTTAGAGTTGCGCACCGTGGATGATTTGTCGTTCCCCGAGACGTTGTCGGAAGTCGACGTGCGAGAGGCGTTGCGGGCGAAGCGAAACGCGGCGTTCGAAGCGGCGGACAAGCGTCTGGACGAGCGCCGAGCGGACGTCGAGGAGATACGTCGAGACTTTGAAAAGCTCGCCAACGTGGAAAAGTATTTCGCATCGTCGATCGTGGATTACCCGGATGACGGCGCGTTGTTTCGCACGATGACGTTCAAGAGCTTTCGGCGCGCGTTTTCCGCCGTCGCGCAAACGTTTGTGGACGATTTAAAAGCCAAGGAGAAGATTATGGACAAGCTTTCGGCGACGAAGGACGATCGGAGCGCCGCGTTGGTGTTGATTTCTGCGTTTGCGCTCGATCCACTGATTGAGCAAGACTTACTAGACGAGTTCGAGTCCCTCGTATTGAAGAACGAGCTCGGAGGGTGAGCGCACTAGGCGACGCTCGAGCGTCCGTCGCGTCGACCGACTGAACGCGAAAGCACCCTCGATAACATCGAATCGCTCGACGTGGCGTGATTTAGACATTTCTTTGTAAAAACGACGATGAAAACAAAAAATAGAGTGGCGATTCGGGCGCGGCTGCATCCAGCCGCGTCGATTACGAGCTCAAGGGGGCGGCATTGGTTTGTTCCGACCGTCGGGTGTGACGGCGAAAGTTACGGGTTCCCACGGACAATCGGGTATGGGATGCAGTAAAATAAAATAAAAATAGTCGGTAAATGATGGGGAAAAAAAGTCTACGGTGTGATGCTGAATAGGAGGTTCGAACTCCTGATCGCCTCCTTACTAAAGAGGCGCCTTACCACTTGGCCAATTCAGCTCGCGGACTGATCGACCGAAATCGGCCACAGTACGAATCACTACGACCCAAATGACGCTAAACGTCCTGGACTCGAGCCGAGCCGTGCGTTCGCGCGAATGTTACAGTCCGACGTTACGGTTCGCCGCGCGGCCGCGCGACCTCGTCCCGTCCCTCGTCGTCTCGTCGCACACGCGCGCGCGATGGCGTCCGCGTCCGCGCGCGCGTCGCACATGCGTCGAAACTCCTCCCTCCAGGACGTTCGCGCCTTCGTCAAGCACTTTCCCGAGCATCTGAGCTGGCGCGCGCAGCGCGAGTCGTTCGCGCACGAGGCGATGCAGTACGCGCTGTGGATCCCGTTCGCGATCGGGGCGTACGCGATGCACCTGCGCACGCTTTCGTACTTGTTCGCGACGTGGTTCGTACTGGGTGAGATGATGCTGGTGTACACGCACGAGGCGCACCGGAAAGTCCTTCGCGGACTGCGCTGGTGGCACATCGCGATCGGCATCGGCGCGGGCGTGCTGTACCGAGGCGCGCCGCTGGTGGGGACGTTCGGACGGTTCGTCGTGGATTACGTGTTTTGGGGAGTGATAGCCATGGCGTGCGTGTTTCCGTTGGTGCCGAAGACGTTTCGCGCGGACGTGCCGGATTTGGTGTACATGTTGGGATTCTTGCGGAAACCGACGGAGGGGCGCAAGAGCGCGTAGACGACGCGCCGTCGAACAATTAATTGTCTAGCCTATAAAATGTAGTACCACAATGTCGCTATGCGCCGGCGAGAAGCTCTTCGACGCGCTTTCTTTTCAACTTTTCCGTGATTTCATCCAACAGAAACCCATCCATGAGTGCGTTGACGTCGGAAATCGTCCCCTCGACGCGATGGTCCTTGACTCGACCTTGCGCGAAGTTGTACGTTCGAATCCGTTCGCTTCGATCACCCGTACCGATCAACGAGCTTCGCAGCTCGCTTCGCTCTTTCGCCATCTTCTCGCGCTCTAAGTCGTACAATCGCGCCTTGAGCACGCTGAACGCCTTGGCTTTGTTCTTGTGCTGGCTTCGCTCGTCTTGGATCACGACTTGGATCCCCGTCGGCGCGTGCGTGAGGCGAACCGCGGAGTTGGTGGTATTGACGTGCTGACCACCAGCGCCGCTGGCGCGCATGGTGTCGATGCGAACATCCTCCTCTTTGATGTCCATCTCCACCTCTTCCGCATGCGGAAGCACCGCGACGGACGCTGTGCTCGTGTGCACTCTGCCTTGCGTCTCCGTCTCGGGCACGCGCTGCACGCGATGGACGCCGGATTCAAACTTCAACCTCCCAAATACGCCTTTGCCTAGAATTTCAGCGCTCGCTTCTCGAACGCCCTTACCATCGGTCTCACTCACGTTCAACGTATCGAACCTCCAACCGCTCTTTCTCGCGTGTAAGGCATACATGCGGAACAGCTCGGCGGCGAAGAGCGCGGCTTCGTCGCCGCCCGCGCCGGCGCGAACCTCTAAAATCGCGCCCCGATCGTCCGCGTCGTCGTGAGGCAAGAAAAGCAGCTGCAGCGCCAGCTCTTGATCGGGTAAATCGATGTCAACGGCGCGCAGCTCCTCGCGCGCGAGCTCGGCAAGCTCTTTAGAATCACCCCCGCTCGACGCGTCTCGCACCAATTCCTCGAGAGACGCCTTTTCGGCGCGAAGCTTTTTGACGACTTCATACTGCTCCGCGATGGGTTCAATTCGGCTGAGTTCCTTGTTTGCTTCGACAACGCGATCGATATCGACGCCTTGGCGCGAGATGAGCGCGATCAATTCCTCTCGTCGCCGCAGCGCGGCTTCGCCTCTTTCCTCCAAGGCGTCCGTCGAAGACGTCGAAGACGAGTACGACCTCGTTCCGGCCATCGCGCGCTCGAGCGTCGATCCGACGCGCACGAGCCGAGCTTCTCGGAATTTTGGCGCGATCATTTGCATACCAATGGGTAAGCCGCTCGCCCTCGAGCGCCCAGCGGGCATGGACATCGCGGGTAAACCCGCGAGCGATGCGGGCACCGTCATGACGTCGGCGGCGTACGTTTGCGCCGGACTCAGTGCCTCGACGTCGGAAAGTTTTGGTGCCGTCGACACGCTGGATGGTGTGAGCAACACATCTACGCCACCGCCTTCGCCGCCGAACACGTTTGTAAAGTCGTCCGACACCAATCTTCGAACCTTTTGCGCCTTTTCAAAGTATTCCGCCGCGCGCGCGCTGCTCAGGGCAAACGCGCCGACTGTGACGCGGCGACGAACCTCGTCGCCGAAACCCAAGCTTCGCGCCTTCGCGATGGCGCTTTGAAACTCTTCAGCGAGATATTCTTCTCGCGAAAGGTCACGCGTGAGGTCACCGTAGCGCATACCGTCGTAACGTGCGAGATTACTCGACGCCTCGGCCGGGGCGAGGACGTAGTAACACGGCAACGCCGCCTCGGTGTGCGGCATGTTGACGCGCACAATTTCCGCCCCGAGCGCCTCCATCGCGCGCACCATTTCGTTCCACGCGTCATACACTTCTTGAGTCAATTCGCTCACCGCGTATTCCTCTGGAACGCCCACGCGCAAGCCCTTCAAAGACGCCGCTTTTGGCGTCGTCTCGTCGACGAATTCGAGCGCCGCCGCGTCTAAATCCTCGCACCGCGCCACCGTCGTCGCGTCCAGGGCGTCCTCGCCCTGAATCGCCGCGAGCACGACCCCAGCATCACTCACCGTCCGCGCTAAAACCCCCACCGTGTCCAACGAGCTACAATACGACACGAGACCGAACCTACTCACCCTGCCGTACGTCGGCTTCAATCCGACCGCGCCGCAATACGCCGCGGGCAATCGCACGCTCCCCCCCGTATCGCTTCCGAGCGCGTAAAACGCCGAACCGTTCACAACCGCCGCCGCGGACCCCCCGCTCGACCCCCCGCTCGACCTTTCGCCGTCCGACGACGTCGGATTCAGCGTCGTCTGCCCCGACGTCCGCGTGTGACTCCCCATGCCGAACTCGTCCATGTTCGTCTTCCCAATCAACACCCCCCCCAGCGCGCGCAACCGCGCGATCGCCGTCGCCTCGATCGGCGATTCGTACCCCTCCAAAATCCTCGATCCCGCGCTCGTCGTCCCGACGTTCGCGCACAGATTATCCTTCGCCGCGAACGGGACGCCGTCGAGCGCGCTCGCTCGCCGCCTCGCCTCCCCATCCGCCTCGCCTTCCGTCTCGCCCCGCTCTCGCCGCGCGTCCGACGCGCGCGCGTCCGCCAGCGCGCGTCTCGCGTGCGCGTCTCGCGACGCGGCGCTCCCGACGAACGCGCGCGACGTGAGCGCGTCCGCGTCGACGCGACGCGCGCAGTGCGAGAGCAGGTCGACCGCGGTCAGCGCGCGCGCGTCGAGCGCGCGCGCGGCTTCGGCGACGGTGCGCGGCCACGACGGCGCGGACGTGGACGCGGTCGCGTTCGAGCGCGCGCGCGCGACGCCGCGCGCGGCGCGTCGCGCGTGGACGCGCATCGATCGAGCGAAGACGAGACGGTTGCGGCACACAATGACGCTCGGCGTCGCGCGCGCCGCGGCGCCGTCGCGCGCGCGCGCCGCGGTCGCGCGCGGTCGTCGCGCGGTCGTCGCCGCGCGTCGTCGCTCGGCCGTCGCGCGCGCGATCGTCGCGCGTCGCGCGCGCGAGGTCGTCGAAGTCGACGCCGAAGTCGACGGCGGGCGAACGAACGCCGCGCGAACGACCGTGGCGCTCGCGCTGACGCTCGCGCTGACGCTCGCGACGCCGCACGCGACGCGCGCGAGGGAGTTCTTCCCGCAGTCGCCGCCCGACGACCCGATCGAGCCGTTCAGCGTGTTCGGGACGGTGGAGAAGGCGTTCAGCGTCGCGGTGCTCGACGAGAGTGGGTCGAAAATCGTGGCGAGAAAACGCGGCATGAGCGTGAAGTCGTGCGTGAACGTGGTGCCGGCGTCGAGACAGGGGCCGAGAGGACCGCCCGAGGCGCTGAGACCGTCGGCGTGCGCGGAGGCGGAGGCGCTGGGGGAGATTCGGGAGCAGCGGGACATGTTGAAGGCGTGCGCGCCGGCGTGCAAGGCGTCGTGCTCGAGGGCGATCGCGGAGTACGACGAGGGACAGAGGAAGACGACGGGATTTGGGTTAGATGCCAAGGCAAAGGAGCGAGTGTTGAAGGCGTGCGTCGTGACGTGCGGGAAGGATTGCGAAAAGGCGGGAAAGTCGTACGATTACATCATACCGTTTCGATTTTGATTGGCGTCGCGCGCGCGGATTCTAGAAGGGTTGTAAATCTATTAATATGCGTTGATCTAAGGTTCGCGAGACGATTCGCTGGACGCTAAAAACTCCGCGAGCGCGGCAGCGTACGCCTCTTTCGCCGTCTTGGCATCGCTCTCGTACTTGGCTTTGCGTTCTGGATCGAGCGAGGCCCACCGCTCGCCGAGCGCCTTGGCGACTTCGCCGACTTTAAAGGTTGGATTTTCCGCCTTGACTGACGCGCGTTCGTCCGCCGAGAACGCGAAAAAGGCCGTGAGCGGTTTTTTCATTCCTGGAACTTCCACCTTGGGTTTCGGCGCCTTCTTTGCCTTTGGATCTTTGGCTTCCTTCTTTGCCTCTGGCTCCTTCTTCGGCTTTGGTTCCTTCGCCTTCTTCGGCTCCTTTTTCGCCTTGGTCTTTTTCGAAGCGTATCGACCGCGCGTGCGCGGTGGGCGCTCGGCTTTTTTGCGCAACAATTCGACAGCTTCGTCGATATCGACGTTTTCGACCGCACCGACGCGCTTCAATACGGTTTTCCCGATGGATGCTCTGAGAACTTCGCCGGCGACTTCGGACGCGACGTACCAACCAAATGGGCCAATGTTGAGTGAAACGGGCGCCTGCGTCACCGGATGCACACCAAGCACTTTGGGGTATTCAAACATCCCGATGGCTTCCGCGAGAGTGATCTCGTTGACGTCCTTGCCGATGTTTGCCACTCCGACGCGACGAGGTGCAGGCGGTTTCTTCGGTTTCTTTGCCTTCTTCCCATCCTCTGCCGGCGTCGCCGCCGGCGCGAGCTCTTGAACGCCGAGTTGTAAATATGGGCCATAAGGACCAAGTCGGAGAGAAATTTCTTTTCCGGTCGCTGGATCAACGCCAAGCACCTTGGGATACATCACTGCGTCGGGATCTTCGACGGTGGCGACGAAATCTGGATCATCCGTGTCGCTCACGATGGCGCCTCGAATCGGATGCAACGGGTGCGTGAAGCCGCATTCAGGGTAGCGACTGCACCCAATGAATCCACCAGCTTTTGATGGCTTTAAACCAAGTCTGCCAATTTTACAGCTCGGGCATCTCCGTGCTTCGCTCACGACGTCGTCGGAATCGCTTACTTCGGCGACTTGATCCGGGTTGATGTGCACGTGGCCGTCATACGTCGCCTCGCCGAAGAGATGCTGCCCGAGCTTCTCATCGAGAGCGTCGATGACTTCGCTCACGCGCAGCTCCGAAAGCGACGATATTTTATCCCTAAACGGCGTCCACCACTCCTCGAGTAACGGTTTCCATTGTACTTGTTCGCTCGTGATGTCGTCAAGCTTGTGTTCCAAATCCGCCGTGAAGCCGTAATCGACGTACGTCTCAAAGTAATTCGTGAGAAACGCAGAGACTAGACGACCGCGAGTCGTGGGAACGAGTGCGGCACCTTGCTTTGCGACGTACTCACGCTGCGCGAGCACCTTTAAAATCGGTGCGTACGTGCTCGGTCGCCCGATGCCTCGTTCTTCGAGCGCCTTGACGATGGAACCATCCGTGTAGCGAGGCGGCGGCGACGTTTTGTGCTCTGTCGCCTCGCACCCGAGACTCTCACCGTCAGTTTTCACAGATAAACCTTCGCCTTCACCAAGAATAGGTAACCACGCGTCGTCTGAAGGTGGCGCAGCATCGGGTCTGGACGTTCGATACGCCGCAAGGAATCCCGGAAACTTGAGCCTGTGTCCGTTCGCCTTGAGCTTTAAGTCGTTCTCTGCGGAGGCAATTTCAGCCGCTATGCGATCGGTAAGCGCAGGTGACATTTGTGACGCCATAGTGCGCGCCCAAATCAACGCATAAAGTCTCGCTTCATCGCTGCCTGGTCCTATTTGCCGCGCAACTTGCGCGGGAAGCCGTCCAGCCTTGGTAGGTCGAATCGCTTCGTGCGCCTCTTGCGCATTCTTTTGCTTCTTCTTAAAGTATCTGGGCGATTCAGGCACGTACTCATCACCAAAAAGCTCACCAGCGGTCGTACGCAAGCTTTCAATCGCATGTGGGGCGACGTACGTGCCATCTGTGCGCATGTACGTAATCAAACCTTCGCCCGTGCCCGCGCCCTCGTACAGTCGTTGCGCCGCCGACATCGTCCTCGACGCACCGAAACCGAGCTGCTTGTTCGCTTCCTGCTGCATCGTCGACGTCGTGAACGGTGGTCCACTCGTACGCTTGGCTTCGCTGTGCTTCACCTCCACCACCCGCAGCGTATCGCATTCTCGCACGCGCTTGGCGTACGCCTCGGCTTCGTCGTTCGAAGCGATGGTAAACTTTCCAAGCTTAGCGCCATCGACGTGCGTCAAAGCGGCGTCAAACGTAGAGCCGTCTTTTGAACTTAAACTCGCCTTCACCGTCCAATACGGCTCGCTCACGAACGCCTCCACCTCTTCCTCTCTTTCGCACACTAATCGCAGCGCCACGCTCTGCACGCGACCCGCGGACAGGCTCACGCTCGACGGCAACTTACGCCACAGTAGCCCAGAGAGCGTGAATCCGAATAGATAATCCAGCGCGCGTCGCGCCATGTACGCATCAACCATCGGAACGTTAATGTCCCGCGGAGAACCCACCGCGTCGAGCACCGCTGTTTTCGTAATCTCCCCAAACGTCACGCGCTTGACGTCCAAGTCGTCGCGCAACAATTTCTTCTCCCGAAGCACCTCGAGCAAGTGCCACGAGATAGCCTCACCCTCTCGGTCTGGATCCGTCGCGAGCAGCAGCACATCCGTCTTCTTCAACGCCTCCGTGATGTCTCGCATCGCCGCCTTTTGCCTCGACGTCGACGTCCACGTCATCGCGAACGATTCCTCCGGCCGCACGCTTCCCTGTTTATTCACCAGATCACGCACGTGCCCGTAGCTCGCCAGCACTTTCGCGTTCGCACCCAAATACTTCTCGATCGTCTTCGCCTTGGCCGGAGACTCGACGATCATGAGCGTCCGTTTCCCGTTCGTCGTCGTCGTCGTCGTCGTCGTCGTCGTCGTCGCGCCGCTCGCGACCGCGCGCGCCGTCGCCGCCGTCTTCGTCGTCTCGCCCCATCCACCCTCGCGTCCTCCCCACGCGATCCCGCGCGTCGCGCGCGCGCCGACGCTCGCGACGAGCCGTCGCACGCCGCCCGCGCGCGCGCGCGCCGTCCACATCGCCGCCGACGACTGCGAATTCCCAACCGACTCCGCGCGCGACGCCGCGGCGCCACTCGCGCGCATCAACCGCGCCCGCGGACGCGCGCCGCGCGCGGCGACCTCCCCGCGCGGCGCCGCCGCGCGCGGCGCCGCTCGTCCGC
>Ga0257114_1002712_pt1 | contig 11625 bp, 13 predicted proteins | sample SI112_10mmetaG_FD_190149 | JGI IMG/M metagenome (GOLD analysis project Ga0257114, IMG submission 190149) | Marine microbial communities from Saanich Inlet, British Columbia, Canada - SI112_10m | ecosystem: Environmental > Aquatic > Marine > Inlet | place: Canada: British Columbia | collected... | reverse complement strand
GTTTCTAATTTTGATAGTAATAATTTAGCCTTTAGAATTAGTAATGATGATTTTGCTTTTAATTTAACTAAAAAATTTAAATCAATTTTGGCAGTAACTAGTGCTAATATATCGGGTGGTAATGCCGCAACTCATCATGATGAAGTAAAAAAAATATTTGCTAAATTGCCATTAGATTTATTAATTTCTGGAGGTTATTGTAGTTCTAAAATATCATCAACAATTATTAAAATTAATGATAATAATATTGAACTAATAAGGCAGGGTCAATTAACGATAAAAATTTAATGAAAATATTCAAATTACAGCAAAATTTCTTTTTCAAGATTATTGGTATCTCGGTTATATTATTCCTAATTATAGATAGCCAAAAAGATAATCCTGATTCAGTAGCTAGACTAATTAATAAAGAAAATATTGCCACAAGTACTAAAATTATCTCAAAAGAAGGTAAAAATATTATTCAAAAAGCTGCTATTGCTAAAGAAATGAAAAAAAGAGTCAGTAATAATGATTATAGTAATCAAAATGTAATTATTATAGACGAGATTGATTCATTTGATATGAATGTTTCAAAATGTGGAGATTTGGTAAATTTAAAAATAGAAATTTTAGATAGTGATGATAATTTATTATTTGTTAATGATAATGAAGATATAGAAATTGGTCAAAATAAATATCCACAATTAGAGAAATATATTCTAAATATGGGTCAAGGTGGAGTTAGAGTAATTAGCATTCCTCATAATCACAACATGAAATCAGAATTTATTAATCAATTTAGGTCAAATAATTCATTAAATATTATAATTAAGCTAACAATGCTTAATATCTTACATAGTAATAATAAATATAATTGTCAATGAAGCAAAATAACAACTTCTTTACCAAATTTCTTTACGATTATTTGCCGCTAATTGTTTTTTTTATTGCTTTTAAATTATCAAAAAACTCCAACCCACTAATTGACGCAACAATATATATGTTGATTGTAACAATTTTTGCAATAATTATTAGTTTAATTTTAAAGCAAGAAATACCAAAAATAGCAATATTTTCAGCAATTATTTTATCAATTTTTGGATCACTAACAATATTACTGCAAAATGAGATATTTATCAAAATAAAGCCAACAATAGTTAATTTGATCTTTAGTGTAATTTTATTTTATGGCTATTTTTCTCAAAAACCTTTATTGTCATATTTGCTGGGTGGACAAATACAAATATCAAAAAATTCATGGCTAATTTTATCATTTAGATGGGCGCTATTTTTTATGTTTTTAGCATTGCTAAATGAGATAATTTGGCGTAATTTTGCTACTGATTTTTGGGTTAAATTTAAAGTATTTGGTATGATGCCAATAACCTTAGTTTTTACCATATCTCAAATGCCATTTATTATTAATCAGATTAAGCAAGAATCTAAAGTTAAAGTTGAGGCTGATTAGAGCTATTTAACACCTTATCGCAGATTAGATCATTTTCAGATTCAATAATTTTATATTTTTTTGCATCAAATAATTGATAATGCCACCACTCATTTGGTATGAAGTCAAATCCTGCCTGGGTCATTATATTTAAAAGTAAAATTCTATTTTTTTGTGCCGCAATTTTTATCTCCTTATTTGCATGATATGCTAAGCTGCTAAATTCGTCAAAATCAGTGCCCATATCTAGCTCATTATTATTTTTATCAATTAAGGTAAGGTCAATTGCAGCACCTCGGCAATGAGCTTTAGTGCCTATTTTTGGGTCTGAAATAAAATTTGCTCTATCGCTTCTATATGAAAAAAAATCATACATATATTTTTGCACAATAAATGGTCTATAGCAATCCCAAATTTTTAATCTTACATGATGTTTATTGGCAATATTAATAGCATTTTTTAATAAGGATGCAGCTTCTATATTAAGGTAGCAAAATGGTTTAGAATATAATTTATGAGAGCATAAATTATTATCACCAGCATATCTAATCTCTAATTTCAGATCAAAGTCGGTTTCATTTATTTCTACTAATTTCATTATATTAAAATGGCTTAATTACTACAATTGATATAATGGCTATTAATAATATTGTTGGAACCTCATTTATTATTCTAAAGAATTTCTCACTTTTATCATTTTTATTATTAATAAATTTACGTCTTATTGATGATAAATAACCGTGAAATCCAGCTAGGCACAAAACAAAAACCAGCTTAATATGAATCCATGGTGCAAATCCAACAAATGATATTAAATATAAACCGCTAATAAATGTAATTATCATAGCTGGGTTCATTATGATTCTAAGAAGCTTAGCTTCCATTGTTTGAAATGTTAAATCACAATCGCTATTTTTTTGGACCTTGCAGTGATATACAAATAATCTGGGTAAATAAAATAATCCTACCATCCATGATATCATGGCGATTAAATGAATTATTTTTGTTAAATTATATAAAATCATAACTTTAAATCATACTTGATAATTTCAACCTTGGATTTTATAGTTAATAAATTAAAATAACATATCAACTACAAAAATAAAATATGAAACTATTTGCATGTAATAGTAATATTAATCTTGCTAAAGATATTGCATCAAATCTTGGCATTTCTCTTATTGATGCTGAGGTTAAAAAATTTGCAGATAGAGAGGTATTTGTTGAAATAAAGGAAAATGTCAGGGGCGAAGATATATTTGTAATTCAATCTACATCATATCCTGCTAATGACAATATCATGGAGCTGCTAATTGTTATTGATGCCCTAAGAAGAGCTTCAGCTAGAAGAATAACAGCAGTTATTCCTTATTTTGGTTATGCTAGACAAGATAGGAAGGTTGCTCCAAGAACACCAATATCGTCCAAATTAGTTGCTAATATTATTACAAAAGCTGGAGCAGATAGGGTTTTAACAATTGATCTTCATGCAGGTCAGATTCAGGGTTTTTTTGATATACCGCTTGATAATCTATATGCCGCGCCAGTATTTGAAAAGGACATAATTAATAATTTTGAACTTGAGGATTTGATAATTGTATCTCCTGATGTTGGTGGATTGGTTAGAGCCAGAAGGATAGCAAGTAAAATAGGGTGCGATCTTGCTATAGTTGACAAAAGAAGGCCAAAAGCTGGCGAAAGTGAAGTAATGAACATAATAGGGGATGTGACTAATAAAAAATGTATTATTGTTGATGATATTGTTGATTCTGGGGGTACATTATGCAATGCTGCTCAGGCACTAATTGATAAGGGAGCTAATTCGGTTTACGCCTATATTACTCATGGAGTTTTGTCAAATAATGCTTGCGAAAAAATAGCAAATTCAAAATTAGAAAATTTAGTTATTACAAATTCAATTGATCCTAATAAAGAAACTATTAATACTAAAAATATTAAAATTATTAATGTTGCCAATTTACTTGCTAAAGCTATAAATAATATTTCATTGGAAAAGTCAGTATCAACTCTTTTTGATTAAGATGAGAAAAAAAGTTAAAAATTTATTTGAAAAATTTAAAGAATTATCATTTTACCTATTAATATCCCTGTCATTGGTAGTTTTGGTAATATTTTCAACCAATATATTATATCAAACTAAAAAAGTTATTGTAAGAGGCTATGAAATAAAATTATCACCAGATGGAAAGCCTATTATCAAGGTTGAAAAAGAAATACCACTTAGCGAATTGATGGAATTGGCTGATATAGATAGGGGTAAAAAGGTTTTTAAAAAATGTGCATCATGTCACAATGTTAAAAAAGGAGATGGTCATAAGGTTGGGCCAAATTTATATAAAATTGTTGGTAGATTGCAGGGAAAGGCTAAGGGCTTTCAGTACTCGGATGCTATGTCTGCTATGAATGCTAGATGGAGTAGGGAGGCTATAAATGGTTTTATAAAAAAACCTAATGAATATTTAGTGGGAACTAAAATGGCATTTGCTGGTTTAAAAAAGCCTCAGCAAAGAGCTGATATTATAAAATATCTAGAAACTCTTGATAAATAGCAAGTAATATCTAATCATCGATCTAGCTTAAAAATATTGCTTAAATAAAAATGAATAAAAAACAAATACCTAATTTTTTAACTTCATTTAGATTATTTATAATACCAATTTTAATAATGTCTTTCTTTATTACGGGTATGATTGCGAATGTAATAGCTGCAACATTATTTGCAATTGCGGCAATTACTGATTACTTTGATGGATATTTTGCAAGGGCAATGAAAGCTCAATCAAATTTTGGTAAATGTCTAGATCCAATTGCCGATAAATTACTAGTAATTGTTGCAATTGTAATGCTAATTTATTCAAATCATGGAGATTTATGGATTTTAATTCCTGGTTTAATAATTATTTGTAGAGAAGTTCTGGTTTCTGGACTTAGAGAATTTTTAAGCGAATTTCATGTTGATGTTCCCGTTAGTAAATTAGCAAAAATTAAAACTGGCGTTCAAATGATAGCTATTACTGGCTTAATATTAGGAGAAGATGGTTCATCTTATGCCATATATAATTGGCTTGGTAGTTTGATGGATTTTGAAATTAAATATTTACTAGTTGGTTTTGTAACATTTATTTCTAAAATATTATTTATTATATCTTCTTTACTTACAGTTTTGACTGGTTATTCTTATTTGAAGATCGGAATTAAAAATATGTAAGATGTATTATTTTTTTGAGTTACTATTAGCTTCAGCTTTTGGAGCAATATTTGGTTCATATGCTACTTTATTCGCATATAGGCTTCCTATTAATCAATCTTGCTTTGGAAGATATTTTGGAAAAAAGTCTCGCTGTCCAAGATGTGATGCAATAATTAAAACACGTGACCTCATTCCTTTGCTTAATTGGCTTTTTACTCTTGGAAAATGCAGAAATTGCAAATCTAAAATTCCAAGAACACATCTTTTTGTTGAGCTTTTAACAACAATAATGTTTGTTTATTGTTATTATCAATTTTCATTTAGTGAAGATTTTATTATTTATTCCTTGATTACTACTTCTTGTGTAATATTGCTTGCATGCGACTTTAATCATAAGAAATTGCCGCAACCTATGTTAATTTTTTTATTAATATTAGTTATTATCAATAAAATATTGATTGATCAAGAAATATTTCAAATTATATATTCGTCAGTATTTGGCGTGGTTTTTGTAACAATTTTTTATAAAATTTTTAGTCATAAAAATCTTAATTTATTTTCTAGTGATCAGCAGCTTTTTGACTATATTAAATTTATGTTAATTGCTGCAATTGCTATGAATTATATAGAGTTTTTATTATTTTTTTTAGCGATAATGTCAATATTTAGCTTTTTAATAATTGTAAATAGCAAAAAGAAATATAGCTATGGCTATATTTTTATTTCAATATTTTTATATTTTTTATTTAATCCATTTATTATATAATGACTACAGACTATAAGGTTAAAGATATCAATCTTGCTAATTGGGGTAGAAAAGAAATTACCTTAGCTGAAAATGAAATGCCTGGATTAATGGCTCTTAGGCAGCAATATAAAGGTCAATATCCCCTTAAAGGTGCTAATATTATTGGCTGCTTACATATGACAATTGAAACTGCTATTTTAATTGAAACCTTAATTGAATTAGGAGCTTGTGTTAGGTGGAGTTCTTGTAATATTTATTCTACAGTTGATCATGCTGCAGCAGCAATTGCTGCAAGAGATATACCAGTTTTTGCTTGGAAGGGTGAAACACAGGAAGAGTATGAATGGTGTATTAAACAAACAATTATAGGCGATAAAAATTGGCAGCCAAATATGATTTTAGATGATGGTGGAGATCTTACAAAGATAATACATGAGCAATATCCTCATCTTTTAGAAAATATTAGAGGATTGTCAGAGGAAACAACAACGGGAGTGTTGAGGCTTCATGAAATGGTTAAAAATAATAAATTAAAAGTCCCAGCAATTAATGTTAATGATTCAGTTACAAAGTCAAAATTTGATAATTTATATGGTTGTAAAGAAAGTGTAGTTGATGGCATTAAAAGAGCGACTGACGTAATGATTGCTGGCAAGATGGTAGTGATTTGCGGATATGGCAATGTTGGTAAGGGTTGTGCCGAGGCTTTTAAATCTCAAGGTGCTAGAGTTGTAGTTACTGAAATTGACCCAATTTGCGCATTGCAGGCTGCAATGGCTGGTTTTAATGTGCGTCCTATTGAGGATGTTATTGATCAAGCAGATATTTTTGTAACAGCAACAGGTAATGTAGATGTTATTACAGTTGATCATATGAGAAATATGAAAGATTGCGCAATAATTGGCAATATAGGTCATTTTGATAATGAAATTCAAGTAGATGCATTAAAAAATTACAAATGGACCAATATTAAGCCACAAGTTGATCAAATTGAAATGAGTCAAAATAAAAGAATTATATTACTTGCGCAAGGTCGTTTATTAAATTTAGGGTGTTCTACTGGACATAGTGCTTTTGTAATGTCTGCAAGCTTTACTAATCAGGTTATGGCGCAAATTGAATTATGGCAAAATTACAAAAATTATGAAAATAAAGTTTATTTACTTCCTAAAGCTCTTGATGAAAAGGTTGCCATGCTTCATTTGGACAAGCTAAATGCAAAATTGACAAAACTAAATGATAAGCAGGCTCAATATATAAGTGTTAGCACTAATGGTCCTTTTAAAAACGATGAATATAAATATTAAATTATGAAAAAATTTCAAATAACTAAAGAGGGATATGAAAATCTCAAAAAAGAATTAGATCATTTAAAAAATAATGAAAGGCTAGTTATTATCGAGCAGATAGCTCAAGCCAGAGATCATGGCGATCTTAAGGAAAATGCAGAATATCATTCAGCCAGAGAAAAACAAGGTATTATTGAAGCACGTATAAGCGATTTAGAAGATAAATATTCAAGATCTGAAGTAATTAATGTCAAAGATCTTTCTGGAGATAGGGTAATTTTTGGTGCCACTGTTACCTTAGAAGATGTCGATAATGAAAAGGTGGTACAATATAAAATAGTTAGCGAATATGAGGCAGATATTGATAAAAAAATGATATCTTCAATATCACCAGTTGCAAGCGCAATATTAAATAAAAATAAAGGAGATGAGGTTGAAATAAGAACTCCTGGCGGTGTTATTTCTTATGAAATTATCAATATTGAATTTTTATAATTTAATAGGCTTATATTTGCAACAGACTGAAAAGATCAATCTTGTTTTTGACAACTCAAATACTATAAATCATAATATAATCTATTTATTAATTTTGGCAATTTTTTAATTGTCGATGATTATCTCTTTTGGTATGTTTATTTTATTTAAAAAAAAACCGAAGCTAATTATAATTAGCTTCGGTATTAAACTTGCTAAGTTTTATAAAATTACTCAATAACATTAACGCTAAATGCCATTACACAATGTCTTTTATCTCCTTCGACTAGAGCATAGGTTCCACCTGTTCCTGCTGAGCCATCTGCACCAGTGTGACAATTACTATCACCTCCAGTACTTCTTCCAGCATCTACTACGCCGGATTGTGCTCTTATTTCACCTAGTACTGGAAGACCATCATCAAGTTTTTCATCTATAGAAAATGCGTCTGCAGGTGATATTGTTCCTGAAAATCCAACTGATGCAGTAGAGTCATCTTTTAACATTCCAGCTGTAGTAGATGTTGAGGTGGTTTTGTTAATTAACAAAACGGCATTTTGATTATCATGCGGCCAATTGTCGAAAACCCAACCAGAATTTTTAAGTTTTGATGATGGGATTTGTGTATCAGTTACAGACTGAGCGTCTCCAATAGTAATTTTTGCATTAGCAGTGTTAGTATAGATGGTATCATCCACAATGGCGCCTATTGCAAATAAATCTTTCCATGCTTCAAGTCCTTCTGGTTTACTATCAGAATTGATATATTGAATAAATCCGTCATTATTTCCAAGCTCATCTTTTGAAGCATCAAATACTGCCTTATCAAAATCGCCTGGTAAGGCATTATATTGAGTATGAAAAGCTCTAACGGCAACACCAAATCCCCTTGCTTCTGCAGAAATTGCTCTTAATTCAGATCCTCTAATTAGACTAGCACCACCAGTTATGCCAGCTATCAATAAACCAATAATAATCAAAACAACTGACAACTCAATAAGAGAGAAGGCTGATCTAGATTTTTTAGTAGAATGAAACATAATAATAAAACAAAAAATTAAATTAACATAGATCACACTTAAAGTGTGCAAAAGTTTTTTTTCAATTTTTTTAGATAAAAATTAAAATCATTAAATATAATGTTATATTTTGGTTAATTCGGATGGATTTATCTAATAAACAATAATATAGTATAGTAGTATAATTAGTAAGTATAATTAGTATAATTTATATCAATAATTTTGAGATAAAAATTGTTCAAAATTTAACTTATATAATAGATCATGAGGTAATAGTTAATTTAAGTCAAAATTTGACCTAAAATATATTTATTATTTTATAATTATTATGGCGCTTGGAGTGTTTTAGTAATTTAAGATAATAAATATTTATTTTTTTAATTTAATAAATTTTTAGATTCATATAGCGTTATATATGATAATTGGATTAAATAAGTTTCAGATATTTATTTAATTACAAATCTATAATATCTTAATTATTGCTATTATATTACTATACTCATCATTGAAATTGTAGCATTTTTATTGTCATAAATAATTTTTATATATTTTAATTAAATTTATTTGACTTCACAGTAAGTTAATCATTAACTACAAATTGATTATAAATCATATTTAACATTATTACAATAATTTGTATAGTTGGATATATGATAATTACTAAATTATTTAAATATTATGAAAAATATTACTTACAAAAAAAGATCAGCTTTTTCACTTATTGAACTATCGATTGTTTTAATTATTATTGGTTTGTTAATTGCTGGTATTACAGGGGGCGCTACATTGATTAGAGGCTCGGAATTAAGAGCTGCAATTGGAGAGGCTAGAGGTTATTCTGTTGCTGTTAATGCATTTTATACTCAATTTGACGAATTACCAGGCGATTTTAGTACAGCTGTTATTGATTCAACTTATGATAATGTTGGAGATAATAATGATTTAATAGAATATGTTAATGCTGCTAATGTAGCAGAAGGAGCTGAAGCTTGGAAGGATTTATTTGCAACAGGGGCTATTTCAGAAGTAGTAACATTTTCTAAATCTGATACAGCGAAATTAAATAATACTGATGTTGGAACTGTCACTGCTGCAGTTGATACTCCTTCTTCTAAGATTAAAAATGCTGGATGGATTTTTGATAAATGGTCTTCAGATAATCAGAATGTTGTTGTTTTAACGGGAAGTTTTACTGGCAAAACTCCAACTCCTTCTAACACCCTTCCTTCTGATTTCGCTGATTCTGCTATTTATGAAGGTGTTGTTACACCTACTGATGCTCTTTCTATAGATAATAAGTCAGATGACGGAATACCTAATAGTGGTAATATTAGAGCTATTACTACAAATACTACATCTAAGTGTTACGATACGCCTGCAACAGCTACCGCAGGAACTTTTAATGTTACTTTAGATGATAATATATGCGCACTAGCATTTAGTGTTAATGTTAAATAAAATCTTCTAAGAATTATTATATAATCTTAAAAGCCTCACTTTTTTAAAAAAGTGAGGCTTTTTTTATGTTTGAGACATTTTTATTGCTTGATCTTCAGCTTGTAGAGATTGAATAAATTCATCAAGATTTCCTATCATGACTTCTTCTATATTGTAGGTTGTTAGGTTTATTCTATGATCTGTAACTCTATTTTGTGGAAAATTATATGTTCTAATTCTTTCGCTTCTATCGCCACTTCCTACTTGATCTTTTCTATTATCAGCCCTTTCTTTTTCAGCTTGTTCTCTTTTATTGTCGTAAAGCCTTGATCGAAGGACTTTCATTGCTTTTTCTCTATTTTTAATTTGCGATTTTTCATCTTGCATTGATACTACAATTCCAGTTGGTAAATGTGTGATTCTAACTGCGGAATCGGTGGTATTTACTGATTGTCCGCCAGGGCCAGAGGATCTAAATACGTCTATTCTAAGATCTTTTTCTTCGATTTTAATATCAATTTCTTCAGCTTCAGGAAGAACCGCAACTGTAGCAGCTGAAGTATGGACTCTGCCTTGACTTTCAGTTTCTGGGACGCGTTGAACTCTATGACCACCAGATTCAAATTTAAGATTAGCAAATACATTATTGCCAGATATCAACGCTGAAGCATCTTTAAAGCCACCAAGCCCAGTTTCAGAAATTGATAAAATTTCAAATCTCCAACCCTTTTTGTCACAATATTTATGATACATATTAAATAATTTTGCTGCAAATAAAGCTGCTTCTTCACCTCCAGTTCCTGCTCTAACTTCAATTATAGCGTTTTTCTCATCGGCTTCATCTTTTGGTAGTAGTGCAATTTTTAGATCATATTCTAATTTATCTATTTTTTTATTGAGGTCATCTTTTTCAAGGCTCATCATCTCTTTCATATCTTGCTCTGCAATTGAAGGGAGTATTTCTTCAATATCATTTAATTCTTTACTATATTTCTTATATTGAGTTGCTAATTGAACAATATTTGTAAGGCTAGAATGTTCTTTTGATATTGATGCTAGCTTATCTCCTAGTGATCCTGGATTAATGAGTTGTTGTTCTAAATTATTAAATTTATTAATGATATCATCTAGTTTTTTTAATATGGACATTTTCTTATAAATATTTTAAATTTTAATAAATTAATAACCTTATCTTGTTTAATATCTATGATTATCGAGATATTAATATATATGTTGTAATTGCAAGGTAAAGATAATTTTTAATAAAATGCAACAATATATGATCTTAAAAAATATTTATTAATCTTATAAGAAGAATTTTAATGGTAAAATCAAATTTTTATATTACCTCACCTATATATTATGTTAATGATAAGCCTCATATTGGTCATGCATATACATCTATTGCATGCGATACATTATCACGCTTTTATAGATTATGTAACAATAATGTATTTTTCTTAACTGGAAGTGATGAGCATGGTCAAAAAGTTGAAAAATCTGCTATTAAACTTGGTAAAAAACCCAAGGAATTTTGCGATGAGGTTTCTAGGAAATTTATCAATTTAACTGATATTCTTAATCTATCTAATGATGATTTTATTAGAACTACAGATTTAAGGCATAAAAAAAATGTTAATATTTTGTGGAACAAGCTTTGTGAAGGCGGGTTTATATATAAGGATATATATCAGGGTTGGTACAGCATTAGAGACGAAGCTTTCTACAGTGAGGATGAAATTATTGATAATAAGGCTCCTTCTGGTGCAGATGTTGAGTGGCATGAAGAAGAGAGTTATTTTTTTAAATTATCTTTTTTTCAAGATAAATTATTAGAGTTTTATAAAAATAATCCTGATTTTATTCAGCCAAAATCAAGATATAATGAGGTGATGTCATTTGTTAAATCTGGACTGAAGGATTTGTCAATTTCAAGAACATCTTTTAAATGGGGAATAGGTGTTCCAAAAGATGATAATCACATTATTTATGTTTGGCTTGATGCATTAACTAATTAT
>Ga0257114_1002711_pt1 | contig 11631 bp, 8 predicted proteins | sample SI112_10mmetaG_FD_190149 | JGI IMG/M metagenome (GOLD analysis project Ga0257114, IMG submission 190149) | Marine microbial communities from Saanich Inlet, British Columbia, Canada - SI112_10m | ecosystem: Environmental > Aquatic > Marine > Inlet | place: Canada: British Columbia | collected... | reverse complement strand
TGAGCTTAAAACGCTTGTCAACAAAGACTATAAAAAGATAACATTAAACACGCATCCTTTTATAGCGGCCTTTTTAACTAAAGGTTTTCCATCCGTGCGAACCAAGTGGTTTATGGAGCACAAAAAATGGGTGACAATACAACCAAGAGATGCTTACACATATCTAGAATATCACTTTGTTGACCAAAATGATTCCAAGATAAAATAACCTGAATAGAAACCTCCACTGTGAAAACAATGGAGGTTTTTTTATGTCTTTTTTTAGCTAAATTTGTAAGAGCATAACTCAAATGAACTACCCATCTCAAAAAACATATACTCTAAAGGAAGCTCAAGCTAAACTTGAAAATTATTGTGCATACCAAGAGCGTTGCCACAAGGAAGTAAATCAAAAATTACGAGATATGAGAATGATTCCGGAGGCTATCGAAGTTATTAAACTACATTTATTGAAACATAATTTTTTAAATGAGACTCGCTTTGCTCAAGCTTTTACACGAGGTAAATTTAATCAAAAAAAATGGGGGAAACTCCGGATCAAAAGAGAACTCAGCTATAGAGATATTTCCAAATACAATATAGAACTTGGGCTCAAGGAAATTTGTGAGGAAAAGTATCTCAACACTTTTAATGATCTAGCCCAAAAACGTTTTGAGCAATTGAGTTCTGAATCCAATCCTCAGAAAAAAAGAAGAAAAATTGCTGATTACTTATTGTATCGAGGCTGGGAAAGTTTTTTAGTTAATGATAAAATAAGGACATTGGTTTAAGAAATTATTTAAACGTATAACTTAAACCAAATTCAACATTACTATTCGGCATTATAACGTTGACTTTCTCATAATATTCAGTGTCAAACAAATTGTTTATTAAGAAAAATAATGAGATTGATTTTAGTTCTGTAGCTATTTTTACATCTACAATATTATAGGTATTGGTAGGCCGCTCCACATATCTATAGGTGATACTAGGTTTTATACATTTTGCAATTGTAAAGTCAAAGACTCCTGTAAAATGATGTTTAATTGAGGTGTTTATTAAATACCTAGAAGCATATACATTGGTATCATAATAATCGTCATCTAAGAAAGTATAGCCTAGATTAATTCTTTGAGTATTGTTTAAAACAGTAAACCAATAAGTAGCATTAAGTTCGAATCCTGTAGTGGTAATTTTCCTTAAGTTTTGAGCTACAAATAAAGGACTTTCTTCTGTTTCCTTAATGTAATCGATTAAATCCTCCGCATCTCTTTTAAATATTGCGCCGCTAAGCTCTAACGAATTATAATTATATTTAACGCCGAGCTCTTCAGCTAGGGCTTTTTCTGGTTTTAAATTAGCATTTCCCGCTAAAAAATTAGGTATGCTGGTATACATTTCTGTAAAGGTAGGGACTCGGTAGGAATAACCGATATTTCCATATATTTTAAAATTATTTGAAAACTTGTACCCTACATCTAATCCTGGAAAGGCCTGAAAATCAAAATCTGAATAATAACTTAAGGAAACCCCAGGCGTAATATCTAGTTGCTTATTTATTAATAAAAAACGATGTTCCAAAAATAAGTTGATAGCTGTTCTATTTTGATCTCCAAGATTGTTGCTTGATAAGGTTGTTTCTGAGAGATCCATACCAATTCCCGTCACTCCTAAATTATTTTTAAAAGAAGAATTTACCTCTGCTGCAACTTTGTTAGTAATGTTAAAATTTCTTGAAAAACTGGGATCTTCTCTTTTTAGTAAAAACATATCTTGGCCTCTTTTCCAATAAAGTCTTGGTTTAAGCGTCCATTTATTTTTTATCATAGAGGTAGAAACACCGACTAAACTAGTTTGTGTTTCCTCATATTCATTGTAATCAAGGCTATTGGTATAAAAATTATTTGCACCAAATTTTCGATCACTAAAAGTAGCAATAACATCTACCGGTTGTTGGTTGGTAGAAATACTGCTTTTTAAAAAATAATTTAAATTCTCATAATCTGTATTTTCTCGATATCCCTGGCTACCGTTATATTCAACATTTACAAAATGGTTGGATTTATGAAGTTTGGTAGCAGCGGTTGTTCCCAGTCTAAGTTTGTCATATGAACCCGTACCAACATTAATTTTTAACTGCTCGTCTACCTTACTTTTTGTAACAATATTAATTGCGCCCGTAAAAGCATTTTGACCAAATACTCTTGCTGCAGGACCCTTAATTATTTCAATTCGCTCAATATTCTCAAGAGGAATCATCATATTCATGGTGTGATGACCCGTTTGAGGATCTTCGGTTTTAAATCCATCAATTAGAATTAAGGTTTGATTGAATTGACCACCTCGTATATAAAGATCGGACTGCATTCCGTCAGTTCCTCTTCTACGAACATCTATACCAGAAACACTTTGTAACAAGTCGGCAACATTAGTTGCTGTACTTTGTTTAATAGTTTGAGAAGATATTACTGTAATCGTTCGTGAATTTTCTGAGAATGGCAAATCAATTCTAGTAGAATTGATTATAACTTCATTTAGTTGTTCCTCGTTGCTAAGCTCCTGTGAAAAAGAGGTTCCTCCAAGAAAAAAACTAACAAGCAAAAATATAGGTAATTTTTTCATAGTCTTCATACTACCGCAAAATTAAAATTATTTTATTTAAAATGATAATATCATTAGCTCAAAAGTATCTTACAAAAAAATCCTAAACTTGATGTTTAGGATTTTTTTTCATATTATTCTGAAAAGCTTAATCGGCCAACACAATAACTTTGTTGTCTTTCATTTCGATGGTGCCACTCGAAATTTCAAGTATCCAACTACCCTCATTATCCTTTGAAAATCTATCTTCAAAGCCTTCTTGAAAATTGGGAGTTCCTCTAAATTTAACTTTCCCGTTTTGTAAAGAAGAAACAATAGATGCATGATTGTTTAGCATCTGAAACTCTCCATTTACTCCGGGAACAGTTACCGATTCTACTTCGCCGCTAACTAAAGATGCTTCAGGTGTTACAATTTCTAAATACATATCCCTTCTAATTTAATAATTAAGCTTCAGCTAACATTTTTTCTCCAGCTTCAATAGCTTCTTCTATCGTACCCTTCAAGTTAAATGCAGCTTCTGGTAAATGATCTAACTCACCGTCCATAATCATCGTAAAACCTTTAATGGTTTCTTTAATATCTACCAAACATCCTGGAATCCCCGTAAATTGTTCAGCAACATGGAAAGGTTGCGATAAAAATCGTTGTACTTTTCTTGCTCTATAAACCGATAACTTATCTTCTTCAGATAATTCTTCCATCCCTAAAATTGCGATGATGTCTTGTAATTCTTTGTAGTGTTGCAGTAACTCTTTTACACGTTGTGCACAATCGTAGTGCTCGTCACCTAAAATATCTGCTGTTAAAATTCTAGACGTTGAATCTAGAGGATCTACGGCTGGGTAAATACCTAACTCTGCAATTTTACGAGACAATACTGTTGTTGCATCTAAATGGGCAAACGTTGTTGCCGGTGCAGGATCGGTTAAATCATCTGCAGGAACATATACGGCTTGAACCGAAGTAATAGAACCTCTTTTAGTGGATGTTATTCGTTCTTGCATGGCTCCCATTTCGGTTGCTAATGTAGGTTGGTAACCTACCGCCGAGGGCATACGTCCAAGTAATGCTGAAACCTCAGATCCTGCCTGTGTAAAACGGAAAATATTATCTACAAAGAAAAGAACATCTTTTCCTTGCCCATCTCCAGCTCCGTCACGAAAGTATTCTGCAATGGTAAGTCCCGATAATGCAACACGTGCACGGGCTCCAGGAGGCTCATTCATTTGACCAAATACAAAAGTAGCTTTCGATTCTTTTAAAGCTTCTTTATCTACTTTCGTAAGGTCCCAACCACCTTCTTCCATAGAATGTAAAAAGTCGTCACCATATTTTATAATTCCAGATTCTAACATCTCTCGGAGTAAATCGTTCCCTTCTCGAGTTCGTTCTCCCACACCTGCAAATACAGAAAGTCCACCGTGTCCTTTTGCTATATTGTTTATTAATTCTTGAATAAGTACTGTTTTTCCAACACCTGCTCCACCAAATAAACCAATTTTCCCTCCTTTTGAATACGGTTCAATTAAATCGATTACTTTAATTCCTGTAAAAAGAACTTCGGTTGAAGTAGAGAGGTCTTCAAATTTGGGTGCCTCACGGTGAATTGATAATCCATTTTCTCCTGATTTTGGCAAATCACCAATACCATCAATTGAATCTCCAATTACGTTAAATAAACGTCCGTAGATATCATCACCTACAGGCATTTGTATGGGTGCTCCGGTAGCACTTGCTTCCACACCTCTACTCAATCCATCAGTAGAATCCATGGAGATGGTTCTAACGGTGTTTTCACCTATGTGTGATTGAACTTCTAATACTAATAATTTTCCATTATTATTTACTTCAAGAGAATCGTAAATTTTTGGAAGTTCCGATCCATTAGCAAATTCAACATCTACAACGGGTCCGATAATTTGTGCAACTTTACCTGTAACTTTTGACATTATTAACTGTTTATTTTTTAGTACTGTTAGGGTTAAAAATTACCCTTTTTTAAACGGGGCAAAGATAGTTTTTTAAATTGAAAAAAAACAAATCAAAAATTTATTTTTTATTCCTTGATGATCCTCAACTACAGATCTTTTTAGGTTGGATTAATTCCCTCATAAATATTAGTTTTAATTAATAAAGCAATAGGTAGATTTTTAAAAATTAAAAACCCCTCTTGGCGCGTGCAAGAGGGGTTTTTGTAATTTAAATAATTAAAATATATTATAGATTGAGCGGATAACTTACAGGAAAATCGTTAGCATAAGCTCGCTGACCTGCTTGCACAAAATTAGAACCATATTTAGCATCTATCGCTTCTAAAAATTTATTTGCCATTAAAGAATATCCTCGAGCGGTAAAATGCACACCATCAAGGCTAACTAAACCACCAAATACAAGATCCGTGTTCATCATAAAACTATCATACATTAATCCGGTCTGACTAGCCTCCTCAAGAATTGTTCTTAAGTCAACTTTTGCAAGATCATATTGAGTACAAATTGCATCAACAGATAAATTATAAGCATCTGTAGCGTTTATAACTCGATCGGTTTCTTGTTCTGTAAGAACAAAGTTATCAGCAATTGGAAAAGTAACTCCATTTACAGATAATTGACCTGCTTGTTCTGCTGCTGATGCAGCTGCAGCGTCTTCTGGAAATCCTGCGCCAACTAAAGCACCGTAAATGCTTTCATAAAGAAATTGATAATTTGCTTCATTCACACTAGCAAGTACAGAAGCTGAAGTTAGTAGTACTAAATCAGCTGAAGTTGTTTGTCGAGACTGTCCAAACTGAGCAGATAACAACCCTGCAGTTAGTGGGTCAAGTCCACCACCCAACAGCACAGCATTTAATTGCTCTGAAATACTTGGCAAATCTTTATCAAAAATCACTATTGGACTGGCATCAGTTTCAGAGAAATTTATAGCTCTCTCAGGCACACCTAAAAATGCAAATGCTTGATTCAAAGGCTCAAATTGTGCATTTAAAGCTGCTATCTGTCCATTTTCAAATGCATCTGGAGTTATTGGCGCATGCCCTACCGTTGTAAAAAACGGCAAAGACGTAACGTAAGGTACCGTGGTGAGACAACCTTTTGCTCCGTTAGCAGTTAAAGCTGCAACTGCAGCCGTAACAGATGCCGTGAAAACTCCTGGGTCCGTAATGTCAAATCCAGAGTAGGTCGTAACATCTGGGTTTCCTGTTTGATCCACACCAGCACCCCCTGAGGTTGAATAAGACAACACATCATTACCTCCCATTTCAGACAAGGTAAAGAACGTTGGATTTTGTGAAACTGCTTCCTCGAGCATTGTTACAGAGGGAGAACTCGCCATTCTAGCAAAATACGGATTTGCTGTACCTAATGGTACTCCAGCTAAATTACCATAACCAGGTGCTAATAAGTGATAACTTTTAGCGCCAGGCACTCCTAAATTGTTAAAAGGACCAGAAAGAACATTTGTAGTCTCAGTTGTTGGAATGGCATCAGGTAAAACCGCTGGTCCAGCTCCATTAAAATAAAGCCTTGGAGGTTGAATAACTGACCCACCGTAAAGTAAGCCACCAATATTATCTGATACAAAGGGTTGGTTAAAGTCTCCGCCTCCTGCAGCAGAAAATTGACTCGCTAATGTATTAGGCCAAGAATTCGTTTGAGAAGCAATAAACAATGCGTTATCTGAAACTCCAGCAGTGAATGAAGCCCCAACAGCTACATATTTTGAGAAATCTGCAGAACCATTTGTTAAAGTCACTTCTTGTTCAACTGGAATATCAAATTCAAGTTCAGAACAAGATACCAGCAAAGTAGCTGCTAATGCAACTACTCCTATACTTTTATATATACTTAATATTTTCATATTCTAATTATTTTAGTTATTAATCGTTAATGAAATATAATATTGCGAGCCAATATTACCAGTACCTACGGCACTTTGATATTCCTGACCACCTAAATTAGTTGCTCCAGCTTTTATGACTGATTTTATGGATGGAATTGCATAATTTATTTGTGCATCTACCACAAAGATTTCAGGCATTAAAGCGTTGGCAATACTAGATTCCCAAAGATATTCTCCTTTATAACGTCCGTCTACATTAAATCCAAAGTTTTTGAATAATCTTGGATTCCCTAGAGAAACTTTTACTTGGTGCTCTGGAGTGTTAAATCCTGCACTAAAATCAGGGTTTGATGCTTGGTCAAAATCAAACTTAGCATAAGTATAGTTAGCACCAAACACAAAGTTTTCAGCAAATTTAACACTACCTCCTATTACAGCTCCGTAAGAAGAAATTTCAGCCGTAGAATTGGTGTACAATTGCATCGCTTTAAAAGTTCCGTTAACAATATCTCCGATTCCGGAACCATCTAATACATTCCCGTTTTCAGGTGTAATTACAATTTGGTTGTTAATAAAGCCGTCATAACTGTTATAGTAAACATTCGCATCTAAACTAACAGGTCCTATATTTCCTCGATAACCGAAATCTATTGAAGTTACTTTTTCTTGCTCCACTAGCGGAGTAACAGCAGCTTCTAATAGGGTTGGATCCCCTGTTGCTGCAAATAATTCTACCGAAGATCTAGTGTATGAATTAAAATAAGCATCTCGTCCTGTTAAATCTGTGCCTGGTAGTCTTCGGTCTAAGTTAGCAGGAGCAGAACCCACTAAAATAGCTCTTCCAACATCAAATCCTATAAACAAGGACTGCGTATCTGGGTTTCTAAATCCTGTCTGATAAGAAGCTCTTAAATTATGTTGCTTTTTATCTCCCGCAGAATAGGTAAGCGATACTCTTGGAGAAATACTTGCGTCGAAAAATTCATTTTTATCCATACGTATAGAAGCGGTTAACTTCATTCGTTCTTCCGAAGTAAACTTTTTTGAAGCTTGTGCATAAGCACCATACTGACTATAGTTAATTGGACCATCGTAATCTGTAAAAATAGTTCCACCAGAATTTAAAGAATATTGTCTATAATCACCACCTACTTGTAGATCTAAAACATTATTTAAAAGTCTGCTGAAGTTATAATTTCCTTCTCCAACAGTTACTTGTGTATTGTCGACAAATTTTGAACCTGTATTTACATCTGGATCACTAATTACCTGATTGTAAAGTTGATCGAACTCTGCAGTTCCGGGCTGTAAAGTATAAGCATCGTCTGCTACAATTCTTGCTCCAGTATGGGCTTGTCCATCAGAAGCACCTCCAAGTACAGCTTGTAAATAAGCTCCCGCGTAGGTTCCAAACCATTCTTGAGCCTGGTACTTATTCATATTAATTCCTGTAAAACGCATATCATAGGAGTTCCCTGCAGTTTCACTAATGTTATAACCTCTAATAAAAAAGTCTTTATTTCTTAATTCTATTTTGTGAGATTGCATTAAAAAGTTATCTAATTGATATCTGTTGGCACCTTGATAGATGGTTCTACCCCATCCAAATTTGGAGTTCCATTCAATTTCAAAATCTCCGCCTGTTGGTCGGTAGTGAAAAGAAATATCAGCTTTTCCATTACCAGCATCGTAGTCGGTAACATCTTGTTCTCTGTAACCTGTTCTAGAAACGTCAACAGCAGGAAGTAGTGCACTAGAGCCTGCAGGAATTAATCCTTGTGCTTCTAGCGATAAACCAACTTCATTCAAGTTAGTTCCAAGTGCGCCTAAACTTACCTCATCACCGTATATATTCAAGGCATCGTGCGAAGGTTGATTAGTAAAAGGAACTACTTCGTCTGGTAAACCAGCGCCTCTGTACACGTATTGGTTGGTATCTGTTGCGTACCACTCGGTACCTTGCATGTAGGAGAACGAAGCTTTTGCAGCAAACTTATCGCTAAATTTATAAGCGGTTCTTATACCGAAATCATAAAAGTTGTTATCTCCAGCTGCTTGCTGAGAAGTAATACCGTTTTTTACATAAACGCTAACACCTTGATCATCAAACGGGCTTTTACTTGTCATAAATAAAATTCCATTAAATGCATTGGCACCATATAAAGCTGAAGATGCTCCAGGAAGTAGTTCTACACTTTTTACATCCAGCTCGTTCATTCCTAGGAAATTTCCAACTGCAAAGTTAAGTGCTGGGGACGCATTGTCCATTCCATCTACTAACTGTACAAAACGAACATTTGCAAAAGTTGCAAAACCTCTTGTGTTTACCGAGTTAAATGTTAAACTTCCTTTGTTAAGATCGACTCCCTTTAAATTTTCTAAACTTGAATAAAAGTTAGGAGCAGATGCTTTTTTAATATCTCTAGTATCAATCCTTTCGATTGTTACCGGTGACTCTCTTACACTTTCAGGGGTTCTAGAAGCAGAAACAACTACTTCATCTAAGGCATCACCCTCATTTAAAGTAATGGTTAACGTTTGGTTGTTGGCAGTCACCTCTTGGGTAACAGCTTGATAACCGATACTAGTAATTTGAATTGTAAAAGGGGGATTTTGGTCTACTGTAAGTGTAAAATTTCCATCATAATCCGATGAAGTTCCAAGAGCGGCATCAACAACTACGATGTTTGCTCCTAAAATAGGATTTTGAGATTGATCTACAACATTTCCAGTAACGGTTGTTTGTGAAAAAGCGATTACACTGAAACACAAACAAAAAAACGTAATAATAGTTTTCATATGTATATTTTGAATTGATTTAATTCCGAAATATACATAAATTTAACTTTATTTTATGGTTTTGCGCCTACATTATAGTATAATACACGCTGAAGAATACCTGCGAAGTTTCATTTTTATTTTTTTATGATGGTGTTAATAGTAACAATTAGAGGTCGTTAAAGTTGTAAAGTTCACAAATGAACGAAAGACAATTAACTTATTTTGTAATCATAAAACCTTTTATCGTCTTGTTTTCTTACTCTTTCAATTTTTACATTCCCTTTTTCGTTTAGCTGATTTACCAACAAACTTCTTCTTGTTTTTATAGTTTCATAAGAATAGTGAGAAATACTTAAAATCTTATCTAAATTATTTTTTGATATTGTAGATGCTTTCAGTTTTATTATTTTTTTTTCAATCTCTTGGAGTTCATCTAAAGAAAAATCTGATCCTGTATTCTTCCTTTTTCTATATCTAAAAAATAAAAATACCATACCTAAAGATATTGGTAATAGCAAGTAAGTATAGGGATTGGACTTATTGACTCTTGATTGATATTGTTTGATAAAATCATCTTTACGAATAGTTGTCCCCGAATTAATTTCAAAAGAGTTTAATTTACCATACTGATCTCTAAAATAAATAGAAGATTCTTTTATATAAAGATAGGAGAAGCCATTAACCCTTTCTAAAGCATCAGTTTGAGAGGTTCGGTATAAAATCCCTAAAGTTTTATCAAATACTCTGTATTCACAAGTGCCGTTAGGTTTATAATAACCAAATAAAGTGTATAAATCGGAATTGTATATATAGTTTCCTCTATAAAAACCTAAACCTTCATCACCTGATACTTTGATTAAAGGGGCTTCAAACTCGTATTTTTTGGTAAATTGAAAATTTTCTAGATCAATCTCTCCAAAGGTAAACTTATCTAAATCATCGTTATTATATTTTTCAGATTCAGAATAATGGCTTAAAAGTACCATCAGTTTATTACCTGTTTTCCATGAGTTGTATATTCTATTAGCGTTTTGAGGATAATTTTTTAGATCTACCTCAAGCCAACCCTTTAATGCAAAATCAAAATAAATTAGTCCAGGGAACGAATTAAACAATCCAACACCTCCATAGCTGTAAACTATTTCATCGTGAATAAACAACAACCTGTTAAAGTTATGACCTTTGTAAATACTGTTTGAAATTTTAGAAACTTTAGGATCCTCACCAAGCTGTATTTCAAATAAATGTAACGTTCCATTTGGGTTGTAATAAAGAGTAGAATCATTTTTAAAAACAATACTACTGAAGAAATCAGATTTAAAAAGTAAGGAAGCTTCATCCAATCCAAAGGATCTAATTTGTTCGTGGATTTTAAGAGTATCAATGATTTTTGGATTCTGAGAAAGTCCTTTAAAAAGAAAGGAAGAAAAAAATAAATATAAAATTACTTTCTTATAGATCATGCACGTAAAGAAATTCCTTAATAAATGCGTTTTAAAATGATTTTGCTTTTGTTCTACCGGATACTTTAATGTCTGCCATTTTTAATTATATTTTTTAAAATTATATAATTAGTAAAAGAAAAAAAACAAAAATTCTGTTCAAGTAGGTTCATGTTTAAATATATAAAAAATAAATAGGTGTATCTAGGTGTATACGCTTTATTAACCTAAATTATCATATCTGTAGTAAAATAATATCATAATATTGATTATCAAAAAAATCAACCATGAATAAAGAAAAAAATTTACCAAAAGAAAAAGTGCATAGCCTCAGTCATTTTAAAAAATCTAAAAACGAAATATACGATTTCTATTCAGAATGGGAGAAATTCCAAAAGATCATTCAACCAGCCAGCTAGTACTTATACCTTTATTAAACGAAAAATATTTAACAAAAATGAAAATACTTAAGTCTATTGTTCTTGTGAGTTTATTAGTAGCAGGGATGATTAATCTTCAATCTTGCGTTGAAAACTTTGAAAAAATTGCATATTCCTTAGTGAAATTTGATAAGGAATCCCAATTGCATACTTATTTGGATGAGCCATTCACTGGAATAGGTGTTACAACGTCTAAATATGGGCCAAAACATTATTATTATGAAAAAGGAATTTTTAAAAAAAGAGTGCAAGGAATTTCTCATAATGGAGATGGTAACATCGATGTAATAACGCAAATAGGGTATAGAGATTTTTCTGAAGCTAAAGTAGGTGATTTAATCTGGGAAGGATTTTATAAAAACGGTGGTGCTATAAAGAAAAGGCATATCATCCAAGAAATTTTAAGTAAAGAAGGGAACAGATTAAATATCATTAAAAAAGAAATAAGTTACGATAAAGAGGGAAACGAAACTTCTACTAAAACAAAAGAAGATAGTTTATAAAATCTAAGATATTAACGTAGGTGAAAAAAAACTAGACTTAAA
>Ga0257114_1002709_pt1 | contig 11642 bp, 12 predicted proteins | sample SI112_10mmetaG_FD_190149 | JGI IMG/M metagenome (GOLD analysis project Ga0257114, IMG submission 190149) | Marine microbial communities from Saanich Inlet, British Columbia, Canada - SI112_10m | ecosystem: Environmental > Aquatic > Marine > Inlet | place: Canada: British Columbia | collected... | reverse complement strand
ATTTACTTCCATTTGTTCTAAGTGCTTCACATTGTTATTTAAAAACTTCTGTATGTTGCCTTTAAATTTATTTCTCAGCTCGTCCGGTAACACAAGTGGTGACTGGAAACTAGGAAATCTCAATATGTTCAGTGTGTAGTTGACCTTTGGTCCATACACCTTACTCGCACTCTTAAAGAAGAGTATTTTTTCCAATAATTCGGGCAGTGATTCTAGACACAGTGCGTTGATGGTACACATGTTGTGTATTTCAGAAGGTACCTTATCAACCATCATGTGTAAGAAATTTGAGAACCATTCGCCATAATCTAATCCGTCTCTGATGTATTCCGCCTGTCCAAATGTTGCTTCACAACTTGTGTACAGATGGAAATTTTTAAAGCCCTTTAGTTTTTTCTTAAATCTGTCTATGATACTTTGTTTTGCACCCAGGTTAGAATTTATTGCAATACGCATATTAGGATTCATTTTGTCACCTTGTGTTTCTATCCAATCCAGCAGTCTCCACAGGTTGGGGCTCATCATGGGTTCTCCGCCTGTTATTCTTAATTCATCTAGACTTTTGTGTAGGTCTGTTTCCCACCATTTATAAAATGCTTCAACATAAGGATTTGTTTCATCTTTTTTGTATGGCTCTGCTGAATCATGTGCATGGGTAAAATGATTACGCCCGTCGGTGGTCATGTCTGTGTATGGTCCTTGCCTCTTGATGTTGTTTGCCCAAGTAGAACTGAACGCAGGGTTACAATATGTACAGGCAAAGTTACAGGTCCTATCAAATGCTATTTCTAATGTTTTAAGATTCCAGTCTGTATTTGGATCTGCCTTGTGTGCTTCATCTAATGCTTCGTTTGTAAATATTTTTGATTTATATACCCTGTCACTGATGTTATCTCTTTTAATGTCTTCTATCTTCCAACAATATTCACAACCTTTTGGTCTGTCTCCGCACTGCATCTGTTTACGTTCTGTTTTCTTTTGTACTGTGTTGTGTATTGCACTTGGATTTGTTTTTATTGCTTCTAGATCAATCTTGTGCGGAAGTGGATGGTGACAACTTGTGGTCATACCACTGCCCAACCATATGGTGGCATTGTACCACTTGGCTCCGCAGAAGCTCGCACTCTTTGTATCTAGTATCTGTTTTTTATATTCAAGATCGTCCATCTTTTCCCTTAAAGTAATTTTTCAGTTTATTGTATTCGTCTTCCGGACAGAGTACATCACTCTTGAACATCATGTCCTTGACCCAGTGGTAGTGTGCTATGGGTGGTGGGTGTGATTCTCCCGGGATATAGAATTCCTTGTAGTTGTCTTCCGCGAACTCCCACAGTCCTTGCCTATCCTTGTAGAACAAGAATTTTGTCCAGTCGATCATGTTGTACAATGCACGTTCACCCTCACTGTAAGATTCGTCACGTAGAACATCCTTGTTGAATACCATCATTGTGTAAGGTATTGCTTTCTTGTCCAACAACAACTGTGTCCTCAGAATGTGTTCCAGCGTCCTGTAGTACTGGTGTTCCTCGTCCCAGAAGTGTCTCCTGTAGTATTCATGTTTGTCCTTTTCGGGGTGTCCACCATACCAGGTGCTCCATTGGAAGTCCTCGTCCCACACATAGTAGGTTACCCTGGCTTGCACCTCATCTGCACCTTTGTCTTTGGTTATCACTTCGTACCTGTCTGTGCCTGACCACATTATGTACATGTGATCAATTTGTTTGTGTTTCATTGCACTGTTGATGGCCGCACGTGATATTGTTTCATTGCCACTACCGGACCTACCTTTGTTTAACATTGTCACACCACCATTGAACCATGGAACGAAATTGGGCCAGCATGGCCATTTATAACTTGTGAAACTGCATCCATGTGCTATTGTCTTATGCATTCCTACACTCCTCCCAGAACTCTTCCATCTCAGGAAAGGTGTTAAGGAACCTTGTGAGACGTCTGCGATCGTGCTCGTTAAAAAAGGCGTAAAAGTTTTTTTTGTTTTGCGTACTTGCGTCCGCGTTTTCGCGCCAGTATGCGAGATTCCTCTGCATCTTCTGGATCTCGAAGTCCTTGAATATGTGTAAGCCGTTGTCCTCTCCGGAATTGTCCTGCATGTATTCTATGTTGGCCTCGTGTATGGCCTGGTAAGACTCAGGAAGCAGTGTGATCTGTTGCCATGCGGGTTGCCTCAGCAGTGGCACGTCGAACCACACCCTCTGGTATGTCTTGCTGTACTTGGTACGCAGTTCCAGTATCTTCTCCAGCAGTTTGTCCATGCTGGTTATACTGAGATTGTTGTACGTGCATATGAACGTTATTGAGTTACGCACAGGTATTCTGTCCAGGAACTCCTCCACGTTGTCCATCATGCGGTTGAAATCAAGTCCATCTCTGATGTACTCCGCCCGTTTTCCAAATGCGTCCACGCTGACGAACTGCATCATGTGTTCCACCTTCCCCTCCATGCATATGTTCTGTGCCATGTTGTAGTACTTCTCTTTCAACTTCTTGTCTGGCGGACACATGTTGCTGGTCACGTTGAGGTGTAGGTCCTGTTTTGGATGGTCTATTATGTACTGGAACACCTTGTATGTGTTCACATCCATCATGGGCTCTCCTCCCGTCATACGAAAGTGTTTAAGATTCTTGTACAGCGTGGGCCACCATCGCCAGAAAGCGGTCACGTATGGATTGTCCTCCCGGTTCGGTATTGGACGCCTCCTGCCCTGGAAGTGTTCTGGTGTGTTGTGGGGAGGAGATGTGGGATATTGGCCATACCTGTCCACCTCCTTCGCCCACGTGGTCGAGAACTGTGGCGAACAATAACTGCACTTGAAGTTACAAGCGTTGTTGAAGTTCACCTCCACGTATCTCGGTGTCCAATCTTCACTTATTGGATTCTTTCTTATGTCATCGAAGTCCTGCATGGCCCATGGTTCACCCGAACGGTAGTGCCTGTCTGACATCTCCCCTGTCTTCTCCATGTTCCAACAGTATGAGCAACCCTCGGGTTTCTCGCCTTTGAGCATCTGTGATCTCTGTTCCAGTTTCTCTGCTGTGTTGTGCAGTGCGGCTGGATTCAATTTTACCGCTTCCGAGTCTATCTCGTGCAGTGGCGGGTGGTAGCAACTGTTGGTCAAACCCGTGGGCAGGTGCAGTGACGTTTGGTTCCACTTGGCCAGGCACATGGTCGGAGAAACTTGTTCTAGTTTTCCTTTGGCCTTCAGTGCATCTGCTTTGTAGTCACTAGTACTCACTGTCTTGAACTCCCTTGTTGATGTGTTGTGGCATTACGAACCTATAGAATCTACTCTCATCTTCATTGTATTCTGCAATGGTCATGTCCAGTTGTTGCCGCAGGCTATTTCCATACATCAAAAGGTCTGTGTCTATATCCTGAGGAGATTGATCTTTGTAGTACGATTCCATGTTGTCCAAATTACGTATGTGAAAATGATTGCTGTTGGCTTGTATAACTGTGTTGAAACAACCCATCCTGGCCCCTAACATAGCGTACTTGCCTAATTCAACATCGGCACCTATCGTACACCAGGTACTCAGGATACGCAGGTTGGTGGGCCAAATTTTATGAAAATCGTTGGCAGGAATCGGCTTGCCCTTTTCGGTGCTCATCTTTACACCTTCCCTGTAACCTGCAACGAATGCCTGTTGTTCTGATCCATTGATTACAGTAGTAGAATAGCAGTTGTGTAAGTTCTCGTGTGGCACTCCCCAACAAAAATCAATTTGATTTTCATCTTTGTCTGCGTTTTCATGAGTCTTCATGTTTAGACATGTTTCCTTTTGCCATCCAACGAGTCCACCATTGCCATATACCAGGCCATTGACGTTGTTCTTGGCCCTCCATCTATGCACTGCTTTCTTGTTGGTCTTTGTCCAATCTAGTGTCTGTAATAGAAAACTTTCGTCTATTATGTTGTCACCATCTACTGATATGAAGAAATCTGTTTCTGCCTTCTCTGCCGCGGCCTTGTGTGCAGAATCGAACCCGACCACACCGTCCACACGCTTGGCCCACGGTACCTTGCTCTTGAGGTCCGCCCAGTTCTGTTCCTTGTTGGGCTCCTTGTAACTGATGTACACGAAATCTAGATCACTTATTCTCGTTCTATCTGCCATGTGACTCCCCCTTCCTCTATCTTGTTGGGCCAGTGTATGTCATCGTCCTGGAAGAAATAACCCTTGCTTGACTTTGTGAGTGTGCTGTACTGCGTCTTCGGCTTCGGCGTGGGTTTTAACACTATCTCACCATCCTGCAATATTAGATTTTTCTCGCCGTGGTGTTGTGCCCACAATTTCTTTTCTAGTGTCACTTCATGTTCCGCACCTTGTACCTTTATGAAGAACCTCTTTGGTTCACGCTTTGGCATTTTTTTCAGTGCGTCAAACAATCCTGGCATGTAACTCCTTGTCGTGGTAATGCCACACCCTGCTGACACGTGTTTCTCCTATGTACACAGCGTCTCCCGTCTTGTTCGGATACAGGTATTCGTTCTGATTCTTGGTCATCATAGTGCCGTTGACTCCAGGCTTGTGGTGTATGAACTTGAACCAATCGTAATCTATCAATCCCTTTGCTGTGGGATCCATGATTCTGTAAACCAATGCGAAAACGACATCAGTACTGGGATACTCGTCATGGCAGTTTATCAGCATCTTCGTCTTTACATCATTCCAATTTTTGACTACATCTTTTGCAGTATCATAAAATTGTTTTGCCTTGTTGCTTCTTCTGAAATACATCAGCCCATTGTAGATATTGGGCAAATAGTTTCTTGAAAAAAGTCTCCTGTATGGTGTTTGTTTTACAATGTTACTCCTATAATCAAAACAGTCTACACTGAACACCAGATCGTGTTGCCACAAGTGATACCACCACCAATCGGTATTGACTGTCCATAGCATGTCAGCCTCAAGTTTAATGGTATGGGTGAAAGGTGTCATGTCAAAAGCCTTGTATTCATTCGCCCACTTGATCTCGTGCTCCGCACTGTCATCTTGTTTCATCACTTTGACTATATCCACATGTTCACTCTGGAACTTGCTTTTCTCATCGGTGACCACGCACACCTGGTTGTGTTTATTCCAACGTTTTATGCTCTTGGCCAGGGTAATAGACAATTCAACGTAATCAGTCTTGCTGTTATTCTGTGCGAACCATAAAAATCCCTTAGACATTTGACAACTCCTTGTTCAATACATGCACATCCTGATCTTGCACGTATGATATTTGATCTCCATGTTTCCATGCCAGTCCGTTATCTGTGATTTTTACAACCTCACAGTCTGGTGGCAACGTGGGCAACGCGAATGGCAACTTCTCGTATCCCGTGAATCCATTTATCTGTTGCAGTGCCATGGCGAACAGGTAATCATTACGTAGATTTTTTGCATACACCCTGTACATGTCAGTGAAATAGGAGTAATACTGTTTGATGTATTTTACACTGTCAAATATTTTCTTTACTTTGTCGTTTTTCTTGAACAGCAAGACTGTGGCCCACACCATGGGTATCATGCTCCACCTCCTCTGGTCGAACGTGTTCCTGCCTGTCAGATCATACGCGGTGTCTGGTACCAGGAAGTCGTAGTCCGTGTCAAGGAACTGTGCTAGATTGTCCGTGAAACAGAAGTAATCTATGTCCATGACCAGTGTGGTATCGTAGGGAGACAGCTCATAGGCCATGTGCCTGTCGACATTGTTCCATTCTTTGCCCAACTTGGTGTTGCCCAGTTCTGGGTCAATGAATTTGTAGTTTATGAACCCCATGGGTTTCATTCTTTTGAAAGTTTTGAAGTTCGTCACCACCGTGATCGGCAATTTTAAATTTTTCTTGACAAGCATGACGCAACGCTCGAGTATGATGTGATATTTGGTGTCTGCTGTGTCAAAGCAGAATAATAATACGCCATTAGTCATTTTTCTTCTCAAACGTTTTTGACATTTGGTGATATGAACTAATGGCCTCCTGATTTCTTTCTATTAAAATCTGTAGGAATTCTTTTGGATTTGAAATCTCCACAGGATTATTGTTTGTGTCTAGTATGTAAAATGGTGAAGAGTGGACTTCACCTAAAGTTTTCACTAGGTTGATTGTTTGGGAATCTGCACGAAATATATGTTCTTTGTAAACAATTATCAGTCGCGATTGTGCCTTCTCTAAAGCGTTGCGTTTTGCAACAGCAATATCATAAGAAAGATCAGATTCTTTTTTTAAGGAGCCAATATCCATAACACAATTATACAATAATTATGGTGAAGAATCAACCTGGTAAAATTATCTTGCTGACCTGATTCCGTATGCAAGTAGCACACCACGTGGAACGGTACCTGTGTAGACAAGACTGTGTACAAACCTGCGATTGTTTATGAATATGGGTTTGCTAACGTCTAGCAGTCCCACATTTTCAAATTTGAACTTGATATCTTTACTGTCTCCGGAAAGCACACAGTACAATTGGGTTGGTCCATCGATGATCTCTTTACCATCCTCGTATGTGAAATCATCCATGTGTACGGGCAGGAATGAATTTGGTTGTAATTCTACGTACTGCATCTGTAATATCTCAGTGAACCCGAAACTTCCCATGGTGTCCCTCAGTTTTTTATTCTTGATATGCTCCAGTTTTATTGTTGGCAGTAGCGGTTGAGGTTTTAGAGATCTGCATTGGCCCTTCCCATAGAACTTTGTGTCCTTGAACTGTAGGTCCTCATCTAGGTCCATGTCGGTTGCCACATGACCGTCATGTTCTATGTACGGTAACGCATGGAAATCCTCCTTGTGGTACCAGTGTGGACCTTCACCTGTGGCAAAAAATTGCCGTACACTGGCAGGCAAGAAGTCTTGTTCTAAATCTACATTCCAACTCTCCGTGATCAGGTATATGTCTTCTAGGTTCTTGAATCTCAGCAGGTCTTCCTGTGCTATGCACTTGGCAATCCTCGAGAAATACTGGGCCGGGTCGCCGTGCAACCATATCTCATAACCATAGGGGGTGTCTATGCCTGAATTGAGGCAATGCCTGATTGACTCCCCGCCTATCTTAATGTCTGTGATATCTCGCCTGTGTAGATTGATGTAACATTTATGCCAACTGTTTGGCATTGTGATGATGTTTGACTGTGATATTGTGTTGCCGTCTAGTCCTACGCATTCAACACTGGCATCAACCTTAGAGAATATCTGTACCTGCATACGCAATATTTAATCGCACAAACAAGTAGTGGCAAAAAATTATTATGATGCTGAGTTACTAACTTCTGCGTTTGAACTTGATGTGATGGTGGCCGCTAGTCCTTGAGTATCGTTAGGATTAGACGCAAGTAGTGCCAAAGTCATCCTTGGAGCCTCGTTGGGATTGGTTGGTATACTGCTCAAGTTACCTGAGGTGTAAGTTGTGTCATCCGCCGCATCCGTTGAAACCATCTTGATCGTCAACACTGTCGCTGAACCCACTGCCGCGTTAAGTTTGGCAGAGTACTCAACTGTGTTTGACGTGTAACCTGAGTTGTCTGAAGTCAATTTCAATAATACCGTGTAACCTGTGCCTAGATCATGGAAACCATTTGCTAGACCGTTGGTTGTAAGCGTCTCACCTGATCCTGATCTTGTCGTGGAATGTGCCTTGAGGTCCAAATTACCTGTCGCTGTGGTTGTAAGGTCATTGAAAACATCGTCCTTCGACCCGTCTATGCCTGTTGTACAACTAGGGTCGATCCTGATGAATCCACCTGCGTTGAAGAACGCCCTCATTGTGGCGTTGTTGGCGAATGTAACTGATCTCTCAATAGTTGATGTTGAATTCCATGTGCCTGCGTTGGTGCTGGATCCTACTGACGACGCCGCGGCAAGTGCCGTCGCTGATGTTGAACCACCTGCCACAGCCGCCGCCAAGTTGGCCAGGTCTGAGATCAATGCTGATCTGATCGCTATTGTGTCTCCCGCTGAAACTGATGATGCTGTGATTGATACGTTTGTGTGGTTGGCAATGTTGTCCAACCCTGTGAATAGACTGTTCCACTGTGATGCGTTGACTGTACCACCTGCTGATACCGTTGATATTGAACTTTGATTTAGTCCGTACTCGCCTGCACCTGTGCCTGCGAAGTGGTTGTATCCGTATGGACTTGAACTGTTGCCTACGAAAGCGTTGTACTCGTCGTCTAAAATTGTATCACCTGCTGAATATGCCATGTTGTTATTTAACTCCTATCACGCACTCTGTTAATGCTGTTTCTTTGTTGTATTTATCCTTGATGAGTCTACCCAGGGTGTTAAAAGCGGTACATTCCTCCAGATTGGCCACCCGGGCCTCACCGTTTCCTGCACTAACCACACGGTCACCCGCTTTTCCAGTGCCTGTTAACTTGACTAACACACGTCCCTTCAGTGCTATCATGGGGTGTGTGTCGTTGTTGCCCGCATTCGCATTCATTAGGAACGCTGGTGATTCTGATACCACGCCAAAAACGGCGTCAGACAGCTCTGTCTGACATTTCGTTATCTCTGCGTGTCCACCCAGTATCACAACATCTCCCACTTCAACGGGTATGTCGGTCTGGTATCTCTCAGCCAGGTCAGCGTACATTGCCGTGGTTGACGTGGCGTGTACTATGTTGGCCCTGATGTCCACCAGTGTTGGTGCCGATAACTCGTCTTGTCCGCCACCTGATTTGAATGCTGTCCAGGCACCGCCTGCGTTTCCATAGGTGGTCGATCCATCATCTGCGAAGGTCTCGTCCCACACCCAGTAAAGATTCTGTTCCGTGGCGCTTGAAGTTTCACCCCTGTTCACTTTCAGGCCTGTGTAGTTGGGCATGCCAGCGTTGCTAGATATGTTCCTGTTCAGTTCTATAATGTTGTCCTCCACTGAAAGAGTTGATGTGTTTAATATTGTCTGTGTTCCGTCTACCGTTAAATTTCCTTTTACCCTGATGTCTCCCACTGAAGGAAGTTCTAGTAATCCTGATGAACCATCCATGGTCATCATTGTTGTTGTCACTCCACCGTCGTTGACAGTAAAGATAATGTCTTTGTTTATTGTAGTCTGAGCTATTGTGAAATCATCACTTGATAACGACATTGTAATATCTGAACCAGCACCTAATATTATACCTGTATCATTTAAAATACTAAACGAACTCGTTGTTGAATCATTTTGGTCTGATCTCAGATAGTTGGCCGCGGCCACTCCGCCCAGTGAGTCTGAATCTGTTGCAGTTCCTCTGAACTTGGCTGATGACACACTTGTTGAAAGTTGTATACCTTGTGCCACAGTGGAGAAACCTGCTGAAACAAGTGCGGCTCCAAGCGTCTCTGTTGGACTTGGTGTGAAAGCCTGGTTTGACACAACTCCAACTACCGTGTCATTGGTTACCAGTTTCAATATAGATTGTTTTACCCCTGTGTTGTCTTCCGGTGATTCCGTTATGATCTGTGTAACTCCCGATCCAGACACTGTTGTTGGACCGATCAGTGTCCATGCTGATCCCGTGTACACATAAAGTTGTGTGTTTGTCGTGTCGAACCATGTGTCTCCAGTAACTGCATTTGCAGGTGCGGTTGTTGAATTTGTTGGTCCACCGGCTGGCTTGAATTTAGTTCCATCATAAACGTTTAATCTTTTATTTGTTTGGTCAAACCATAGTTGACCTTGTATCTTATTTGATGGTGCCGTAGTGTTGTTGAAATTCTCTAGGAGTTTGACGAGGTTCTCATTCAACTTCTCTCCGAAACCCGCGTATCCTTTTCCTATCAGTGTAAGGTCAGTGGTAGCGACATCAATTGTGCCGTCTGCCAGTGTGACCAATAAGGTCCCGAATGTGTTGTTAATCTTGTATGCCATTTACTATTCTCTTGGCAGGTTGTCTCTGATCTCTACAAGCCAACTTACATCACCAATAATTTTAATTAATATACTCGCGAGTTTAGGATCTATTCTCTCCTGGACATATGCATTTTCGTCCCATGATAGTTCATCCATCTCGAAGTTGTTGATATAATCTGCTACTTCTTGTTTTGTCGCCATTTTTGATACTCCTTATGCTTATTTATTAGTCTTCTTGTGGCTTTTTGATTTGAGATATTCGTTTCCTTCATCATCACTTATCCAATGCAAATTTTCGTATTTTTCTTCGTTTAGATTCATAATGTACTGATTCACGTTCTTTTCAACTAATTGCATATTTCCGTGCCTAGTATACAATTTTTCTAGGGCTTTTTCTGCCGTATGAGTAATTATTAATTCTACACCTACAGTCTTGGCTAATTCTTTCACTCCTTGCAGGCTCATTTTCATAGCCTTGAATAATTTTATTTTACCTATTGCTGGATTGGAGAATATACCATACATATATCCGAATTTTACCTTTTCGTTCAGGTATAAACCTAATGCACAAATAGGTTCTTCGTCTTCAACCACGATACCCTGTGGTGGTAACATTTCTTTTGGCATTACACTATCAAAGGCACGTTCTTTGCACCATTTTTCCAGAATCGGATAGTCCTGGTCTAGATCCCATACTCTATATTTCATATGAACTATTGTATTATTCTTTGCCGGTAAAGTCAACTATTTGCTTGTCTACCAAGCCAATGCTGTTCTGAGCGTGTTCTCTCCACTGCCCAAAGTATTTTTCGCCTAATGTTTCAAGTCCTTGTTGCTCAAATCCATCAAAGTAGTCTGTGAATAATGTGTCTTTGATCAGTATTCTTCTGTTCTCTGTTCCAAATACATAAACTTTGACTTCGTCATCACCTAATGGCTTACCATGTTTAGTATCTCTGACTCTCATCCAAGTGCCATCTTCTTTCACCATGTGTGAGCCCGAAACTTTGATTCCTTTGTAATCATGTAAATCGCTGGTTAGAAATTTACCAGTTCCAAACACAATTCCGCCTATTGCAACTTCATCGCCTAGATCAACTTGCTCTACTGGCTTAATAGTTCCATCCGCCATTGTTATTGGCGTGCCTTCTAGGAAACATTTGTTGTGTACAACATAGTTGTCAGCAATATATGATTTGTCATTTGAAATATGAAAGTTGTATAAAGGCAACTCGGGTTGATTTATTTCTTTTGATTTAATTTTTGTAATCTCAAACAATCCATCCCCTGTGATAATCTTGTCTCCAACTTGTAATGCACCTTTCAATTCTTCATAAAGTTCTACACCGTCACGTTCTTTTGTTTTCTCTGGCTTGACCGATTTCCAACCTTCTGTAGTCATAAACGGGTGTTCTGATGTAAAGAAATAATGTTCACTGTCATTGAATGTGTACAACTTCCTGTCACCCAAAAGCACCCAATCTAATTTTATAACTGTGTTAATCCCGTTGTGTCCTCTTACTTCCTCGCCGACCACGACATCTTCAATATTTTTAAGTGTGCCGTCAGCCATTGAGATTTTAGTGCCTGCAACAAAACAACTGGTTCCACCTCCTATGGGTGCTCCATATTTAGATGTGGACGTGGATGCTAGACTGTATCCGCTGACTGTGTGCGGATTGTGTCTCACCGCTGGCTTTGGTTTTGGTGCAACGAATCCTCTGCCTCCGCCGTCACCTTGGCCGCCACCTGTCTGTGGTGGAATGTTCGCGATGGTCGGAATACCTCCCGAGCCT
>Ga0257114_1002705_pt1 | contig 11653 bp, 12 predicted proteins | sample SI112_10mmetaG_FD_190149 | JGI IMG/M metagenome (GOLD analysis project Ga0257114, IMG submission 190149) | Marine microbial communities from Saanich Inlet, British Columbia, Canada - SI112_10m | ecosystem: Environmental > Aquatic > Marine > Inlet | place: Canada: British Columbia | collected... | reverse complement strand
GCTGAAGTACGCCCCGGTACCAACCCCGACTAAATACATAAATGACAAAGCCACCAGACCTGGAAATGCCGTCAGGGCAAAATTCGCGGTTTCTGGACTAAAGTGAAAAAAGAATTCTTCGTTAAAACTTTCGCCCTGGTAATAAAAGGACACCAGACGTCCGGCCGCATAAAAAGCCAGAAACTCCACCAGAACAATTGCGGTGGAACCTCTCATCCAGGGTGTATTGATGTGCACACTAAGACGCCAGATCAGAGCCAGCGCAAGAACAAGAAACAAACCCGCACGAAGAAACCACACGCCAGCATGAAAGAGATTGAAGTGCCAACTAACAAGCACAGTAACAAGCAGCAGCACCGAGGTAAGTGTTGCGGCCGAGCGCATGATAAGTGTGTCTCTGGAAATGTCTTTGATGTCTGGCATTGGCAGATGTCAGGCGTCCTGCTTGTAAAATCTTAAAGCCCATAGTATAGCAGGGGATATGTGAAATCGTTTAATGGGCAATCTTCGGAATTGAATTCTATGAGACTTTATAAAAGCTGGATCTTCAGCCTTTCATAGATTTATCCTTAGAAGTTAATATAATTCACAAAGCTTAAGTGAGACGGGATTTAAATGGACATCAATCATTGACTGGTCGGGCTTAACAATAATGCTTGGGCATGGCGCAGCAGTCTTATTTAAAAATGAAATGATCGCTGGCTTAAGAGATACTGATCTAGCCATCAATAAGCACTTGCCAGATATTGAACTGTAAAAAAGAATTTAGTATAGCCGGGAAAGTTCAACAGCAAAGAAAGGGATATATAAACTGTTAGTCCCGGCACAGTTAATCTATCAAAAAGATTGCCATGAAATGAGGAAAGACCATGAAAGTGTCACTTTTGATTGTGACGGCGTTAAAGAAGATAAGCAGAGCTACTAAGACTAGACATCAGGCGCTAATCAATTTATAGCAGAGTGATTCAACTAAACAGGAGTGGTTGTGCAGAAACGACGCAATCAGTTTCTGCAATTAAAGCTTGAAAGCGTATTGTGATCGTTATACCTATCCCGGTTTCGGATGACACGTCTATTTCACCATAATTAATCCAGACGGCAAAAAGTCTAATTTCTCAAAATACGTGCAGGCTTGGCGTTGGGCAAGAAGCTATGGACTATCTTCAACTTTTGGTTTTATACCCTCTGATTTAGAGGGATCATCTGAGACTCTAAGAAATTCACGAGCTGATAAAAACAGACCGACTAACATTAGAAAAAAAACCAGTATTGATATATATGCAAGAGTCATTGGGCTCATTTCTTTTCTCCCATTAACGCCATAAGTTTAAAGTAAATACCAAAACATAATATTGAGGGTACCCATACCGCAGTGAAAAGACCTTCTTCATGTTGCCCTGCGAACCATAGATATGCAGAGACAAAGAAAGAAATTGCAACTGCTAAAAGTATAAAAAAATCTGATTGTTTGAACATTTTTAAAATCCTCTTATTTATTATGAGAACCAATCGCAGCCATTAAGCAACCAGAAACTGCCAAGGCGGCGACACTTCGTAACCCTGAGTGTCCGATAAGCTCGAACTGACTTAACTTAAATAATCCAATCAGCATACCCAAAGAGATCAAAGCAGAAAGTGCTAAAAAAAACAGGCCAATTAGAAGGAACAGTTTTTGTATATTAGCTGTCAGGTTAGTATTCATTAAATTTTCTGTAAATTTATTTATATTAGTGTAACTACGAAAAATACTCATGAGCGGATTGATTACAATAAAGTTTTTTTGAGATACCAAAACCTTGCAATGAGTAAATCACGCAGAGACTTAATGCAGTACGATGAAGAGTAAGTAAAAACACTATGCCTGTATCTTACTCAGAGTATGCCAATAGTGAAGTCAGCACGGATTAGGCTATAGTTAACGAAGACTATACTTGTCAGGGCAGGTTTCAACTCAGACTCACAGCAATCCTCTTGTAAAAAGATTGTCTGGTGCACAAAAATATTTAAGGTTAGAAGAGATAATGAATACAAAGTTAGAGCGAGAGATACAAAGGCTTAAGCTGCTCCGAACTAGCCTGTTAAGGGAAGATGAAGTGCTGTGGGACGAGGTTAATGCAGTAGAGAGAGATTTAAAGTTCTTGTTATGTGCCCGCGAGCTTGATAAAGAGCCTATGGAAGACAGACCTTATGCAGCTGAGGATGCTGCTGTGGCTATCATGGAAAGTGCTGCCAGGAAGAGCAACGATGAATATCGATAAGAGATACGTGACCTTTCCCCTGTATTAATACCAGTTCCTTGGAGAGTTTTTCAAGCAATTTTCCTCGCAAAGACCGCCGGTGGCTGATAATCCAACGCACTGTGCGGTCTCACTTCGGTGTAATCTACTCGCCATGCTTCAATCATTGTTCTGGCTTCATCCAGTGACCTGAACCAGTGCTGTGGACTTCCCAGCCTTTGCTAGACACCCAATAGCGTTAATATGTGACTCTATGAGTGGCCTCCTTTTTTAAAATTCACTATTAAGTATCTGGGCAGCTACTGTAACAATCTGCGAAGCCATGCGCCCTAGGCCGGTCTATTTTGCAGGACTTGCAGGAATTTGTGCAGGAATTGGCAGATTCAGGCCTGTAACTGGTTGATATGAATGAATAAAATCAATGACTTAGTGGTATGCTGGTGCCCAGGAGAGGACTTGAACCTCCACGCCCTTGCGAGCACTAGCACCTGAAGCTAGCGTGTCTACCAATTCCACCACCTGGGCATTAGGTGAGGAGCGTGCCTTGGGGCACGAGGAGCGCACTTTACCCATCCAGAACGCCCCTGTCAATCTCACCTGCAGAAGCTGTTTTGCCTAATACCAGTTGCCATTACGTACCTCTATTCCCTCATCCACCATGCTGCCAAACAGGGCTAAATCACTGCCCTGATAGTGATATGGGTAAACAATGCCGGGCCTGAAAGCATTCACGGCATCGGCGGCCTGCCTTTCCGTCATGGTGTACGGTAAGTTGAAGCATATAAAGGCAACATCAATATCTTCCAGAGCACGCATTTCCGGAATGTCCTCGGTATCGCCACTGATATAAACACGAGTATCACCGAAGGTCACCACATAGCCATTGCCGCGGCCTTTGTCGTGAAACTGCAAACGATCCTCAGTCAGGTTATACATCGGTATGGCCTTGACTGTAATGTCCAGACGCTGGGCAATACCCCCGTTTGGCAAGGAAACCGCCCGCTCTACCAGACCGGCAGGAAGCTGAGCTACAACTGCCGCTGGAGCTACAATTTCTGCATTACCAACAATGCCAGCCAGAGTCGTGCCATCCAGATGGTCCCCATGAATATCTGTGAGAAGAATCAGGTCGGGACGCGGCAAACCGTCATAGGCACCCACACCGCCCACGGGGTCTACATACACAGTCTTGTCTTTCCAGGACATTATAAAACTGGCATGTGAAACAGGATTGATAATCAGGTCACCTTCCGAGGTTGGCACAGTACTGCCGTTGAGCATTTGTGCATTGGCTGAGAAAGAAAAGGCCAGCAAAGCCAGCATGGAAATTAGCGAAAATTTGAATTTCATGGAAGAACCCCAATATAGTGAAGATAGAAGATTTGTTTATTGCTGAATAAATAGTATCAGATACCAAAAAGGGTAAACCCGTCCAGCTACTGCGTCAATGCAGGAACTTAATGTAGGAACTGCAATGAAGGAACTAGATTATCCCGTGTATACTCACTTACCATAGCGCCACCCCAACCAGGAAATGAATGTCCAAGGACAATAACATACAAGACCCCCATGCCTCGCGCGAAGCCGCCAGGTATTCCAATCCCATTCCCAGTCGCGAATATATTCTTGAACATCTTGAAACCCGCGGCGAACCTGTGCAGTTCAATGTTCTGTGCCGCGAACTGCAGCTGGATAATAATCTTGCCTGTGAGGCATTGGAAAAACGCCTGAATGCAATGTGCCGTGCTGGCCAGCTGATTTGTAGCCGCTCCGGGACTTATGGCCTGGTTAATAAAATGGATCTGGTGAAAGGCCGGGTAATGGGTCATAAAGATGGCTTTGGTTTTTTGATACCCGAAGATGGATCAGGCGATCTCTATTTGGGTCCGCGTCAAATGCAAAAGGTATTTGATGGCGATACCATTCTGGCGCGTGTATCAGGCATTGACCGCCGTGGCCGCAAGGAAGGCAAGATAGTCGAAATTCTGACTCGTAAAAGCTCAACTATAGTCGGACGCTTTTACAAGGAAGCCGGTGCCGGCGTGGTGCTCCCGCACAATAAACGTATCTCTCAGGAAATACTAATTTCCAAAAAACACCGCAAAGGCGCTAAAGACGGCGATTTTGTATTGGTCGAAGTGACTCACTTCCCGGAAGGCCATCGCAAAGCCAGCGGTGAAATAGTAGAAGTACTTGGGGATGTGACAACGCCTGGCATGGAAATCGAAGTTGCGTTGCGCGCCCATGAAATCCCCTATGAATGGCCGCCCGGTATTGATAAAGAATTGAACACACTGCCAGACGAGCCCAATGAAGGTGAAACCAAGCACCGGGTGGATTATCGCTCCCTGCCTTTTGTCACTATCGACGGCGAAGACGCCAAAGATTTTGATGATGCTGTTTATTGCAAAAACAATGCAGAGCAGGGCTGGACATTGTATGTGGCTATTGCCGACGTGTCTCATTATGTAAAGGTGGGTTCAACCCTGGATCAGGAAGCTGTTACCCGTGGCAACTCTGTTTACTTTCCCGGCCACGTCGTGCCCATGCTGCCGGAAAAACTTTCCAATGGCTTATGCTCGCTGCGCCCCAAAGTAGATCGTCTGGTAATGGTCTGTGAAATGAACATCAATACACAGGGAGAGATTACCTGTTACCAATTTTCCGAAGGCGTGATCCATTCTCATGCCCGCCTTACTTATACTGAAGTAGCCGGCATGGTGCAGGAAGCTCATACCGATGCCCAGACTCATGTAAAGGGAATGCTGAAAGAAAAATACGCAGGCATTGTGAGTGACCTGGACAATCTTTATGCCCTGTACAACACATTACACCAGTCCAGACATAAGCGTGGTGCGCTGGATTTTGAGACCGTGGAGACCCGCATCGTCTTCACCGAAGACCGCAAGCTGGCAGAAATTCTTGAAGTAGAACGCAACGATGCCCACCGCTTGATTGAAGAATGCATGTTGTGTGCAAATGTCTGTGCGGCGAAGTTACTACTGGAAGCTAAACTGCCAGCCCTGTACAGAATTCACTCCGGTCCTAATCCGGAAAAAGTGGAAAATTTATATGACTTCATGCGCGGCATTGGTATTGGTCTGGCGCGCAAGGAAAATCCAACAACAACTGACTACCAGGCCATTCTCAAACGTCTTGAAGATCGGCCCGATCGCTTGTTGTTACAAACTATTGTAATTCGCTCATTGATGCAGGCTGTTTATTCGCCAGATAACATTGGTCACTTTGGCCTGGGCTTTGATGCCTATGCCCATTTCACCTCACCAATTCGCCGTTACCCTGACCTGCTTGTACACAGAGGGATTCGTCATCTGATTCGCAATATGAAAGGCGATAAAGCCAATCCTCACTTACACAAGGTCGACGGTGCCAAAGCACTGGAAAAAAATGCCATATACCCCTATACCTTAGGTGAACTGGATGAGCTGGGCGGGCTTTTATCCAGCTGTGAACGTCGCGCTGATGCCGCCAGTTACGATGTCATTGACTGGCTCAAGTGTGAATACATCCAGCAACATATTGGCGATTCCTTTGACGGTACTATTGTCACTGTCACCAACTTCGGCATCTTTGTAGAACTCGATAATATTCACATTGAAGGCCTTGTCCATGTCACTGCACTGCGCAATGACTATTATCATTTTGACCAGGTGGGCCATACCTTAACAGGAGAGCGCACCGGTGAAAGCTTCCATATGGGAGACCGGGTCCATGTCCAGGTATCCCGGGTTGATATGGATGATCACAAAATTGATCTGCAACTGCTGGAAGTGACTGCACGCAACAGAACCACAGCAGCATTGCCGCAACGGGAACGCCAGAGCAGCAAAAAGAAAGCCCGTTCAGGCAGTAATAGAAACAAGAACAAAAATAGTGCTGGTAGTAAAAACAGTAATTCTAGTGGCAATAAAAGTAGCAAGAGCAAAGTGAGCAAAACTAAAAACAAGGCCCGGAAAAAGAAAAGAGCACCCCAAAAACAATGAGTAAAATGGAAATGGTATACGGTATCCATGCCGTAACCAGCCTGTTATCCCATCACGGTGAATCAGTAGCACAGCTGTTCTTGCAGGCGGATCGCAAAGACAAAAAAGACAAGCGCTTCCAGGAAATTCTGGACAGCGCCAAACGCGCCGGCATCCCGATTGTGGAATGCTCACGAGCCGAGCTGGATGAAAAATGTGCCGAGGTACATCAGGGTGTGCTGGCATTGAGCCGGCCATCAATCCAGGAGAAACATGAAAAGGATCTCGATGCACTGCTTGAAAATCTGAACCACCCGCCTTTTCTGCTGGTTCTTGATGGTGTCACCGACCCTCACAATCTGGGTGCCTGTTTACGGTCCGCTGAAGCGGCCGGAGTCGATGCCGTTATTGTCACAAAAGATAAGTCTGCCCAACTAAGCCCTACCGTCCGCAAAGTGGCCTGTGGTGCTGCCGAGATTGTGCCCTTTATCAGCGTCACTAATCTGGTACGGACACTGCAGTCCCTGCAGCAACGTGGCATCTGGATCTTTGGCGCCGCAGGCGAAGCCCCGCAATCCGTTTATCAGGCTGACCTGAAAGGCCCCCTGGCACTGGTCCTGGGTTCTGAAGGAAAGGGACTGCGAAGATTGACCCGGGAAAACTGCGATACCCTGATAGCCATTCCCATGGCGGGTGAAGTAAACAGTTTAAACGTTTCCGTTTCTACCGGGATTTGTTTGTTTGAGGCAGTACGGCAGCGCAACGCCTGAATACCCGAGCAAATAATAAGTGGACTTAAGCGCACTTTTTTCCAAACCCCAAATCCTGCTGCCAATGGTAGTTCTTTTTTATGCCGTCCTGTTTCTGCTTAAAACGACCACCTTCAAAGGTAAACTGGGTGACAACATCATCAAGGTTACTACCCGTACCTATCTGGATAATCATCGCTACCATGTTCTAAATAAGGTGACACTGCCTGCAGCAGAGGGTACTGCCAGAATAGATCACCTCATCGTTTCTATTTACGGGATTTTTGTTATCGCAACCCTTAACAGGAAAGGCTCGATCTCGGGTTCGGTGGATGAAAAAACCTGGCTGCAGAAGTGCAATCTTCGTAGCCATGCCTTTCAAAATCCCCTGCTTCAGGGTGATCGGCAGGTAAAAGCACTGCAAAAGCTCCTGCAATTATCCCCGGAACAAGTATTTTTACTGCTAGTGTTTATTGACGACACTCGCTTTAAGTCTCCAATGCCCGACAATGTCACTCAGGGCAAGGGATTCATCCAGTTTATCCAGAGAAAAAAGACGCCACTGCTTACCGAGGCCCAGGTCAATCAGTGTCTGGATACCATCGAAAAGGAGCGCCTGTTTGAATCTGTCTATGCCAGGGAGATACATTTGGCTAATACCTCGCCCAGGAAAAGCAAACACGGGCAGATCCTCTGACAATGCCTTCCTCAGAACGAGCTTCTGCGATTATCCTCGGGGATCGGGCAATTTAGTTGCAATTTCACCCCCAAGTCCTTAGAATGCGCCCTCTTTTTTAACTCCTTGTCTTACCGGAGTCCCCTGCAAAACAGGGATTGAAGTGCCTCAATGCACGCTGCGGAAGACTGCCTAACCCTTGGGGAGCAATTAATGCGCCACTACGAAATTGTATTTATGGTGCATCCCGACCAGTCCGATCAGGTCTCCGGGATGACCGAACGCTATTCTAAAACTGTCACCGATGAAGGTGGCAATGTCCATCGTCTGGAAGACTGGGGACGCCGTCAACTGGCTTACCCGATCAATAAAATTCACAAAGCCCACTATGTACTGATGAATATCGAGTGTAGCCAGGCTGCGCTTGACGACATCACTACCCAGTTCCGCTATAACGACGCAGTCCTGCGTAATATGGTTATTAAACGCAAAGAAGCGGTTAGTGACATGAGCGACATCATGAAGCAGGAAAATGAAAGTCGTGAACGTAAAGCACGGGCTACTGCACGTATGCAGGAAGAAGAGTCCCGCTACGCTGCAACTAAAGCTGCTGAAGACGAAGCTGCTGATGCTGCTGACGCAGAAAGTACTGACGCCGCTGAAGAAAGTCCCGTTGAAGCAAGTGCAGACGAAAGCACTGATAACAGCGAAGCCCCTGCGGTAGAAGAGGTTGTTGAAACTGAAGCTTCTGAAGAAGCTGATACTGACGCTTCTGATGACGAAGCTGATAAAGCATCCTAATTAAGATTTCACTGGAGAACACTCATGGCACGATTTTTCAGACGCCGTAAATATTGCAGGTTTACTGCAGAAGGCATTTCTCACATAGATTACAAGGATCTGGAAACTCTGAAAGCTAATATTTCAGAAACTGGAAAAATTGTACCCAGTCGTATCACGGGTACCAAAGCGAGATACCAGCGTCAGCTTGCAACGGCAATTAAACGTGCACGCTACCTGGCTCTGATTCCTTATACAGATTCTCACGAAGCATAAAAAACCAGGTCTCTTTGACCTGAACCCGGGGGGAACGCCATGCGCGGGTTGGCAGCATATGTAATGCTTGGTCGCCGTCAGGCAATCATCATTGTTCTGCTGAGCGGCTTCTTTCCCCTGCTGTACTTTATCAGTGCAGCGGTAATTGCCCTGGTAACCCTGCGCAAGGGTCAGGCTGAAGGATTGATACTCCTGCTGTGGTCTTTATTACCAGCGGGAATGATGTGGGCCATGGGAGACTCTTCTCCCGTGTTCCTGATGTTAGGGTCTTATGCCCTGGCAACAGTGCTCAGAAAGACTGAGTCCTGGCAACTGGCCATGTTATTGGCCATTGGCATTGGCCTTGCCACCCAGCTCAGCCTGGTATTCCAGCCGGAATATCTGGCGCAGGTGGAAAGCGTGGTCAGTGATGGACTGCAAGTCCAGCTTAACCAGGGCGGACAGACTGAGTACACACAAGAGCAAATTGTAGACCTGCTCTTGAGTTTTTACGGCGCTTACCACGCGTTTATGGTCATTATCTGTTTGATGATTGGCCGTTGGTGGCAGGCAGCTTTGTACAACCCAGGAGGTTTTCGGCAAGAGTTTCATGGCTTGCGGTTCGACCCCAGGGTAATGATTTTTTTGCTGGGACTAATCCTGGCGGGTTTGCTGGATATACCGCCGCTGGATGGCTGGTTACCCTTGTTTAGTGTGGCGCCGATGTTTGCAGGTTTGGCAATTGCTCACTACGCAGTGGCGAGGAAAGGCCTGGGTTCTGTCTGGCTGGTGTTGTGTTACCTGACACTGTTCATGATGGCACCAGCGATTATCATGCTGGGACTAACAGACAGTGTGCTGGATTTACGCAAACGCCTGGACGGGATGAGCAACAAAGACAGCTAGAGGGTTTGCCTCAAATGGGCACCGGCCTTGATAATTAAAGCCAGAAATTAAAGCCAGAAATTAAAGTTAAAAATTAGAGTAGTACAAGACAAGATTGAACAGGTTATAGCGAGGATAAAAAGATGGACGTTATTTTATTAGAAAAAATGGGTAAGGCCGGTGATGTTGGCGACCAGATTACTGTTAAGTCTGGTTATGCGCGAAATTATTTATTTCCTTTTTCAAAGGCTATTCGTGCAACCAAGCAAAACATTGCAGAATTTGAAGTGCGCAAAGTTGAGCTGTTAAAAGCTGCTGCCGAAAAAATGACTGGCGAAAAGAAACGCGCTGCACTGCTGACAGGTCTTGTGCTGACTATCGAAGCCAATGCCAGTGATGATGGCAAACTTTACGGTTCTGTAGGCACTCGCGAGATTGCCGCAGCTGCCGCTGAAGCCGGACATGAAATTGACAAGAGCGAAGTGGGGCTTCCAGAAGGTGCCTTGCACGAAGTGGGCAGCTATGACGTTACCATTTCCCTGAGCCCTGAAGTGAGCACTGAAATCAAGGTTGCTATTACTTCTACTGGCCAGTCTGCTGATGCAGTTGAGGGCGCCATGGATGAACAGCCTGTAGCAGAAGCGGCAGATGATGCAGCTGACAGCTCAGAAGAAACACCTGCTGCTGAGTAAAGCATTTTAATAAATTAAAGAGTTAGTAGTCCGGCATAACCGGATCAACGCAAAAGCCCGGATTCAAAAGATTCGGGTTTTTTTTGCCTGGAATTTGTTGAGATTTCTTCGCGGTTGAAACCGCTCCTACAAGGGATAGCGGTTTTTTGTAGGAGGGACTTTAGTCCCGAAGAAAGCCGCTACGTTCTTCGCGGTTGAAACCGCTCCTACAGGGGATAGCCATTTTTTGTAGGAGGGACTTTAGTCCCGAAGAAAGCCGCTGCGTTCTTCGCGGTTGAAACCGCTCCTACAGGGGATAGCCATTTTTTTGTAGGAGGGACTTTAGTCCCGAAGAAAGCCGCTGCATTCTTCGCGGTTGAAACCGCTCCTACAGGGGATAGCCATTTTTTGTAGGAGGGACTTTAGTCCCGAAGAAAGCCGCTGCATTCTTCGCGGTTGAAACCGCTCCTACAGGGGATAGCCATTTTTTGTAGGAGGGACTTTAGTCCCGAAGAAAGCCGCTGCATTCTTCGCGGTTGAAACCGCTCCTACTGGAGATCGCGAATCCATGTGTTGAGGCTAAATCTGGAAAACTTACTTACTGGTTAATTAATCGGGTTTCCCATATCACCTCGGTATCAAGGGGCTGAGAGTAAACCAGTTCACCACCAAAATTGGTATTGTCAAAACCAAAGACTTCAAACAGGGCTTCAATACTGAGCGGAGCATCTGCTTGCAGACCTTCAGTCAGACTTGTTAGAACAAGAGGGTCTGTCACTTGCCGAGAAACATTGATCAGTCCTTCATCACGCATCCCCGCCACCAGGAGAAAATGGTTGCCATTAGGGGCTGGAAAAGTTGAAAGCAGGCCATAGTCCTGGAAACTTTCATCTCCGGATAAGCCGGAGCTACCAATATAATATTCATTGGTCTCAAGGTTAATCAACTGATCAAAGGTTGCCCCTATGGAGAGACCGGAATCTGCAAACATTAAATCCAGCAATGTCCCTACTCCGCTCAGGTATCCCAAATAAATTATATGGTTGCTGGCAAGATCTGATGTCGCCAGGTCGGAAATCATTTTCACCCTGATCTGACCGGCTTTAGCATTAACTACCGGCAAGATATACGCCATGGCATTGGCAATACTTACCGGGATATAACTCAGGTCCAGATTGTAATAATGCTTTCCTGTTTCAGGGTCGCTGTTCTGAAAGCCAAGCAAATCTTCCTGAGAATTAACGTCAAATTCCCGTACCATGCGGACAACATTCCCCGCCTCGTCGGTTTCCCCAAAAATATAATAATCGCCAATAACCAGCAGGATTGGCAGATCATCGTCCAGAATTGACTGCCAGGGTTGCATGCCTGACTGGATATTAGATTGGCGAGTGGATTGAGTAGTGGTCTGGGAAGA
>Ga0257114_1002704_pt1 | contig 11656 bp, 9 predicted proteins | sample SI112_10mmetaG_FD_190149 | JGI IMG/M metagenome (GOLD analysis project Ga0257114, IMG submission 190149) | Marine microbial communities from Saanich Inlet, British Columbia, Canada - SI112_10m | ecosystem: Environmental > Aquatic > Marine > Inlet | place: Canada: British Columbia | collected... | reverse complement strand
TTGCTGCTGCTACAGCACTCTTCACTATTGCCAATTTACCCGCAACCTTAGCTCCTTTTGCTGTGGGTAAGGGTGCTGTAACCAGAGTAATTAGGTCAGCATCTAAAAGATCTGGTTTAAATAATTACCGCGCACCAAACGTTCAAAACTTTGGTACTGCTGCTAAAAAATCTACTGGGAACAATGTGCTTCAGTTTCCAATGAACAGAATTCGTAAAGATGCAGATAAACAAATCGTTGCTCAAATCCAAACAGAATTTAATGCTGTAAGAAACAGGGGTTATGATACTGATCAAACAATTAAAATATTATCTGAAATAAAAGAGTTTAAAGATATTCTTATCGCACCTTCACCAGTTTTACGAAGTGAAGGTGGAACAATACCTGGTAAAGGATCTCCAATTGTTGATAGCGTCTCAGCAATGCTTGCTCCTGGCGAAGAAGTTATTAGAACGGCATCTTCAAATATGTTCCGTCCAGTTCTGAAAGATATTAATGATAATGCAGGCAGACTTTTTACTGATTTTGAGAAAGGAACTTTCTTACAAGAAAAGCAGATTTTATTATCAAAAAATACTAATGAATCATTCGGAGAAAGTGCCGAAAAATTTGATGAGATAGTTGAAAAACTTTTGCGAAAGCAACAAAAAGAAAAGGAGGATCGATTAAGAGATAAAATTAGAGATGCTGGTGGTATTGTAAGAGTTCTCAATCGAATGGGATTGGCGGGACAAACAAACAATCACACTGGATCAACAATAAGACAACATAATGATCCCAGAAATCCAATAGGAGAAGTTGTTGGTGGACCTGAATATGAGCGAGTGATTAATAATCAACCACAACAATTTGAAGATGTTCTCAAATTAAATGTAACTCCAAAACCTAGAGAAGAACCTCCTATTAGAACTTATACAGCAAAGAATAATGGATCTTCAAATACATCTTCAACTTTTGCAACTCTGTCATTACCCGCACAAGTATTGGCAGATCAAGGAAATCCTCCTCCCCCCATACAATCTGATGATGTATCTGCAGAACCATTGATTACTAATATGAGTGTTGATCATAATAATCCAGCTATTGCAGAAGCATTCCAAGATTATGGCATTTTTACATCATAAGGTAATATAATATGGAAAGTATTCAAGTTAAAAAACTAAAACTAAACGCAACTAATATAAAAACCGTCTTAATAACGGGAAATCGTAGTTTAAAAAAATTAAGAATTGAAGAAAAAAATCTTGTTATTAAACAAAAGCAAAAAATAAAAGCAGGAAAAAAAGAGGCAGTTGTTGAAGGTAAATCAATACCGGGATCGGGTATTGTTAAATCAGTTGGAAATAAAATCAAAGGGAACGCAATGAGTTTCTTTGATAAAATAAAGGAATTTTTTAGTTTAATTTTATTTGGAATTTTGGTAAATAAATTACCAAAAATTATTGCTAGAGTGGAGAAATTTTTCTATGATAATAGGAAAATTATTGATACTATAAAAACAGTTATTAAGACTATAGGCAACGTAATGATGGGTTTAATTAATGTTGTTAAACCATTCTTTGGTAAAAAGTCTGATTATGTAGAAAAGGAAAAGGAATTTGATAAAAAAGTAGATCAATTTACTAGTGAAGTGGGGGATACTGAAAAAGAATTCAATGATGTTGATAAAAAATTAAGGGGTGAATTTGACTATGAAAATCAAACCCCAGAAGAAATAGTAGAGACTGTTAAAACTGAAGTTATTACTTCTAATACTGATCCAGTAATATACAAACAGAGAATTGTAAGAATTACTGAATTGAGAAAGGAAAAATCTGGAACTGGTGAAAAAATATCATTACCCGGAATAGGATCATTTGAATCTAGAGAAGCAAATCCTATTGGTAAGTTTTTTGGTCTCTCTAGTAATGAAAACAAATATTTTGATCCTGATGGTATAGAAATAAAGGAATCACAATTTACAGAAAGGTTAGATGCTCTCCAAAACAGCAGCAATTTTGATGATGCAATAAAAGGATATTCACAAGGTGGTACTGTTGGTTCATCTCTTAAACTGGGATCTCCCAGACTTAAAACTGCACGTAAATCTATCAATTCCTTCTCAAGATTTCAGAATAATGTTTTAGCACAAAATAAAGTTTTGAATACTCAAAAAGAAAATAATAATATTTTTTCCAGTATTGTTGATAACTTTAAAAAACTAATAGGAATAAACGAAGAATTATCAAATGATTCTGACGATTCTTCAAGACCTGACTCTGATGGTCCATTAACAGATATTCCAGTAGCATCTAGTAGTGTTGAAAGAAATCTAGCAGCATTCCTTGCATTCCTTGAGGGTGGATCTGGACAAACTGGTGCGGATGCCCTACAGGTAATGCTCAACAGGGCAGCACAAAATCATTCTGGTTACGGTGATTTATTAGGTCAAATAACCGCTCAGAATCAATTTAGTCCATATGCAGCAGCAATTTATAATAAAGCAACAGGTGATCCAGATGCTGATAGGTACTATGGTAAATTAAGGGGAAAACTTGGCAATAATCCAACAGAAAGGATTGAAAAATTAAAAGAACTTGCTACTGGACCTGATGCTCTTCAAAACCTAGCAAATATGTTTGGAAAAGGTCCAGGTGCTGTTCGCGCTGCTAGTCAGTTACTAACAGATTTTGAACTTAACGGAACATTATCAAAATCTTCAAGAAGATTTGTTGGTGGAAGAACTTCATTTAGGGGTTATGATCCTAGTAGATTTGGTGTAAAAGATGCCATTCGTAGAGGTAATCGTGGTAATTATATCTTTGACAATTCAAATACCGTTGGTAAAATAGGTGAGGTATCACCAGATCTCCCCTTAGTTGCAGAATTTAAAAAAGTTGGTGAAGAAGTTGCTAACTCAAAACCAGGAGATGGATCAAAACATGTTTATCCTGGTGGTGTTGGGACACTCGTTTTTGGAAGGGGGTATTTGGGAAAACCTGAAAACAAATATTTTAATCCTTCAGGTGAACGAATAAGAGAAACTGAGTTTTATGATAGGTTAAATGGGGTTTTAAAACAAAATAATCTGGAATATTTAATACCAAAAACAGAACGACAAAGAAAACAATTTACCCCAGTATCAAGACCTGTATCTGAGGTAAATACTTTAAATCGATCATTTGATGGTAGTGATAGCAAAGAGACAGTGGTTGTGATGACTCAACCAATAATTATACCTAAGACTCAAATTCAGACAGTCATTAGAAATGAAAGACAATTGGTCCCAATACATATATCTTCAAAAAATGACCATAAAAGGAGGTTAGTATAATGTCTGCAACTAATTGGACTTTACCAGCAACAATAAATGAAATGTTGGTTGATGATATTGAAGTTAGTGGTGGATTTTCATCATTTTCTTATTATGAGAGTTTGTTTTCACCGCATATTACTGCTTACATATCCTTTTTAGATACTGGATCATCAGTAAAGGCAGGATCTGAACAGGATGTTCAAGAAAGATATGGAACATTATTTTCTTCAAAACCAGATTTAGAAAATAAAGATTCAAAAATTAAAATAACACATCTTTCTGGTGGATTAGATTTTTCTACTACATATCCTTTAAAAATTACAAAAATCAATAGACTTGAGAAGGATAAGCAACAAGCACTTATAGTTCAATTGCAGTCAGTATCTGCATTAATAAATGAAGAAACTCATGTAAATGGAAAATATTATAATAAAATAAGTAATTCTGTGATATCTATTTTAAATAATGAGTTGAAGATTCCATTACAAGACATAGTTATTGATGAGACACTTAATTCAGATTCAATTGTAGGAAAAAATAGAAGACCCTTTGATTTGATACGGGATCTTTGTCCAAAATCAATTTCATTAACTAATGTTCCTGGATATGTTTTTTACGAAGCACAAACACAAACAACAGAAGATGGAACGGGTTATAGTCAAAATAGATTTCGCTTTAAGGCACTTGACGTATTATTAAATCAAGGACCAAAAACAACATACTTATATGGTGAAATTGCTACAGAATGTCTTGGAAGTAATTTTAAAATTCTTGAGTATCAATTTGTAAAAGACGGTGACCTTATGGCAGCACTTAGAAGTGGGGCATTATGTACTAGACATGTATTTTTTAATAAATCATCTTTTGAACATGAAGAGTTTTATGTTTATGTTAATGAAGAAGCAAAACAGATAAAATTGATGGGATCCGAAGAAGTTACGAAAGAATTTCAAGAAAAAAATGGAAAATTTACCAGATCTTTTTTAACATGTGAATCGCCCGGAAAAAATGAAGTTGGAATATCAACTTCAATAATTAATGATACTCGGAAATGGCAAGCATTATCTACTATAAGGTTTAATCTTCTTTATAGAAATGTACTTGAAATCGTCGTTCCGTGCAATTTAAATTTAAAGGCAGGAGATGTGATCAATTGTGGGTTTCCTAAAAAAACCGATAATCCAGAACTTGGTGTATTGGATGAAAAGATTAGTGGTAAATATTTAATATTACATCTCTCCCATCAATTTAATACTGGTGCTAATAATACACCTGCATCAACCACTCATATGACATTGGTTCGCGATACTTATGGACTATATACTATTGATAATGATATTGGTGGATCCACAACTCCAAATGTTGCTCCTGGAGAAGAACAATAATGGCATTTAAAACTGGTTTTGCTGGAAACTCAAGTAATTTATACTACGGTCAAGTACCTTTAAATCAATATAAGAATCATATTTCTAATCAGAGGTGGGGTGATAGAGTAAAGGTTAGATTATTAGGATTTCATCCTAAAGATCCAGCAATTTTGAAAGATGAAGATTTACCTTGGGCACTAGTTGGTCGACCAACTTCTCATGGTTCATTAAATAAAACATCGATTGGAATATCTGGTGGAGAATGGGTGTTATGTTCATTCTCTCCATTTGATGATGATGATGAGTTAATTATAATTTCTGTTTTGGGTAGAACTAATCCAAATTATGATAAAGAAACAACTAAATCTGGAGCAGCGGCTGCATTTAGACTAACTCTAAATTATAATGATGTGATTAAACCTGCACCTTTTAATTTAAGATCGGGTCCAAAATCGACACAATTGAATAATGTAAATGATAAAGTACCTCCAAAAGACCAACTTTTTAATCCCAAGGTAGCGTCGTAATGGATATTGCAAACGCTGCGGCAAAAAATGAAGACCAAGGTAATTATTTTGGTGGCAAGGGTGAATCATCTGCTTTTGTTGGTGCATCAATAAACTTTTTAGAGACTGTACAAGCGGAAAGATTTAATAAGGCTATTAATACACCAAGAGTTGTTGCAGATCCTTGTGGTGAAGGTGCTTTAGGGGAAATTAATGTTTTCATACAAAAAATATTCATAACACTAAAGGGAATCCAAAAATATAAAGATGTTTATGTTGATGGAGCAATTAACAAAATTGCATCTATAAAACCATTAATATCAAAACTTACCTCATCAATTGCTAGTATTTTAAAAGGATTGGTACAAAGAGTCCGAAATTGGGTGTTGAATAAAATAAAAAGTCTAGTATCAGAGGCTTTAAATTTTATAATGACCAATTTCCTTAAGCAAATAAAAGATTCTGTCATTGCTGGTATTATAGATCAAATTTTCTGTGCATTTGAAAAAATTGTTGGGAATTTGTTTTCACTGGTTGCAGATTTCTTATATTCATTGATTGGGCAAGTAATTAATATGCCAATCTGTGCTGTTGAGCAATGGACTAATGCATTAATTAACAAACTTATTAATGATATTGATAAAGCATTAGAACCAATATTTGACAACATTGAGGATGTTCTTGGTGGTGTAGCAAAAATTAGTGGATCAGTTTCTAGTGCAATTAATACAATTTTAGGGTTTCAGGGGTTTCTTTGCAATGTTCCAAAATGTCCAGAATTGAAAGAGTTTTCAGCAAGTCCTTTTGGAGGACCATCAGCAAGTGCCGCAGCAAATTTTGCAAACTTTAGTTTTGATGGTGGTTTTATAGATCAAGGTTTAAAAACCGTAAATGATTGGATGGACGATTTCTTTGGTGAAGATGGTAATACGTCACAATCTCCGGGAAGTTGTTATACTGGTTTATTTGAATGTGGATTGCCACAGGTAAAGATTTTTGGTGGACAAGGATCGGGTGCTATTGCACAGGCAGTTGTTAATGATATTGGGCAGGTTATTGGAACAAATTTATTAAGTGGTGGTAAAAATTATGAATCAGCACCTTTTGTATCATTTGTAGATCCTGCAGGATGTGGATCAAATGCAGCAGGATATGCAGAAGTTGATAATGGTGTAATTAAAGATATTGTAATTGTAAATCCTGGTGGTGACTATTCCAATGTAAATAATGGTGGATCTCCCAATATTGAGAAGTTTATTGGCACTCCAAATCCAATAAAATTATATAATACACTTACTTTAGAATGGAATGTAAAAAATGCTGATAAAGTATCTTTAGTTGGATTTTCTAACTATAAGAATTTGCCATCATCTGGAAGTATTAAATTCCCGATTACCGATGAATTTGCAATATTTGATCCAGAAGCAGATTTTACTACATATACTTTTGAGTTACAAGCATCAAAAACCAATAAAAAGTCGGAAGAACAGACAACAGCACAAAAATTTATACTTACAATTAACAGAAATGATGAGGGTGATGGTATTAATGTTAAATCTCCAATTATTACAAAACTAAAAGCAACACCATCTAAAGCAAAAGTTGGTGATGTTGTTGATATTTCATGGAAAACTGAAAATGCAGAATATGTAAAAATACATAGTAAATTGGAAGATAGTGAAACTGATAAATTGCCAGCAAATAATTCAACTTTGAGTTTAGTTATACCAGATATTAATATTTCTAAAGGTAGTACCGTTAATCAAGTATATACACTTACTGCAACTAATGAAAATGCAGCCGGAGATCCCTTTGAGGTTGAACAAACTGTAAAAGTACTTGTTTCGGAAGCAGATCCTGAAGATGATTTGATTGATGATGGTGATGGTGATGATGATGTTATTATTGTTGATCCAATTGTCCCTGGCGATGATGACGATGATGATGGGGATGATGAAGATGATGATGATGATGGGGATGATGAAGATGACGATGATGATGGGGATGATGAAGATGACGATGACGATGATGATGAAGATGATGGGGATGATGACGAGGATGAAGATGATGGGGATGATGACGAGGATGAAGATGATGGAGATGATGATGGAGATGATGGAGATGATGACGATGATGAAGGTGCATCTGGACCAGGTATTACGATTGTGACGGATGTTGATATTATTTCCACTGGAATTGGATATACTTCTGGAGATTCAATTACAGTTGATCCAGATGGTGGTGGTGGACAGGGAACAGTTCTTAATCCAGTGATTAATGATATTGGTCAAGTTATTGATATTACCATTAGTGATGGTGGTTTTGGATATACTAGAATTCCATCATTAATTATAAATAGTGGTACTGGACTTGGAGTTCAACTTAGACCTAGATTGAAATTCATTCCATTAAATGAATTTTTATCTGATCGTAATCTAGATCGCAGAGATATTGATCCAAAAGATTTAGTGCGCGTTATTGATTGTATTACATAGAGTAACTAATGACATTAAAAGCACCAGACTTTACAATTGCAAATAATCCATACGCATATGTTCTTTGTGGACCATTTGGTCCAGATGGAAAAGACACTAATGGTGCAGAATTTACTATTGCAGTTGGATCAGGATCTCAAGTTACTTATTTTGATACTGGAGATAAATGTGAAGTTGTAATGGGTGCCAGTCATGAAATTTGTGGTACTGATGAAAATGAAGTTGATGATGGATCAACAAAGTTTGGTAATGGAGGTGGAAAAGTAGGTAAGTCTATTACTGCAGAAAATGGTGATATTTGTTTATTAGCAGAAAATGGAGATGTTCATATAAAGGCAAGAAACATATATCTTGAGTCATCGGCAGGTGAAAAGGATGAAGGAAATATTTTCATAACTTCTAATGGATATACTATTATAAAATCTGGTGAAGAACTTCGACTTGGTGGATCACGTATGTGTGTTATCTGTCCAGGAACTATGAATTTTGTTGGGAATATGGTTGTTAGTGGTGGATTTAGCAAGTCAAGTAGTGTTGCTAGTGCATCATTCTTGTCAAAAATTTTAGCTGGAAATTGGTTCAGTATAATAAGCAACATTACACAATCTTGTAAATAAGGAGAAAAAATATGATTGATAATATGACATTTGGAACCTTGGATGTTGTTGCTCCTCAAGGTGCTGGGGGAGGATTGCAACTTCCTATTGGATTCTGGGAACCCGGAACATTATCTGCTTATAAAGCACATTTTGGAACTGGTGCAACACTGGCCCCTTTTAGTGCATCTGCTGTTTTTGGACCAAGTCTAACGGCACCGCTTTCAATTAATACTCTTGGAATGGAGGTAATTACTGGAGTTAGAAACCTTTTTGGTGCTGATAGTACTATTGGAATGGATATGTCATTTGGAGCACTGGATGTTTCTTATTCTGCTCTAGGTAATCAAATTAATGCTGCATTATTTGATATTGTTCCAATGTATGAAAATATTGCTCCTAAAGATTCTTTAACGGCGGCGCTTGGAACTTTAAATGGTGGTTGGTTGATTAATGGTCTTCCTGTTTCGGGAGAACCTGATCTTACTTCTGATATTCGATTAAAAAATGATATAGAAACTTATACTGGTGGTCTTTCAACCATTTTAAACCTAAGACCAGTTCGTTTTAATTGGATAGAGGAGAAATGTCCGAGTACATTCCTAAATGATTATAGAGAACCCGAAACAAAGGATGGTTATCCTGGTGAAATAAAGAGGCAATATGGTTTAATTGCACAAGAAGTTGAAAAAATTGCTCCTGATGTTATTGGAGAAAGGAAAATGTATAATGAAACATATAAATTGATTCGTTATGGAAAAATCGTTCCTATTTTAATTTCTGCAGTACAAGAACAACAAGAGCAAATAGAAGATTTAAAATTAGAAATTAAGTCTTTAAAAGAAAATAAATAAGAAAAACCCTCTAAATTATATAAAAAATGGCAATTGATGAAAGTCTAAAAAATAAAGTTTTAGATATCCTGGAAGATGATCAGTCAGCTTTGGATGGAGCATTACTTAATCAGAGTGATGTTGAAGCACCAAAAACTATAAAGAAAACTTCTATTACTCAAAATGAACAGGGTAGATGGGAAAAACTGGAAGTTGAAGAAGATAGTAAATTTCTAGATGGCGGTGCAGATCAGGCAGAGAGATCTCATATTAAGAAAGAGGCAGAAATTCTTCAAGAATTTTGTAGAGAAGTAGATAATCGCATTTTATCCATTAATGTCAGTATTGACGATTTAAAATCTCAAATAGTAACTTTATCAACTGAAGCAACAGGGCGCAATTGTAATCCTGGAATTGCCCATAGTGTTGGAAATGTAAGTATTACAACATCATCCTCGACATTTATTGAAGTTAATAAAGAAATTGAAAATATAAAAATTTATGAAAAAATGGCAGGTCCAGGAAAAGATTATGATGCTGTAAATGTTTTTGATCCAGATTCTATAAAACCAGTAGACTCTGACTATGCTGGGTATGGATATAAAAATTTAAGAGATCCAATTTATTTTAAAAATAATGACGGATCTGTTCCAGGTTCATCCACAACAGCAGATGGTAGCGGTGCAAACATTGGTAATGGAAGATTTGATCTTACAACTCCAGCAGCAACACATGGTCCAGGAGTTCCGATTGTTGGTTACATTTATCCTGGAGCAGGTGGAATTTTAGCAACAAACACGTCTCTTACAGGTGCAGCAGCACAAAATAGGTGTGTTGAAATTAAAAATGAAATTGATGTTATATATGATGAGATCTTAACATTGAGAAAGGATAGAGACTCTTTAAGAGACGATCTCAATACAATTAAAGAGACTAAGAAAGAAAAGGAACTTGCTTCATGGGGGTTGTTTAGAATCGAAAACCAAATTGAAAATCGGAAAGTAACTAGAGCATCTGCTATTGATGCAGTGAATGCATTTGATACTAGTGGGACAGTAAATGTTAGTGAGATTGTTTATCATGTAGATGCTGGTGATACCGGATCATTTAATCCCAGTGGAATTACAACTTCCTGGTCTGATATTAGTTCAAATGGTTGGAATACTGCATTATTACCATCCAATTCGCCAGCACCATACGAATACAGTGATGGTGGATTTATTACTTTTAATGGAATTGATGAATTTGCAGAATCTGTTACAAAATCTAGTAACACAATTCTTGGACAAGGCGACTTCACTGTTGAAGTATGGTTCAAAGTAAATGGTGCTCCATCAAATACGAATTTTTCCAACGTTATTATCGATACAAATTCATCCGGTGCTAGTGCACAGATGTTGAATGTTACCTTTGGAAAAGGTGGTGCATTTGCTCCAGTTGGAGTTACAACCAATAGATTAACACTTTCATCAAGACCAACGAATGGTGATCCATATACTCATTTGGTTGGTCCAGTTATTGATAATGGATACTGGTATCATGGGGTTGTTGTTAGAAACGGAACAGAAAATACTAAACTCTATACAAATGGTCAAGTAAGTAACATTTATACTGGTGATTTCCCAGTAACAGATTCTGAATTGATTAGACTTGGAAGGTGGACTGATGGAACCGTTTTTGCAAATATATCAATTGCAAAAGTTAAAATTTATAATCGATCATTTACGGACAGGGAGATCCAAACTAAATTTGATGGCAGCAAAAATAGGTTTGGATTAGTTGGAATTGTGACTTGACATCCAAATCCGGATACCCTATAATGTGTGAGTAACAAAGACAAGCAACCAAGGCACCATGCAAGACGAGTTTCTTACACGTTGTGTTGTAGATCCCACCAAACGCACATTTTACATCTACTCTAGTGAAGGAGATACTAAAGAAATTGTTTGTGATACTGCAGATCAGTTCATGAATGTTCTTGAAGTCATTCGTAATACTTGCCCAGAAGATGCTTTAGTTTATGTAGAACCACTGGAGGTGTGAATGGAAGTTTTTACTCTAAAAGAATGGGAAGACAATTTTGACGAACTCTTAGAAAGAGTCGAAAAAGGCGAAACTATAGGTATTGTAAGAGAAGATGGTAAGGCAGCAGTGATGATGCCTGCCGATGATGAACTAATACGAATACACACTGAGAATAATAACGAAGCTCAGTAGTTCATCATCAGCCCGTGAGACTTGGTAGTCAGAGAGGTTTTATAAACCTTTTCCTCCAGATTAGAGGCTTTGAGATGGTTCAAATCCATCCACGGGTATCTGCTTCCTTAGCAATCTGGTGAATGCAGCAAACTCATAATTTGCCTAAGGAGAGTTCGATCCTCTCAGGAAGCATTAGGAACTTGAGACGTTCCAACCAAAGGTGCCACTCAGCAACAGGACCATCACTGTCCTGCAAGTTTGGAATCATCCCCCTTTGGATATTCGCGGAGGACCTGCGACTTACTCCATTACAAACTGTCAGTATACTGGGTGTGATGCCCACATAGCATATGGATAAGTGTAAT
>Ga0257114_1002694_pt1 | contig 11671 bp, 28 predicted proteins | sample SI112_10mmetaG_FD_190149 | JGI IMG/M metagenome (GOLD analysis project Ga0257114, IMG submission 190149) | Marine microbial communities from Saanich Inlet, British Columbia, Canada - SI112_10m | ecosystem: Environmental > Aquatic > Marine > Inlet | place: Canada: British Columbia | collected... | reverse complement strand
ATTCCTGTTAAAGATAAAAGTGTAGAAGTTCCATACAACAAAGAAGCTTTGGCATCTTTAATAGCAAAAGCAAACGAAGTAGGTCAACAATTTAATCCTCCTTTTAATGTTGTAGGTCCCGTACCTGTTCGATCAAAATCAGAAATTAATTATGATCCGGCACTTTCTCAATCGATTACTTTACCTTTGTCACAAGAATATTTATCTAATTACCCAGACATGAATAGGTTACAAGGTGGATCTTTAAAAAATTGGTTATCTTCTATCGCAAAAAAGCCGGCTCAATATTATGCGCCTATTTATGATATATCAATTCCTACTTTAGACGGCAAGTCTATTAACCCATATCATAAAAGTACTTATGTTAGCGTCATTGAAGATGGTGTTGAGGTTGATTCAATTGTAGCCCCTGAGCACGTTCGTACTTTAATAGACGGAATAATAATTTTACATGCAACTAGAAAATTAGGACATCAATTCCTTGTAGGCCTCACTAGTGATTTTGGAGACATGATATCAAGCGGCATATCTCCGGAAGAAACAGATCACGAAGGCGTTGTAATAAGAAATAAACAATTCAGTAGTCACCCTTTTAAGATAACAGGTAATTTTATTGTGACAGGAATGTTTGGTGCTTTTAGCGAAAAAATGAAAGCCCCCGGAACTGTCTCAGAATCTTATTTGCGTAGATTAATTAAAGAATCTATACAAAACATTATTTTTTAATTTAAGACTTATTACGTTTTCTTGAATTGCGTTCTTCAGCTGATTTAACTATTGGTGATCTACCAGGCTTGACACCTGCCTTTAAAGCTTTTTTTGCAAATTCATTGTAGAAATTAATTTTTTCATCTGACAGGTTTGGAAGAGGATCATTAGGATACTTTTCTTGATGCTCTTTGTTACCCCAATACTCCATTTTATAAGATTCATGATCCGGATCACCAAAAGCAAAAGCTCTTTCAAATTCCTGGCGATAATAACCAATATGTTTATCAACATCAGATATTTCAGCTCTTGTATATTTTCCAGCTCCAACTTTTGTGTTCTTAAAAGCTTTGTCAACCCAAGCGTCAACTTCTGATATATCTTTAAATGAAACAGGTAAGGGGATAATTTCTTTTCCTAGACCATCGACTATTTCTAAGATTAATTTTTTTAATTTTTTTCTTGTTAACTTCATTTATCAATACCTCTGGTTATACTGTTATAATTATAACCGGGTTTACAAACTATTTTTTAAAGTGTTTCATAACTTCAGGCCATAAATCTTTTGCAATGTCGCGACATGCTTCAGCAACACGACGAATTTCCCACTGAGCATGTTCATCAATTCTAAGATCAAGAAATTTAACAAGATTGTTAAGGTTAACTGTTCCATAATACTCAGTATATAAGTTTTGAGGCAATACCCCTCTTGCTTGTTCTCGGCATACACCTGCCTTTAGCATATCTTGGTACAATACAAGGCCGCTGTAGTGGTGCTGTTGCATTGCAACTGAAGCTGTTAAGTTACTAGAAGGGATTAACGTTTTAGGGATTGTACCTAACATCGGATCGATTTGTTCAATATCATTCGAAGCTTGTCGATCGGATTTGTGTTGTGTCCGAAATGTTTTAGGTTCATAAAATTTTAAATTCTCATCAGTGTAACGACGACTAATTTCGTTATAAGCCCAAGTCCGATGACGGTGATGCTGAGACCTAACATAGAGAGGAACACAAAAACGAAACGTAACAACGTTATGTTCAAGCGTAGAAGTATGTCTGTTGGAAATAAGGTACTTAATAAGTTTTTTATCACGTTTGTCAATCTCCGTTTTTTGTTTTCCAAAGGAAACACGAGCAGCATTTACTATGGTAAGGTCGTCACCCATGTGTTGTACGTATTCTACTGATCCGATATTATCATCGTATAAATAAATTTTTTCCATATTATAATTTTCCTTTATAATGTTTAATATTTTATACATTATTATATCTTTTTGTATAATATATTAATCATTATAAAGGAGAAAAAATGATTGTACTAAAAATAAAAAAAGGTGAACCTTTTGAAAAGTCAATGAGACGTTTTAAAAGAAAAGTTGAAAACGAAGGTATTATGAGAGACCTTAAAAAGAAAAGGTATCATATGACTCGTTCTCAAAAGAAAAGAGAAAAAAGAAAATTAGCTGAAAAAAGAAGAAGAAAAACTTTAAATAAAATGATTCAAAAAAAATAAATTTTTCTAAATAATTAATCTTATATCAATAAAAGCCGAGAACATAAAAATGAAAATTAAAAGAAAAGAACTTGTAAGATTAATTGAAAATTATTTATTAGAAGATACAGCTGAAGAAGTCGAAGAAGAACCGGCTGATGATGAAGAAGTCGAAGAAGAACCAGTTGACGATGAAGAAGTCGAAGAAGAACCGGATGAAGAACCGGATGAAGAACCGGATGAAGCTTCAGTATCTACTTCTAAAGTAATTTCTAATAGTCTTAAAAAAGTTAACGATTTTATTAAAAATAAGAAACCACTGTCAGCGCTTCAAGCCGTAAATGATGCTGCAAAAAATGCTTTAAATGACATTGAAGTAAAATCAAAAGACCTGCCAGACGAAATTAAAAAATTATTAGGATTTGAAAACAAATCCGACGAAGAGGTAGTTAACCTATCAGCAGCAGCTAAAAACTCAGGAAGATTAAGAATTGCTGCAGCGAAAGAATCAAAAAACAAATAAGTGTAAGTTAGACAATATATTGTTATAATAATAATAAAAGGTTTATTATGGCAAGAAAAAAAAGAATAAATAAAACATCCAAAATAGATAAAGATAGATTATTAGATGATATAACAACAGCAAAACCTGGTGAGTTTTGCTATTTTATTGACATAAATAAAAAAGTTTTTTGGGGAGAAATACAAAAAACATTCAAAGAGAATGATGAATTAGTATTTCAGATAATGGAACAAAAAGATTCAAGATTTTATGCAGTTTATGCAAAAAATTGTGCATTTAGCGAAAAATTAATAAAGGAGATAAAAGGTGGCAAATGAAGAAAATTGGGATAAAAATTTTAACTGGTTCGATGAAGAGCATTATCAACTTGATGAAATGGCAGCAGTGTCAAGGGAAGCTCTATTAACAGCATTTCATGAAATAACTTTAAGCGCATATCCAAATAAATATTTTGGAACATCTCTTAGAGACGTACATGAAGAAAACGGTAAGTGGAAAGCAACTGTTAAAAGATTTAAAACAAAAGAATTATGTACTAAACATTGCACTTTTCCTCCGATGTATGTTCGAACAGGTGTAGTTTTGCCATGACTGACGTTGTGATGAAAATCAAAAAAGAACACCCAAGTATTTATAAAATTCTTAATGAATCAACCGGCGAATATTGTTTGGATGAAAAAGGAAAAGAGAACTACGCTTTTACCAAAAACTGGGCAGAATATTTATTAGAAAGATATTCTAAACAAAATAAAAAACAGAATTTTAAAATCATTAGGATTATTAAACGTGAGTTATAACGTTAACAGTCCTAAACATTACAATACTGGCAAAATAGAAGTAATCGATGCTATTGAAGAATGGAAAATGGGCTTTTGTAGTGGCAATGTAATAAAATATGTTGCTCGGCACAAGCATAAAGGAAGACCGATCGAAGATCTTAAAAAAGCAAAGTGGTACCTAGAAAGACTAATACAACAATACGAACAGGAAAACCGGATTGAAAACACTGATAAATGAATTAAGTTTTTATTACAATAAGTTAGCCAGTGAAATAGCAAATGATATATTTAACAATTTAAATGACGGAATTAAATGGGACCAAACGCAGTATGAATGGCCCTATGATTTATTAATTGACAAAGAAGATGAACTAAGTTATCTAAACTTTACATATTCAGTCGAAAGAATTCCTAAAAAAGATTTTATTACGAACGATATTGTCGGATCTTCTGGCTTAGACGAATGTTGTATGCCTCACATTAAAATACGAATGTTGATGCAAGAAGGAAAATGGATTAGAAATTATGACTACAACTATGCTCAAGTTTTAGGTGTTATCGCACATGAATTGCATCACTTAGCACAAGATTTTGATTTAGTAGATTATAAAATGCCAGACAATATTGTTGATTATTTTTTAAACCCAATTGAAGTTGAAGCATTTCATATTGGATTTAGGGCTGAATCCCATCAAAATTTAGAACCTATTGAAAGCTGCATTAAAAGGTATTTAGATAATTTTTTAAATGCTAGTGCTATTAATCAAGAAGAATATAAAAAAATACTTGTAAACTGGTTAAAACCCGAGATAAAATTGTTAAAAGGAGCAAGTGGTAATGAAAGTTAAAGATTTAAGAGTTGGCGAACTTTATATTATTAAAAATAAAAAACATGTCGTCAAAAACGTATTCACCAAAAACATTAAATTGCACCCAAAAGTGCACTCGATTACAAAACATAGAATGCTGCCTAAAGAATTAAGTTATATTCACGTCGAATCGAACGGAAGGATTAACAAGCAACATCCGATCATGTATTTAGGTTCCACCAAAGAAAATTGGCACCTAACTGGTATTGATTGGCAGCCAATCAGAAAAAGGCACTGGTGCATGTATCAAGGACAAAAAGTTGTTTTAGATGGGTGGGCAGCACAACATTTTAAAAAATACTTAGGAGAATAAAAATGAGTGATTCTTATAATGAAGTTGGAAGGTGGAATGTTGGAACTCCTGACGGCAGTTCAGAAGAAATGATTTTAGAAAAAAACAAAGATGGTTATCGGCTTCGAAATGATTTCGGTAATATAAATATAGAATTTGATAAAATGAGCGCAAAAGAATTTTTTAAAAAACTTAATGACGCAGTGAACGATACAATGGAGAAAGATTTGTTTGACTGGTTTGCAAACGATCTGGACACAGACTGCGATGACGATGATTCAACCTGGGGAGCAACAGACTAATGGCAAATTTAACAACAGCAAAAGCAATAACTTTTTTAGACATAGAAACAACACACCTTGACTCAACTCGATCTGCTGTATTATCAATCAGCATAATTACTGATTGGGATAATGGTCAGCAAGATGTTTGGACAACAAAAATAAAACCTGCTTCGATTGAATTAGAGTATGCTTCAGAGGAAGCATTAAAGGTATGCGGATACAATGCAGAAGAATGGAAAGATGCACCAAGTTTTACTGAAGTTGCTGAAACTATTGCTAAGAAATTAAGATACGGACCTCTTGTGGCACACAATATTAATTTTGACATCTCTCATCTTAAAGCTTCATTTAAAAGAAGAGGATGGGAAGAGGTAAAACCAGGAGAAAAATACGGATCAGGCAATAAAAAGTTTAATCCTGGATATCCACTTATTGATACATGTGCTTTGGCATATATCTTTTTACCAACAGAAAGACAAAATATGACAGCATTACGTGAGCACTTTGATATAACAAAAGAAGGTGCACATACAGCTGAAAAAGATGTAAAGGACTGTCGAGAAATATTCTACAAAATTGTAGGGGGTGCAGGTGATTAGGCCTCTTACAAAATCAGAATTTGTTAATATAGCAACTAATGGAATTAGAATTAATCTGTATGACGGCTTTGTAGAAGATTACATTGAAAACTTAATGAAATTCATTGAAGACATGACTCAAGATTATTATATTTCTGATTATGATACTGACTGGCTAGAAATTTCTAAAAAAGGTGCACCGGCAATAAAAGTATTTTATGAAGAAGGAAAAATTCTTTTTCAACTACCAAAAGAAACATTAGAAACAAGATCAGAAAAAGCAGATTCAGGAAATGCAATTAAGGTAGTTTATATGCATTCTGTTGCTTGGGATGCAATTAACAATGATGGTAAAATCAATCAGCCCGTCGAGCCGTGGCCGGTATAATTCAAAAAAGAAAAAAGTTTGGATAAAAAATAATAAGGGTGAAGACTCTGAGTCTATAGAAATTGAAGTTGAAGTTTATGATTTGTCTTGTTACTCTATTTATTTTTATGATAAAAATGGAAAGATAATTCTTTGGGAAAAAGAAAAGAATCATTTAAATAAGCTTGTGTAAGTATGATATAAAAGTGTTATAATATAAATGATTAGTAGGAGTTATAATGAATTTTACCCATCATCCTGTTGTAGATATAAAAGAAAACTTTAAACAAATAGTAAATCATGAAGTCATTGATTATTTTTTAACAAATTGTGACGGCTATATAGCAGGCGGTTTAGCTGAAAAAGTTTATAACGGTTTAAACATTAGTTATTATTTAAAACCAATAGCACATTATTATAGTGGTGATATTGACATTTATTTTAAAACAAAGTTAGGTCACCAAAAAGCCCTCGAATTTGCAAACAACCGCGCACATAACAATGAAAAACGTCATCATACAAATGAAATATTATTACGTGATCACTTTGACATAAAAACTTATTCAGAATTTATTATGAATATAGATCGTAAAAATCATGATGAGCGTCAAGGAAAATACAATAAAAAAACTTATAATCGCAATAAACATATTCGTCATTTGGAAAAATCATGTACAGATATAAGTCACCAAGCTTATATTGATATTAAACTACATAATGTTGAACCTGAAAGAGATGAACCAATAAAAGTTCAATTGATCGGAAAAGACTTTATTGGAAGCGTTGAAAAAATACTTAATACATTTGATTTTTCAAATGTTCAAATTGCTTACTATAAAAAAGAAGGTCAATTATTTTGTTGCAAAAGCTCTGAAATCCCGCAAAAAGGAATTAATGATAGATTAAAAATTGTTAATTCTCATTCACCTCTTTTAATGCACCGAATTTATAAGTATATGACTCATCGAGGCTATACAGGTATAACTGAAGATTCTAAGCAGCATATTGTCGATTGGTTAATTTTGGCAAGATCAGGTCACTTTAAAAACCCAGTCTCAGGTATTACATTGTGGGATGATGCATTAAATAATAATCTTATTAAACGAGCAATTTATGATCGAACAATTCCAGATGAAGCTTTACCAATAATCATTGGTAAAGTCATAACAGAGAAAAAAGTCTATAGAGGTTATAGGAGGTATGATTATGTTCAAATCGATGAGGCATTGGAAGCTATTAAATCACGAAATAACACACAAGGTAATTAGGTGTCTACTGGGTATTCATGGTGTTATTCATTTACTTGAAATGTTTGTTAACCTATACGAAGAAGCTTGGATATCAGCATGTTTAACTGCAACAACAGGAATTATTATGATCGCCGGAGCATTATTAGACTTAAGTCATCACATAGGAGAAACACATGAGCATTATTAAAAAAGTAATCAAAGAAGATAATAGCAAAAAAGGAATTCAAGTTTTAATTTCTGTTAACAAAGAAAACGATATATCATTTGGAATTGCTCAAGATTCGCAACCTATGATTATTGAATTAACTTATAATCAATTATGTTCTTTAAATAGGTTGATTGATAAAGCTATTAATGATCATTATCAAAATTATTCAAATATAATGAATAAAGAAAAAACTCAAACTATTTATTTCGATGATCCGGTTGATTGGTAATGTTGCATCGTGAAGATCAAATATTGATTAAAGCAAATCAATACGATGTAGTTAGATCTAAAAAAACTTTAAGAGTAGTGTCAGGTGTAATGAATTCTTATAATAAAACTGTTGAACGTACAGATTTTGAAGGATACGGATTAGTTTTAGATTTGTCAGAATCCTTTGCACACGTTTACCTGCCTAACAGAACAAGAAAGTTGCTTAAAGTAGATAATTTAATTGTAGTTGCTAAATGGAAATAAAAACAATTAAAAGTGTAAGTTTAAAATTTTAAATTTATAATATAAACATAATCAAAAAGGAAAGAAAATGCCTAATACAAAATCAATTATGTATTCTAAAAGCAAAACCGAAGAATTACTTTTAGAATTGTCTGAAAGAGTTTGGGTACCAAAAGCAGAATTAAACGACACTGCTATTGACCAAGTCACCTTAAAGTCACAATCAGATCTTAATAAAATACCAAAATCGAATGGTGCATATTGGATTGTAACTAATGAACCGGTGCCTCATTCAATGACGAAATATTCAGGAACGCCTAGACCTAAAAAATTTGGTAATGGATATGAAGTTATATACAATGGTATTGCACAAGACCTTAGGAAAAGAATAAAAGATCATTTATTTAGAGCGAAAGTAAAAGGCCAGTCAGGAATATCAGTTGACATATATAGCGGAAACGAAACAATTAAATCTCACGTAAAAACTGCTTTTAATAAAAGTAACAAAAAATACAAATATGTTGGTGATGCAAAAATTGATGATATAGAAAAGTTAAAATTACTAAATCTTTCACCAGTAGAAAAAGCTTTTGTAAAAAACAATCCAAACATAGAAAAAGTTTATTTTTGGAACGGGATAAATGTTACATGGGAAAAACACAAATTCTACACGTGGAAAGTTTATTATTTTCAGAACGATGACAAGATTTTTACTGACATCATAGAAAAAAAGTGGAGAGAACAACACGGTCTTCCGAGACTATGCACATACAAGGCGGGAAGATAGATGCTATTTCAAAACAATTGTTTAAATAAATTAAAAGAAATACCAGACGATTCGGTTGATTTGATTTTAACTGACCCTCCTTACGGAATTAATTACAAATTAAATATTTCAAAAAATAAAAATAAAATTTTTGAAGAAATTAAAAATGATTCTGCTGGCGATATTGATTTTAAAGATTTTTTCAAAGAATGTTATCGTGTTTTAAAGCCTAAGGGAAGTCTTTATCTTTTTGGCAGGATGGATTTTTTTATGAGAATATCATCAGATGTTTTAAATTCAGAATTTAAATATAATAACGATTTTCTTTGGCTGAAAGGCGATATGGCCTCCGGTAATATTAATGTATTTGGTGTAACACACGAATCATTAATTCATCTTTCTAAAGGTTCGCCTAGAAAATCAGAAAAGCTGATGATTGACGGCAAAGAAAAAAAGCGAAGTAAGTCATCTTATTACGGAAAGGTATCAAAAAAAGAATATTATGGACACCCAACTCAAAAACCGGTAGGACTTTGCGCATACATTATAGAAAATAGAACAAAACCAGGCGAAATAGTTTTGGATCCATTTGCAGGTTCTGGCAGTACATTAGTAGCAGCTAAGATTTTAAATAGAAAATGGATTGGGATTGAAGTTGATCCTAAGTATTTTACTATCTTAAATAACAGGATGGAAGACGAACTACACCTTAAAATGTATTCTAATGCATTAAAAGATGGATTTACTACAAGAAATGGCTCTATTAGCTTGTGTCTTTAAGAAATATAAAAACAATAAAAAATGTAAGTTTAAAATTTTAAAGTTATAATATAAACATAATTAAAAAGGAGAAAAAATGAAACAAACACTCATTCTAATGTCAAAAAAACAAGATCAAACTTTCAATATGGACACAGGACTTTATACAACACCTGGCTGGACGCTTTCTGAAAAGAAGCTATCCGGATTGATTGGCAATAAAGTTGCTTTGACTATACGTTCAAATGAAAAAAGTTATCTTGGTGGTACAATTGTCGGATTTGTACCTGCAAAACGAACATCTGATAAAAAACGTTTTGATGTTGTATTTAAACCTGAGTCTAAATTTGTGAATAACAAAGTGACACGTTCTGTTGAATTCTCAGGTAATCCAGTACAATATCTTTAATTTTTAAGTGAGTGATTAGAAGATGCAGACTCTCCAGCAATATATTTTAGGGAATTGATCTCACATCTAATCACTCACTTTCTTGCTCGAATGGTGGAATAGGTAGACACAACAGACTTAAAATCTGTTGACTGTATAGTCGTGAGGGTTCAAGTCCCTCTTCGAGCACCACTTTTAACTTAGTAATACAATAAGGAGGAAACCCATGATTATTACAATTTTAATGACTCTTTTGATTGGATGCGGTGGCAAAGATGCTGATACCGCTGTAGAAACCGATCAACAAGAAGAACAGGTTGAAGATACATCTTCAGAGCCTGCAGAAGAACCAGTTGAAGAACCAGTTGAAGAGCCGGCTGAAGAGCCAGTTGAAGAACCTGAAGAAGAACAAGATACAGCAACGGAGGAATAAATGATTACGCTATTCTTAACAGCCTTTTTGGCATGTAGTTCTGACACAAAAGAAACTACAACAACAGATAATAAGACAACTACAACAGAAAATACCGACGGTAAGACAGACGTAACTACTCCTGTAACTACGCCTACTACACCTGTAGTAAATAAAACTTCTAATAAAAAAACATCTGAATCAACAACAGAAAATACTTTGGAAGCACAAACTCCAGAAGTAAAAGAATTTGTTGAGAAATCAGTTAATACTACAGAGACAGAGTAGATGTTTTTATTAGCTTTTCTTTTTGCATGTACAGAAGATCATTTTAGAATTGATAGTGGAATACTGACAATTGAAGCTTGTATTTCAATAGCTCCAAAAGGTGATTGTATTAGAAAGAAAAAGTAGTAAATAGGTTGGTCAACACTCGCGGATTATGTTTGATGGAACATACCGAGTCCTGGATTTAAATCTAAAAGTTGACCATTCGGACCCTTAGCTCAGTTGGTTAGAGCATCCGACTCATAATCGGCAGGTCCAAGGTTCAAGTCCTTGAGGGTCCACTTATTAATTTTATGGAGAAAATATGAAAAAAGAAAAATTATCAAATGTTTGTTTTATAGCATCACTGGCGTCTGTCTTAGTATCGATTGGATTTTGGGTATTCTTGAATCAAGATGATCCCGCTCATGGAGAAAGGTTTGCTTTGTTTATCGGTCTTTGGGCACCTACTTTAATGGGACTGGCAAATTATTATCGCCTGCCGGTGTAGTGATGAACGGTGTTGAATTTTTATTTGCGTTATTAGCAGTATCTTGTATGACAGCAATGCATTTTTTATGGATTGGTTTAACATATAAAATAGAAAAAAGCACCAAATCAATCGACTTTAAAACAAAAACAAAAAAATAAATGGACCGTCATGCTTCAGTAGCTCAGCTGGTAGAGCATCGGTTTTGTAAACCGGCGGTCGTAGGTTCAAGTCCTATCTGAAGCTTTTATTACAGGTAATTTAAATGAAATACATGTTAAATATATGGAATTGGGTCAAAGCTAATTTCCCATTCATCTTGATTATTGTTATATTCGGTATGTACGTTTGGGCAAATGCAACTTCTATAAAAACTAAAGTAAGCAAAAAAGAAGACGAAATATCTTGTAAAACTTTATGTTTTCCTCAACAATCAGAATACATAACACATGGATCTTCCAGTAGCTGTTGGTGTTATATTAATCAAAACACAATGAATAAGGCGAAATAATGACGCAAATAGACAAAAAACAACTAGAAACCTTTATCGAAAAATACAAAGCTTTCGAAACAGAAATAAAATTAATTCAAGAAGATAAAAAGCATTTAGTTAATGATTTAAAAGATAATCATGGAATTACAACTTCAGTTATTAAAAAAGCTATTCAAGTTGCAAAGATTCGTACAAACATTGGTGATGAATTAACACAGTTTGATGAATTAGTCGATTTGTTGGAAGGCGTAATAAAATGAGAAAAAAAATCTGGTTGATTGATATCGATG
>Ga0257114_1002688_pt1 | contig 11698 bp, 9 predicted proteins | sample SI112_10mmetaG_FD_190149 | JGI IMG/M metagenome (GOLD analysis project Ga0257114, IMG submission 190149) | Marine microbial communities from Saanich Inlet, British Columbia, Canada - SI112_10m | ecosystem: Environmental > Aquatic > Marine > Inlet | place: Canada: British Columbia | collected... | reverse complement strand
AGTCGTGCAAGAGTTTTGGCGCAGCTTGAGCGAACAACTTTCCCCACGACAACTCAGCGTTCGGTGAGCAGCAGTCGGGACCTAAACCGTCTTCCATGACGAGTCCGGCAAGGATAGCTTTAGCCACGACATCGCTCATTTCATGACGTCCGCTATTTCCAGTGTTTGGGAACGTCAATGAAATACCGTTTGAGCCTGAACTCCAGCAAATGAGCACGTCTGCAAGATGTGCCAGCGTCTTCCACCAGTTAGCCGGACGCAGCTTCGGGGCTTCGCCCGCTTCAACGTACGCCGCCAGCACCATGCGAATCACCACGGTGACGGCCGTACAGAACATCGACGCAGGCGCGATGGTTGTGGGGAATTCACCATTCGTTTCGCTGAGCAAGCCGTTCATGATACATATCTGCATCGGCATGCAGTGAACGGTGAGCGCGCGACCCAAGACAGCGCACCAACGCCCATCTTTAGCTGATTGCTTGGCAAGACGTTCGCACAACAGGTGCGGTGAACCGGTACCAATCTTTGCAACGTCCGACGTGTTGGAGTACCCGAGTAGTTCCCAGCGAGCGATGTGCTCGAAGAGCTTGATCATATTCGGAGACCGAGTCTTATTCTTTCCAGTATCCAATAACGGTGCCGAAACAGATCGAAGTCGAGTGGAAAGGTTGCTGACGAGACGTGTGATCCCGGTAGCCTCACGCATACGTGCTTGACTCAACGGCTGTTGCGTCGGCACGCGTACTGGTTGGCCACGTTCAGTGAACGTCAGACGAGCGTGCACTTGCGTGCTACTCGCTAAACGAGATGCATGGAGTCGAGCCTCGTTCGCGTCCGTCGGCGGCGCCTGGGCGTCGTCGTTCTCCGCCTCTCCCGCCTCACGAGCAGCACGTCGGCCTGTCGCAATGTCATCTACCATCGTATCCATGTGTCCCTGATTCACCCAGTCCATGAAAGCGCGATCACTTACGGTCAGATTGTTGTTGATCATTCCAGTCAGGTCTGGCTCGCCCTGATTAGGTCCATGAAGGTCGCTGAGATCGACGACGTGCCCACCGGGACGCGGTATCAGTAGTTCGTGTTCGTCGTTTGCAACGCGACGCTGCGGCATCTCAAACCTCCAAGCTCGCTGGGCAAAGTTCGCTGACGTTGAACGGTGCGCCGCCGCCGACGAAGGCGCGTCACGCCGCCGCTCGCGTTGGTCATGAAGACCCATGAGAGCCCGGTTGAGTGGAATCGCATGTTCGACCGCACCGTCTTCGTTGCCACTCGAAACACGTGGAGCGTCGCGACCATCGTTACTCGCGCGCGGGATGCGCTCTCCTGAGTCTCGTATACCTATGTTGTCCTCCGGACTAGTCGACGCATCTCGGACATTCTGTCTTCCTGGGGAACTCGCACCACTGACTGGCTGCCACACGGCTGACCAGGATTTTGGAACGTCGGACGGTTCCTGCGTTCTCGCGGTACTCGGTGCGTGCGTCGGCGGACCGTGGTAACTTTCGTGAAGCTCTGTCAATGCGTAAGGGGTTAACTGAATTATCTGCGTCGGATCGTAAGGCTCGACGTCGGCCGAGGACTCACTGGCGACGACGCTGTCCACCGAGTTGACGATTTCGTCGAAGTGAGAGTTCAAACTCAATATGGTTCCGCAATTCAGTCGCCACGCCCGTCGCAATCTACCGAGTTCAATCAAGAATTTGCCCGCTCTTCGCGGGTCGTACAAGTTACCCTCGTTTGTGGACGTCCCAATCACTTTGAATATCAGAAACATACAGCGGTTGAGCTGCTGCGTCACACTGGTTCCGGCTTCCAACGCACCAACGGACTCGGCGCGCAGCAACGGCATCATCGTCCCGAACGCCCGACTCACAAAGTCCATATACAAGTACGCCAAATCTAACACGCACGGACCTTGTTCGCGGTTCTGCATCTCTTTGAACGGATCAGCCTCTAGCACGAGCTTCACCTGTTCCTTCGCGCGTTCGTGCAACTCGAGCACCGCGTCTCGAACTCGCACGACGCTGTCTCCTTTCCCCAACTTCAATATAGGGCTCTTGTCGTGCGCGGTTATGATTCTCGCCAACTTTGCAAGCGACACGCTCAACTGATCCGCTGGTTCCGCCAAATCAGTCAGGTGTTTCTGCACCACCTCCACGAGCTCCGGCCGCGTCCCCGCGCTGGGCAACCCCAGCGCGGATGTGAGCGATTTGAGTTCCCACTCCGAAGCATCCTCGCGCCAGTTCCACGCCTTCGTCGCCGTGGTCGCGTCCACGCTCCGCGTGTCATCGCCAGGCGACACCAACGACGCGACAACTTTCCCCGTCGGCGACTTCCCGGGCGACCCCCCGTACTCTGAAAACAGTTTGTTCAGCACCGACGACCTCGCGTCCGGCGCCAACTCCGCGATTCTCTGCGCGCGCGCGACGTCAAACCGTCTCCAGTCAGTCTCGCGTTTCAAGTCTCACTATCGATCACCCCATCGTCGTTCGCATCACCGTCCTCGCGTCGCGCATCGCGCGTCGTCTTCGAGTTCGTCCTTCGCGCGTCGTCCCGAGCGTCCCGGCGTCGTCGCGCGCGCGCCCACCTTTAACAACTCCGTCTCATCCCCGGTCGTCGACGTCCCGTCCTCCAGCCGTCGCCGCGACGTTCCTCGTCCCTCCTGCGCTCGCGTCGCTCGCGCGCCGTCGTCGTTCTCGCGTTTGCGTCCTCTCATGACGCGCCGACGCGCGCTCCGCCGTCGCGACGCGTCCACCGCAGATCGCTCGCGTTTCTTTCGCGTCCCGCGCGCGCGCGCGCGCCTCGCGCGAGACCTCCGCGCGCGCGAGCGACGACGCGAGACGTTCGCACTCGGTTCGTCGCGCGTCGGCGGTCGCGCGGCCGTCGCGCGCGGCGGTGTGCGGCGCGGCGGGCGAGGGTAATGCGCGGTCGTTGCCGCGGTCTCAAACTTTGTATTCAACACGGACACGTGTTGACGGACACGTCGCGGCGCCGCGCGCGCGGCACTCGCGCGCGCCACGCGCGTCGATCGCGCCTCGAGCGCGCCGCGACGGTCGAACGCGTCGCGTAGCGCATGCGCGCGCGCGCGCCGGCGTCCGCGGCGTCGTCGTCGACGCGCCGGACGTTCCGGAACGCGCGAACGACGCGCGCGGGGGGCGGCGGCGGACGCGAGACGACGCGGACGCGCGGAAGCGCGCGCGAAGGGCGAGCGACGCAAAGGCGCGACGTCGCGAGACGCGCGCAGTCGGACGCGATGTACGGAATCTCCACCGAACCGTCGGATGAGGACGTGAAGACGTTTAATAGAATCATTCAGGCGACGTCGTGGGAGGGCATCGTGAGCAACGTCAAGGCGAGCGCGAACGGCGGTGAACTCACGACCGGCGTGCTCGGGGCGGGATATTTGGTGTTCACGGAGTCGAAAAAGCGAGGCGAGAACGAACAGACGCTCGGGGTGCTGCAGAACATCATTCAGGTGATGACGCAGGCGTTGATGACGATGTCGGCGTCGCCGGCGCAGCGCGTGATGGACGAGCTCATGGAGCTTCCGGTGAGCGAGGAACGAAAGCTGGTGGATAGGATCGAGGAGGCGTATAATGATGGCATCGATACCTACGCTATCGCGGAGTGTTTGAGAGATTTCATTAAGAATTTACAAGTGCAAGAGATGTCGTTCGACCTCGAAGTCGCGAAGGCGAAGGAAGCCAAGTGGGACGACCAGATCGCCAAGCTCGAGGTCTTGGCGCAAGAGCGCATCGAGGCGCAAAAGCGCGCGATGAACATCCTTAAGCTCATCGGCGCCGACGCGCCACCCGCGATGCCTGCGATGCCTGCGGTCGATCCCAACGCGGCTGGCCCTTCGCCCGCGGCGGGCGCGTTCGAGGACCAAACCGACTGAGCCCTCGCTCGTCCGTCACCACGCCTCGAGGGCCGTGGATGTGATAACTCACACGCATTAACGTTGTTTACACGTCGTTTCGCTCCCGTTCGAAATCACGCGTCTCATTTGCGTCTCATTCTCGCGCGACAGTCCAAGAGTATTTGTCTTCCCAGTCGACAGTCTGGCTCGCCGAAGCGTCGCCGAGCCCGCACAGCTCGTCGCGCGCGTCGCGCGAGCGCCAGCCCTCGGCGACGTTCGTCGCGACGAACGCTTCCGACGCGATGCACCGCTCGGGCGCCTCGAGCGCGCTTCGAGCCTCCGCCGCGCGCGTCGGCACCGTCCGCGCGCGAAGCGTCGGCGCGGCGTCCGCGTCGCGTTCGCCGCGCGCAGCGCTTCGCAACGCGATCGCGGGGCGCGGACTCACCGCGCGCGGGTCGAAGAACTCAATCTCGAACGCGCTGTTGCTTCAAGACGCGCCGAAGGCGGTGGGAGAGGTGCGCGCGACGACGCGAGCGCGCGCGATGTTGGCGGCGGCGAAAATGCGTCGAAGACGTGCGACTAACGACGACGCGCGCGACGGCGCGATGACGCACGACAGGGCTCCGGCGCGATTGGGACGCAGATGTGCTCCATTCTGGCCATGTATGACCCGAACGCGGCGATGGAGGACGGACGAGAGGAGCTGATGCGCGAGCTGAGCGCGCGCATGCGAACGCGAGGGCCGGACGGCTCGGGATATTACGGTTCGAAGCGCTATGGATTGGCGCACGAACGCCTGGCGATCATGGACCCCGAGGGAGGCAAACAACCGATCGTGTACGAGGACGCGGCGAAGACGTACGCGGTGTGCGCGAACGGTGAAATTTACAACTTTCGTAAACTGCAAGCCAAGTACGGGTTGACGGCGGCGAAGACGGGAAGTGATTCGGAGGTTTTGTTGCAGCTCTACAAGCATCTCGGGAACGAGTTCGTGAAAGAGCTGAACGGAATCTTCGGTTTTGTCGTCGTCGGTGACGACGGTGAGCACATGATCGCCGCTCGCGATCACTGTGGAATCAAACCGCTGTACATCGGGTACGGCAAGAATGGCGTCATGTGGTTCGCGTCCGAGCTTAAAGCCATCTGCGACCAAGACTGCGAACGCATCGAAGAATTCCCGGCGGGTTATTACTGGACTCCGAAGGAAGGCTTTGTGAAATGGTACAACCCGACCTGGGACTTTGACGACGCCGTCGGCACGAAAGACACGTCGCACGTTCGCGCGATTCTCGAAGAGGCGATTCTTGATCAAACCATGGCTGATGTGCCGATCGGGCTTCTTTTATCCGGCGGTCTCGACTCTGCGGTCGTATCTACTGTTTTAAAGCCGTTTCTTGAGGCGAGTGGGCAAGAGTACCTGTCGTTCACCGTCGGTCAAGAGGGTTCGCCCGACGTCACGGCCGCTCGTATGATGTCCGAGTTCTTGGGCACGAAGCATCACGAGTACCTTTTCACCTCCGAAGAGGCGTGTGCGAACATCGAAAACGTGATTTACCATCTTGAAACCTACGAGCCGGAGCTCATCAGATCCGCCATTCCGAACTACTTCCTGGCTAAGCTCACGTCGCAGCACGTCAAGGTGGTCCTCACGGGCGAAGGCTCCGATGAGCTTTTCGCCGGCTACCTCTACTTCCGCGATGCACCGAGCTCCAACCACGTGCACAACGAACTCCGTCGCATCTTTGGTCACCTGCACAACGTGAACTGCCAGCGTGCCGATCGCATGACGATGGCTCACAGCTTGGAAGCGCGCGTGCCTTTCTTGGATCCGCGCGTCATCGACGCCGTGATGGCGGTTGATCCGAAGTATAAAACAATCGAAGGCGAAGAAAAGCCGGAAAAGCACGCGTTGCGCGCGTTGTTCGATGGTGAGATTCCTGACCCCGTGCTCTGGCGCACCAAGGCGATGCAGTGCGAAGGCGTCGGCCTGAACTGGGTCGAGGACCTCCAAAAGTTCTGCGAAGAACAAATATCCGACGAAGATTTCGCCAAGGCGGAGTCGACGTACCCAATCAACCCTCCGCACAGTAAGGAGGAGATGTACTATAGACGCATCTTCGAAAAGCACTACAAGGGGATGGATAAGTTTGTTCACGTGTGGGAGGGTGGATGTCGCGCCGGTGGCGCCGCGTGGGAAAACGATCAGTACACGCGCGCTGGCGTGAAGAACGTCAAGCAACTCGCGAAGGGTCTCACCGGCGTTAAAGGCGCGTAAGGAGTATGGTTTGTCGTTTTGTGTTGATTCTGTTTGTATCGGTCGAGATGCTCGATATATCATGTTGTACCTACGGTTTCTATTCTTAGCGTTTTGTTCATTTTGAATCAGTCTCTATTGCGTATTAACTCTGCTCACCAACTTGGATTTTTCGGCGAGTGTAATCGACGCGCCATCCTCGGCGTTCGTGAACACAAACGTGCGCGCATCCGTGACGGGAAAACTCTTCGCGACGAGAGCCTTCATCGGACGGTACCCCGGGTACGACATTCGATCAAAAACAACCGCTCCGGCACAAACAACGCCCGGCGCCGTCGTCGCCGCCGCGCTCTCGATCCCCCAATCGCACTGCATGCCAACCTTGTGCGTGACGTGAATCTCCCCACCATTCTTCACCACGTACTCGCTCGCCCCGGCGACGAACCGCTCGACCAACGCCCGATTCGCCTCGAGTTCCTCCGCGCTCCTCGCGTCGAATCCGCCCAACGCCGCCTCTCTCGCCGACCCGTCCGCGTCTCGCGCCACGCACGGAAAGTTCCAAATCGCCGCGTCGAACGTCCCCCGCTCCACCGTCTCCGGCAGCGTCTCGCGCAAATTTCCCGCGTCCACGCCGTGAATGACGCGCGCTCCTAACCTTTCCAACTCTCCCAGCGTCTCCTCCATCGCTCGTTCCCCGTAAATCGCATCCAACGACGCCCTCGTCTCGTGCGACGTCGCCGTCACCCCCGCGCCGCCCAGCGCGCGCGCCACCGCCCTCGAGAACGTGAAGTCCCCGTCGCCGACCGCCAGCACGCGCGCGCGTCGCGCGTCGTACAGTCCGATCCTTTTCCTTCGCTCGCCGCCGTCCCGCGCGCGCGCGCACGCCTCCGGCCGCGCGTTCGGCGCGTTCGCGACGCCCGCCGTCGCGAACACCGCGCGTCGACACACCACGCACCCCGCGCGCGCGCACGCGAGCTGCGCGCGCGTCATGTGCAGCGCGACCGCGGGCGCGACCGCGTCGCGCGTCGCGGCGAAACGCTTGGCGTCGCGCGCGTCGTCGTCGTCGGCGTCGCGTCGGCGTCGCGACATTCGACGCCGCAGAGTGCGGCGCGATGGACGGCGCGCGCCGAGGCGCGTGCGATCACGCGCCGACGACGTCGGGCGGTGCGCGCGCGACGCGCGACGACGACGCGACGCGACGCGACGCGACGCGCGCGACGCGCGACGCGCGCGACGCGATGCGATTCGATGCGTGGTGCCCGAATTGACGAACGCGACGACTGACGACGACGACGACGGCGACGACGACGACGCGCGCAGCGCTCGTGGAGACGCCGACGCTGTGTCACACGCTCGTGTCGCTCGCGTGCGCGCGGTGCGGCGCGCGAGTGGTGCCGTGCGACGCGTGCGGGGGACTGGCCTCGGCGACGGCGAGACGGTGCCCGAGGTGCGCGGCGGCGCGCGTGGAGGGCGACGCGACGCGGGCGGCGATCGGACTCGACGCCGTCGACGCGGTGGACGCGATCGAAGCGGTGGAGATCGCGCTGGACGGCGGATGGACGCGCGAGGCGTACGCGAGGGCGAAGAGGGAGGAGCTGGCGCGGCTGGAGACGCGGGGCGAGCGACGCGAATGCGCCGGACGCGGCGACGCGTCCGTCGCGCCGAGGCGGTCGAGCTCGAGCGCGCCGACGCTGGACGACGAGGGCGTGCACGGGACGCCGGACGCCGATCTGGACGAGCGACGGCTGACGCTGAGCTCGGTGCAGTGTGGGCAGCGCGTCGTGCCGGAGAGCGTCTTCAAGACGCCGAAACCGTCGAGGTTCGGACCGGCGCACGCGACGGTCGCCGCGTCGGCGTCACCGATCGGGGCGAGCGAGGCTCGAGCGAACGCGAATGCGTTGGACGCGGCGATCGTGCGCGTGAAGAGTCAGCTTCTGTTTTGTGAGAAGGCGACTCGAAAGCGGCGCAAGACGCTCGAAGAGTACACTTGGACCGACCACGAAGTGCTGCAAGTTTTGTTGAAACGCGTCAAGTACGACGTCGCGAGCGCGCGACAGTTGATGATGATTTCCCGGTCGTTCCTTGAGTCCCGGGACCGCATTCATGCCGACGTCACGTACGCGCAGACGTTGCGAACGGCGATCGACACGCTCGAACGCGACGTACGCTTGATCATCGCTGGGAAAGACGAGACGCGGGGGCACGACGGCGATCATCGTTCGTTACATCTCCTTTGGCCGGACGAGCAGAGTGAGACGAACACAGAGGCTCACGCACTTTTATCGTCCGCCTTGCGCGCGCGCTCGAGCTGGGCCGATGACCAAGCGCGCGAAATCGGCGCCGAGCACAGCAAGAGGCTGCGGGAAATCACGCGAGCGCAAAATGATTTGTTGGCGACGATCACGGAAGGTTCGTGCGACCAGATGACGCACGACGCCGCTTGCAAAGCAATCTACATGGTTTTGCGCATGTACAAGACCATCTTTCTACTGACGGAGCACGCTAGAGCTAGAACTACGTAAAACTGGGCACTGCTAATAAACAACATACGGCGTGCGCCAAGACGAGAGCACGCTAGAGCTAGAACTACGTAAAACTGGGCACTGCTAATAAACAACATACGGCGTGCGCCAAGTCTTCATACACTTCCACGGGAAAGCACTCATCGGGAAGCGACATCGTCGGATCGTCCGCGCGCGTCGTAATTCTGTACGGCAGTCGTTGATTTTTCGACCGCAGCGCTTCACCCATGACCTCTCCGTACCCCGTGCACACCAAGCACCGCCGAACGCCCGCTCTCGCCGCCGCCTGCATATCCGTCACCGTGTCCCCGATGAACACCGCCCGCGACGGCTCATCCGCGAGCCCATTCGCCGCGAGTGCCTCGACCACCATCCCCGGCGCCGGCTTTCGCCGGTCGCACGGTTCGTCTCGCGCCTTGTGCGCGTAATAAATCTCCCCCAGCGTCGCCCCGGCGTCTTCGCGAAGCGCGCGTCGCATCTCCCCGTGCACCACGTCCTCGACGTACGCCGCGCTGACGTACCCCTTTCCGATCGCCGTCTGATTCGTCACCACCGCCGTCGGCACGCCCGCGTCGTTCAGCGCTCGCACCGCGCGCGCCGCGCCGTCGATGAGCTCGAACTGCGCGACGTCCACGACGCCCGGCGCGCCGACGTCGACGTTGATCACCCCGTCGCGGTCGAGCAGCGCGAGCGCGACGTCGCGCGTCGTCGCCGCGCGCGTCGTCGCGCGCGCGCGCCGCGCGCGCGCGACGCGCGGCGTCGCTCGACGACCGACCGCGAGCCGCATTGTGCGACTCGACGACCGTCGCGACCGTCGCGACGGTCGCATCGCGCGACGCATCGCGCGACAGCGCGCGGCGATCGATGTTCAACGCGTGCGCGCCCGCGGCGTCGCGGTGCGGGCGGAACAAGGGCGCGAAACCGCCCAAGCCCGAGTGGGCGGAATCGTTCGAGCGATTCCGAAAGGAACGCGGCGAGTTGACGCGCGAACAGGCGGAGAAGGCGTGGGAGGCGCAGAAGACGGCGATGCTGCAGGAGGAAGAAGTCGCCACGCGGTTGTACGCGGAGATGGACGTGCTGGAGGGGACGTCGGGAGGGCGAACGGGGAACGCGGCGGCGACGGCGGAGCTGGTGAGCGAAAACGTACGAAGGGCGTCGCCGACGGCGGCGGACGTGGAGCAGGCGAAACGAGCGGATGCGAATCCGTTCAAGTGAGACTCGGTTCGAGTGAGACTGGCGCGATTGTTGTGGTACTACTAGGATTGTATTTGAAATAAAAACGCAGATGCGTAAGAGGAGCGCTGGCGGTGGGCGCCCGACGCGGCTACGCCTCGACTTTGCCAAACTTTTCCTCGATCCACTGCGACGTGACGGATTTCGGGCGTTCGATGGGGTATCCAGACCCGCGAGACAGCGTGAGTTGGCTCAAGACGCCGATAGCGCGCGAGGCACCGAATAAGACGGTGTAGAAGTTTGCTTCGGTGATGCCGTAGTATTGAAGCAACACGCCCGAGTGCGCGTCGACGTTGGGCCACGGGTTCTTCACTTTACCAGTCTCGGTGAGCACGCCCGGGACGACTTCAAAGAGCTTACCCACGAGCTTGAACATCGGATCGTCGGGCAAGTGCTTGAGCGCGAACTCGCGCTGACACGTGTATCTCGGATCCGTCTTTCGCAACACGCCGTGGCCGTATCCCGGAACGACCCTGCCACTCTTCAGCGTCGCCCACACGAACTCAGTGAGTTCTTCCTTCGTCGCGTTGTCGCCAACTTTTTCGCGCGTCTCGTTGAGCCATTTCAGCACCTCTTGGTTCGCCAAGCCGTGCAACGGGCCGGCGAGGCCGTTCAAGCCGGCGACGAGCGAGAGGTACGGATCGCTCAACGCGCTCCCAACCAGGTGCGTGGCGTGCGCCGACACGTTCCCGCCCTCATGGTCGACGTGAATGGTCATGTACAACCGCATGAGCTCCTTCACGGCCTCGGAATCGTGCCCCATCATGTGCGCGAAGTTCGCCGCCCAGTCCAGACTCTCGTCGGCGGCGACGAGCGTCCCATCCTTGAACGTTCGCCTGTAGATCGCCGCGCACACCGCGGGTAAACGAGCGATGATATCCATCGAGTCTTCGAACGCGTGCTCCCAAAACGTCGTCTTGTGCGCGCCGTCTTGATACGCCTTGGCAAACTTACTCTCCGGTTGCATCGCCATCAGCGCGACGCTCAGCTGCGTCATCGGATGCGCGTTTTTCGGCAGCGCGTCGAGCGCGTCGAAAACCACCTTCGGCACCTCCGCGCGCGCCGCCAGCTCCGCGCTCAGCGTCCTCACCTGCGCCTCGCTCGGAATCTCCCCCGTCAGCATCAACCACATGATTCCCTCCGGCAGCGGCTCCTCGCCCCCCCGCGCCTTCGGCAACTTTTCCCGCAGCTCGGGAATCGCGCGCCCTCGGAACCGTATCCCCTCCTCCGCGTCCAACAGCGACGTCTCGTACAGCATCGCCGTGATCCCTCGCATCCCTCCCGCGACCATGTTCACCGTCACCTCGCCCACGACGCGGTCCCCGTGCGCCCGCTTGATCGCCCGCAGTCGCGCGTTCGCGCGCTCCAGCGCCGCCGCGACGCGCGCCTTGAGCCCGACCGCCGCGTCGTCGCTCGCCGACGTCGCGCTCGCGCGTCCGCGCTCGACGCGCGTCGTCGGACCGGTCGCCGTCGCCGTCGCCGTCGCCGTCGCCGTCGCCGCGCGCGCCCATCCGTCGCGCGCCCATCCGTCGAGCGCGCGCGACGGACGCGCGCGCGACTCGAGCGCGCGCGCCGCGCGTCGGCTCGCGCGCGCGACGATCGCCGACATCCGCGTCGAGCGCTGGCGCCGGCCGCGCGCGCGCGCGACGCGACGCGCGCGCGCGATCGACCGACGCGCGCGCACGCGGGTGTCTCGCGGCGTTCGACCGACCGACCGACCCGAACGCGCGCGTACACAATATAATAATCGCCAAAGAGCCATAGACGCGCGCGACGTTCGGGCGAAATTCGACCGCGAACGTAAATCTCTGCGTCGTGTGGGCGAACAGT
>Ga0257114_1002686_pt1 | contig 11705 bp, 10 predicted proteins | sample SI112_10mmetaG_FD_190149 | JGI IMG/M metagenome (GOLD analysis project Ga0257114, IMG submission 190149) | Marine microbial communities from Saanich Inlet, British Columbia, Canada - SI112_10m | ecosystem: Environmental > Aquatic > Marine > Inlet | place: Canada: British Columbia | collected... | reverse complement strand
CCATCAGGTCTTGAACCTATCTGTGTTGGCTCAAAGTCTTTGAGGAATGCTGCACCACCAGCACCTAGTGCATTTACAGCCGCATTGGCTTGCAGCATATTAGCTAGCTGATCTTGTCCAATGGATCTTGCAACAACGCCGCCTAAGAAAGTTTCACTTGCAAAATCAATTTCATTACCTGCTCCAAGATTTAATAATGCTTGTGGTCCAAGTTCTCCAAGTGCTGAACCTATACCTTCTGCTAAACTACTCGCCATATCGCTTGATAAAAATTTATTAATGTTTTTAGTAAAATCACTAAATGCTACACCTAGATCGTTTGCTTCATCACCAACAATATTTAATGCTGTATCTAGTTTTAGCGCAGTTACTAATTTTGCTTGTTCTTCCAGTTGAAGTGTTAGTGTCTGCAACTCTTTTCCTGATCCTTCAACTCCAGCAGTTAATTCATTGTATGCGTTTTCAAAGTTTTCTCTCATATTATCTTGAGTGTTGACCATACGCTGTTGCACCGTGAGTATTTCTTCTGCAACACTGTCTCCAAGTGCAGCTTGTGTTCTCAATACATTACCGCTTTGACCTACTTCTGAAGCAACATTTTGTACCATTGACTGTAGTGTTGTCATGTCTAAATCACCGCCATTGGCAAATCCTTGATTGATAAAATTAATCAATTCTTCTGCACCGCCGCCTAAACGTGCAATTAATTCAGGAGCAAATGCATTAGCAGGCAAGTCAGTAGCAATGCCATTAATAATAGCGTCTCCTAGTGCTTTACCACCTGGCAATTGACTGAGTGCTCCTGTCATTGCTTCAAATTTTAATCTGGTTTCATCACTTTGTTCGCTGAGAAAGCTCTGTGCAATTACACTTTTCTTGGCTTCCATTTGTGCTTTAATTCGTTCTCTTACGTCTTGACCTGTTACTTTAGCCATAGCCTGTTGTTGTTTTAGATTTTCTAACATAGCAGCAGAAAATTGTTCTGTTGTCATATTTCTAAACTGTTCTTGATTCATGCTATCACGTCTAATCTGTAACTCTTCTCCTAAGAACTCCGACATCTCTGCACTGGTCATACTAAATCCGCCAGCAGCTATAGCACCTTTTCTAAACGCTTCGTTTAGTTTTAAAAATTCCATACTACCAGATTGTGTGCTATCACTAAGACTTCTAATTGCAGCTTGATTGGTTGCAATAATTTTACTAAACTCCATAAAGTCTAATCCAACGCCTGCAAGTCTTTTGTTAACATCTAAAAAATTATTTCCAAAGTCTAATCCAAATCTACTTGCAAATCTAAAACTTTCACCTAGATCAATAGCAGCTTGATTGGCCATTCCAAAAGCAGTTGCAATAATACCAGATCCAATTCCTGAAAAAAAGCCACTGAGTGCATTGTTAAATGTAGTTGCACTTTTAGCAGACTGCGCAGCTTGACTGACTATATTTCCACCACCTTGGCGCATCTGTCTCATCAATGTTATGTTGTCTTTTTCGTTGTTTTTATTGCCTTCTCGTATGCCTCTGCGTATTCCGGATAGTATATTATTGCTTTGATTGCCTTCTTCTTTGACTGCACCTAGTGCAGAATTAAGTGTTTTTTGTGCGCCTAATAATTCATTGAGTGTGCGTTCACTGGCAAGTTCACTAGCGTTGACTTCAACACTTTGTCCGCCAAATTGAAAATATATACTTGCCATTAACTGCTCATTTAATTTAGATAAATACTTTTATACACAGTTATTTATAGGAGAAACATGAACAATCCATTAGCTGATCACTTTAGACAAAAAGAAATCTATGTTAGATTGCCAACTCAAGGCAAATGGCTATCCAATAAACCCAAACTCACCGAAGATGGCGAGATTGGTATTATGCCAATGACACTACAAGATGAAATACTACTGAGTATACCTGACAGCTTGTACAACGGAGAAAGTTTGTTTAAACTGATATCCAGTATTGTTCCTGACATTGCAGATCCTTACGAACTTAGTTTACCAGACTTTGATGTGATACTGCTAGCTAGTAGAGCAGCAACTTATGATAAAAAAATGAGTGTGGAGAGTATTTGCACACACTGTAACGAACCAAACATGTATGAATTAGATTTGCCTAGTATTTTAAGTAAAGTTAGATTAGTTGGACAAGACAACATATTTGAAATAGACGGATTGGTTTTTGAACTAAGACCTAATACAGTAGCTGCACTCAATACATTTCATATTAAAAATATACAGAGTACAAGTTTGTTGAGACAGTTACACAATTCATCTGATCAAGACAAGCTCATGCATAGCGAAGAATATCAAAATAACCTATCTATAGTAAGCGCCGCAAATATTGCATTGATCGCAGACGCTATTGTTTGTGTAACAACACCCGACGGAATACAAGTTAAAGATATGCAACATATCATTGAATACGTCAACAATGCCAAACGTCATGTAATTACAAAAATCGAAGAGAAAGCAAAAGCATTAAACAACAATGGACTAAACAAAACATTTAATTTTACTTGTAGTCATGAAGAATGTTCAAAAGATTTTGAAGGATCTATAGAATTTAATCCAGCTTTTTTTTTCAGAAATATATCCTAGCAAGCATAGGTGATGCTAGCAAAGTTGAAGAAATTATCCGACGATACGAAAATGCACAAAAGAGATTAAGAAGTCAAGTCAACAGCATTGTAATATATTCACAAGGAAGTTTTACACTTCAAGAATTATACAAAATGCCAATGCATTACGTCAAAGAGATCGAGGAAGCATTAATTGAAAAGAATGAAAAGGAAAAGCAGATGTTAGAACAAGCAAAAGGAAAGAATAGACAAACATTCTAATGTTTCTTCGAAGAGCTAAAGCTCATCGTCATACTCATTTCATTTCGTATGATATTTCTTTCTAAGATATAATTTTTATTATGATTAGTTATTACCCTGTTTTCAGTCGCACTTAGCTTGTTAAAGCCAAGTACAAAAAAAAAGCTAAAGGTCATTACCCCGCTCCAGATCGCTCCGTTATAGTGAAACCTATTGCTAGGCAGAGGCGGTCTTGCGCTACCCCTTTACTCACTGCTTAAGACGCAGAAACTCCAAATGCTATAACGTCAACATTATTGGATATCCGTGGGTTACAATGGCACAGTAGAGCCCACTCTTTTGGTTTGTGTCCCTCAGCAAGTTCCGTTGTCTAACCAAACCAATGGCGACTTCTCAATGCTTTTTGTAAAGAGGGTATGTTATGACTGGTGTCTGTTTAGAGATTCTACAAGTGCCTTAGATCCGCCAACGCGGACATTTATTATGCCGTTGTAATATTCATCTGTTTCTAAAACTTTACGATCAAATTGTTCCCTAGCTTCTAAGTAACTCATTTCGCCTCTGCCTGTGCAGAAGTAAAGTATTTCTCTTGTAAAGTTTTCTGTGCCTAAGTTTTCAACATCTGCGTTTAACTTATCACTGCTTCCCCAGTAGGTCTTCCAGTCACTTTCTTTAGTTGAACGCCTTTTATTTTTTCTGCCTTTGAGGGGTTTTTTAGTTACTTTAAATTGTGCCAGTTTTTTGCCAATATACTTTTTGCCATTCGTGGTGTTGGTAATGAGGTATACGAAACCTACGTATTCCTCTGGTATTTGTTCAATAAGTTTGCCTTGATAAGTCCATTGCATGTTAGTATATAGCAACTAGTATATATGCCGAACTTGGCTAATGTCAACCTAAATATACCTCTTTTTTAAGATTTCCCAAGTTTGTTGATATCCTCGGTCAATTTGATGAAAATATGTACTGGCTTGCGCCGCACTATAATCATTGCCGCCTGGGTAACAATTGTCTCCAAAAAAGATTGTTCTTGTGTCTGTATAGTGTTTTAGTACTTGACTTTTGTCACATCCTTGAGGAAAAATATCAATACTAGTTTCTCCTGCAACTTGTGCAACAGCATCGTCAAACATTTCATTAAACGCTAATGACACTAACTGTCTTCCGTGATGGTGTTGTTCCCATTCAGTATATCTAGCACGTTGATCCCAGTCTGCATTTCTTCCTACAATACTAAAGTTTGCAGTACCGGTTCTTTGTTCAATATGGTTACCAGTTTTCTCTGGATAATCTATACTGTCTACTTGTTGTTGTAAAAAGTCATGTTGTTGTTGAGTGAGTGTCCATGTGTTTTTATGGTGTTCTTGGCTACCAATAAACACATGATTGCCGCTACAATGATATACTCTCTCAAAAGCATTAGTGAGCTCTAAACCAATCTGTTCTACAGTTTTTGGTCTGTCACTGCCTGTTACAATTACACATTGATGACTTTTTACAAACTCCAGCATTACTTGTTTAAACTCTGGATCTATTTGCTTTCTTGGATCGGTTAGTGTACCGTCTACATCAAAAAGGAAATTCGTCATCGTTGTTTAATTCTTTCATTTGTACTGGATACCATTTGTAAAGCATATCTATTGGCATACTGTATTTGAGTGATTTTGTATTGATATACTTATTAGCATAATCACTGTCTAATGTAATAGTAGTAATGCTATCGCTATCATATGTTCCGTGATAGGTATCATCTGTGCCTAGTCTAATTAAAGGTGCAGTAACACGCCAATCATCAAAATCGTTATCGCCTTTGTCAGCTTTGTTGTTGAAACTGTTTATGTTGATATCAGTTATATTGTAATCATATTCGTCTTTAGGATTCATTTTGCTCTCCAAATAGTTTATAGAATATGTCTATAGGTAATATCTTTTTTGTTAGTAGTTCTTGAGGGTGTATTACCTTTTCTCTGATTCTAGAACCAAAGTCTCTTTGATATACTGTGTTGCCTCCGTCTGGGCTTTCGAATATCTTAGGATTACTCGGCATCTACAAATTCTGTGTCTGTACTAAACGTAGTAAAGCCACCTTCTTTGATAACTTGTAGTATTGTGTTTACACGACCTACTAGTTCGTCTCTGTGTGAGATTAGGAAGATATTTTTGTTACGTTCACGTTCGATCTTTTTGAGAACACTTAGTGCTGCATCCACGCCATTTGTATCCATACCACTGTCAATAAGTTCGTCAATAGCAAGGAAATTTATAGGTGTGTTCATGCTTTCAAACACATCTCTGAATGCCCAACTAAGTCCAAGTATAAGTCTATTGCGTTCACCTCTGCTCAAGTTATCAAAGTCTAGTTCTCTACCTAGCTCTGTTATTTCAACTGTAAGATCAGGTTGGAACTGTACCTCATGTGGTAATCCTAGTTTAGTCAAGTAGTAAGCAAGTCTGCTGTTTAGATACTGTAAGTTTTGTTCAATGATACGTTTGCGGATAAAACTATCTTTGTTTGTTAACAGTTTGTACAAGAAGTCCTGATGATCTTTCATTACTGTTAGATCATTCATATTATTCCAATCAACTTCTTGTAGTCCAGTTTCTTTTAGTGCATCAACTTGTTCTTGATACATGTCAGTTTCGTTAGCAATACGTTTTGCTTCTGTGTTTAGATTATTAACAGTGTTTTGGTGCTCTAGTGCTTCTTGTAGTTTGTTATAGTGTGTAACTGGAATTTGTCCAAGTTCTCCTAGTTGTACTAGTGCATCTTCGTATTCTGCTTTGAGATTTGTATCATCGTCAATATGTTGTTGAGATTCTTTTACTGCTTCTTGTTTTGTCGCAAGAATCTCTTCGTGTTGTGCATCGTGGATACTTTGCCCACATGCATAACATTGATGTTGTTCAGTTGCTAACAGATCTTTTTGTGCTTTTTCTAAACGCTTTTGTTCTCTAGTAATACTGTTTACTAGCTTTGCAATTTCTGCTTCTAATGTGTTTACTTGTGTTTTCTTATCGAGGTAATCAGTTAGTAGCGCATGATTGTTAAGCTCTGTTTGTATGTCTATCTTTTCGAGTGTGTTGACTTGCTGTTGGATACTTTCGACATCAGACGTTTGTTTATCTCGCCATATTTTTTGCCGTCGTTCCAGATCACCAATACTTTTTTCAATTCTGGCATTTGCTTCTTCAACTGCGTTAATTCGATATTCTTCTTGCTTGATTGCATCTTTGGTCAGCCTTTGCTGTTCTTTTAGTGCCTCTGCTTTTTCACTAAGCATTGTTATGCCTAGTAATTGCTCGATGATCGCTCTTTGATCATTTGCCCTCATACTGAGGAAAGGCTCTGTGTATGTGTTAAGTGCAACAATGTGCTTGAACATGTCATGACTCATACCAAACAGTTTTTCTATTTGTGCTTGAGTTTGACGATTCTCGCCTTGTGCTTCGTCTTCGTCAACGTTCTGTTCGTTGACATAGTATTTAAGCACATTGGGCTTACGACCTCTTTCAATGCGATATTTTGTGCCTTCTACCTCAAAATCCAGTGTAACCAGCATACTTTTGCTGTTTGTTTTGTTTACAAGATTATCTTTGCGTATGTTAGTGAGTGCGTTTCCATATACAGCATAACTCAGTGCATTGATGATAGTGGTCTTGCCTGTGCCGTTACGACTACCATCTCCTCCTAAGTCTAAGTTATTGCCCAACACTAATGTTAAGCCATTGTCAGTAAAACGCACAGATTGCGTTACATTACCAACACTCATAAAATTCTTTACGGTAATATTGTTAAGTGTAATCATAGGGAATTATAAATGTCTACAAGGATCATTTTGTTTATCATTTCGCTGTCTACAGCGTTTAAACTATTGTACACGATTTGGTCTACATTTTCAACCTCAATGTCGTCTACAACTTTCCAATCCTGTGTATGCTCTTCCTTTTTGCTAGGGATCAACGCTATCTCTCTAACGTTGTACTGTTGGCTGAAAGTTTCTTTAATAAAACTTGCTTCTTCATAACTGATATTGATATCCAATGTAGCACGACAATATGTGTGTTCATTGAGAATCTTTTCAGGTTCATCTATTAGTCTACTCAGAGGCACAGTTCTGTATCGCGGTCCGGGGTAATCAATATACTCAGGCACACCATTCCATTCTAACTTCATCATGCCTCTGTCGTCATCCCATGTGTCTGCATAGTTGTGACCAAATGGGCTACCCAAATAATGTACGTTGCCTTTAGCTTGACGTTTGTGAAAGTGTCCACTAAACACATACTCAGGACCTTGTAGATGTTCTGCATTTAGACTTCCATGATCTGGCATTTCTACCATAGCATTCATTTTAAAGAACGGAAGTTCGAAATGACCAAACATATATCTACACTTGGTCTTTTGTAAATTTTTCCATTCATCTCCTACTAACCAAGGCACAAGTGCAATATCACCTTGCACCAACATATCCTCAACTAGTGTAACATTATCAAATAATCCTGCATATGGTAAACTGTTTAAGTCACGTTTCTCACGATAGTATAGGTCATGGTTGCCCATAATCATATACACTTGTTTGAATGCACGACTTAGTTTGCCTACATTCTCTACACTGTGATTGAGTGTACTAACGTTTACACTTGCTCTGTGATGGTGCCAGTCTCCAAGAAAGATGCAAGTTTCGCAATCTTCGCTTTGTTCAATGAACCAATCTACAAAGTCAGCACAGTCTCGATTGTGTTGTTTGCTGTTGTTTTTGTTGCCAAAATGTATGTCTGTAAAACATGCGGCTCTATTAAAGAATGTCATGGGTCTCCGTTCAAAGAAGTTATAACTTCTCTTATACTACTGTCGATAATTGAGGATGTCAACCTAAACGTTGAAGCCGTGTTCTTTGCGTTCTTTGTCGACTTGTTCGTCCCATTTAGCACGTTCTGCCATTTCGTGTTCGATTTGGCGTGTCCAACTGGGCATTTGTCCATTTTGTTGTAGTAGGTCATCTCTGATGTTTTGATTACGCTTTTCCAAGTTCAACACTCTTGTAAAACTGTTGGTAACTGCGGCTGTGTAGTAAGCAAATGGGTTTTGACTTTTAAGTTCATTGAACTGTAGACCAATTTGACTTAGTTGTAGCAGTGCATGACTACGCATTTCGTCTACATATGTATAGCCACGCCAGTTACTGCGCATACTGTAACGTTCACACAGTTTAATATACATTTTTGCTAGATTGTTTGTGATCTTGCCATGCTGTGTATTGAACTTTCCGTTATCAAGTCCACCTTCCCAGTGACTTCTAACACATTCTTTGAGATCACCATTTACATATGCATAGTGTTTAAATGGAGGGAAGTTACATTTGCTGTGATGATCTGCTACAGTTTTAGGCTTGCTTTTTCTGCCAGGCTCTAGTGGTACATGATCAAATGTCATTAATCTAAACACAAGACTTTTTTCTTCAATTGTGTCTGGGTCTATTTTGTGACTAATTTGTTTGGGTTTTTGACTAGCTTTACGAGCACCATCATTCCATTCATAGAATGCAGCTTCGTATGCTTGCACACTCAGTTGATGCGCTCTATTTTCTTTAGCCAACTGTATAAATTCGGGATTATTAATATCTTCAATAGTTTCTACTATTACATCGAATCTTGCATACTCGTCGTCTATAACACTACAAAAGGTAAGTTTACTTTTGTGTATCTCTTTGAGCATGTCTTTGTTGTTTAAATAATTTTGTTTCCTCATTGTAGTTCCTTATTTTCTATAGTATAATGTCAATAAACTAAGATGTCAATCAGTACGCATTTAATTCAGCTATAAATACATATATAGGAGAATCCAATGAGATATGTACAACTGACAGAAGATGTGGCTACGGATATTGCTGTTTTTTATGGCGGTAGATTTCAGCCTATGCACAAAGGTCATCATAAAGTTTATATGGATCTAGTGGAACAATTTGGTTCCTCTAACGTATTTATCGCTACTACAATAGCCAAGAATGCAACGCCTGAAAAGGATCCATTTAGTTATGAAGAAAAAACTGGCATTATGCAAAACATGTTTGGTATACCTGCTAAACAAATTGTACAAACTAGTCCATACAGACCTGATGTTAGTTTAACAGGCAAAAACCCTGCTAACACTGCAATTGTATTAGTGTTCAGTGCCAAGGACGCAGGGAGACTAAAAGGTGGAAACTATCTCAGAGATTATGAACCAGGAGCAGAAATGGTTCCAGGTGACCAAGCAGGATATATACTAGAAGTACCAATACAAGAGGGTGGCATGAGTGCTACTGATTTTAGAAATGCAATGAAAAATGATAGTCTAAACGATAATCAAAAGATGATGAAGTTTAGAGAATTTTTTGGAAGTATTAATCAACAAGTGTACGAATTTATTAAAGGAAAACTAAATGGCAGTGCTAGCTGAAAATAGAGCGAGACTTACACTTGCACCTGGAGGCGTTTCTAAAAGAAGTTCTCGCAATCAGTTTTACTTTGATGGACCGGCGAGCCCACTTAGGCAACACAATGGTATATTGTTTCCTTATCAACCTGACATAACTTACAGTCAAAGTGTAAACTATAGTCCTTATGATATGACACACACTAACTATACATTTAATGCTTATAGAAATACACCTAGTCCTACTATACAAATGACAGTACAATTTGCAAGTATTACACAAGAAGAAGGTGAGTACACACTTGGTGCGCTACATTTTTTGCGTAGTGTTAGCAAGATGTTTTTTGGCTTAAATGATCTAGGAGGAAATCCTAGTTCAGGCACTCCGCCTCCAGTACTACGTTTTAGTGCCTTTGGTGAACAACAGTTTAACAATATTCCTGTTGTATTAGAAAGTTTTAGTACAACATACGATAGCGGTGTAGATCTCAAAGATATTAGCGGAACACAAGTTCCTACATTAATGAACTTCTTTATTGGCATGAGCATACAAATTAATCCTGACAGACAAAAGAATGTGTATAGTACACACAATTTTATCAACGGGTCCGGATATAAACAAGGATTCATTTAATGGCAGTTGAATACAAAGCATCAAGCAGTTATAGTAATACAAGTGTTAACAGAAAATACTTGGATCTTTTTCAACCTGTAATTGTACAAGACGAACTTGATCAGGATCAGACAACAATGGTTATTCAACCCAAGCATCATAAAAGACCTGATTTATTAGCATACGATTTGTATGGTAGTAGTAGACTATGGTGGATATTTGTACACTATAATAGAGATACTATCAAAGATCCGATTATGGATTTTAAAAGTGGAACAAAGATTCAAGTACCGAAAACATATAAATCATCAGGAAACAACTGATGCGATCAATATACCAAGATAATGTCCTTAACAAATACGACAACTACACATACAAATGGACCATGTATATGGTACATCCTGTTAACTCTCATAAATTCGAAGCTAATATTGCATCAAATGATGTTGTGGTGATTGCAGAAAGTGGTGTTGAAAGTGAAATAAACATACAAAGTGTAGAACAGAATCTTGTTCTTGCTTTTAAACAAGCCAAAGATCGCAATGGATTAGCAAACATGTTTGTGTTTAATCTGGTAGAACCAGGTGGCGCTACACTTTTCAGCAGAATTTTAGAAGCCGCAAGACGACTTAAAATAGAAAATCACTTGCATGCATGTTACCTATTAGAACTTCGATTCGTTGGCTATGATCAAAATAGTAATGCTACTAATAATATTGCAGGTCCTTTTTACTACATGACCAGTATGACCAATCTCACATTTGATTATAGAGAAGGTGCAACACAGTATAGATCTGATCTAGTAGAAACACATCAAGATGCTTATAAAACACTAAATTTATACACCAAGCAACAACTCACTGTGAATAGTGTAAACACGTTTGGTGAATTTTTACAGCAACTACAAGAAAAAATAAATGAACAAGAAAGAGAAAGCACTGCACTTAGTCCAAGTAAACTACACAGTACTTTATATGAATTTGGTGCAATAGACGATACATCAGAATGGCTCAACTGGAAATTTGGAGCTGCAGCGGCTAGCGGAGACACAAGTTTAAAAAGCACCAGTGTTACAGGTGATGGCACACTTACATTTACTTTTAAACAAGGTACAGGTATAAACACAGCAATTGTAGTAGCTCTGATGCAAACAGATAATTTTAGAAAAATGCCTACATTTGAAGGAGGCTTTCACAAAGATAATGCAGACGACGGAGAAGCAAAAGCACCAACTTTTGCAGAACTCAGTAGTTGGTTTATCTTTGATAACGATACAGAATTTTTAAGATATGATAAAGTAGCTCGTTCTTATCAAAAACGTATTACATTTAACCTCAAAAAGTTTGCAACACAAGAATTAGTACATGATGCAATTAGTTATGAAAATTTAATATTCGACAGAAATATTCAAGAAGACAGACTTAAAAAAATTATCAGAGAAGGACTATTACGCAAACGATTTGACTACACTCACACAGGATTAAACACAGAAGTCTTAAATTTAGATGTTAGTTTGCACAACACTTATTTCCAACTTCAAGCTATTAATCATGGTAAAACAGAAAATAGAGCACAGGGATTTGCTGGTATGAGCGAAGATCAGCAACAGTTGGCTATACTACAAAGTGATGTGCAAGAAATAAACCGTGATCTTAATACATTGAAGTCAAGAAAAAATGTACTAACTAGAGAAATCGAAAAATTAGATGAATATCAAATCGAAAGTGACGTAGGTGGGCAACAACAAGAACTTGCAGATTTAGATCAACAAATACAAAAGAAAGCAGAAGAATTAAGTGCAGCTATGAAACTTGCGACCGATTATGAAAAAATGCAAAATCAAGATATTAAAGGAT
>Ga0257114_1002683_pt1 | contig 11710 bp, 6 predicted proteins | sample SI112_10mmetaG_FD_190149 | JGI IMG/M metagenome (GOLD analysis project Ga0257114, IMG submission 190149) | Marine microbial communities from Saanich Inlet, British Columbia, Canada - SI112_10m | ecosystem: Environmental > Aquatic > Marine > Inlet | place: Canada: British Columbia | collected... | reverse complement strand
AAAGCGCAGCCGAAGACGACGAAAGCGCAGGCTAATAAACCGGCGAAACCCAAACGAAAACGAAACGATCCGTTGGTCACGTCGGACTTCGCCGTCGGGATGGAATTGTACGTCCGAGGCGCGAAAGGCGAGACGTGGCACGCCGAGGTGACGAAAGTGCGACCGTCGAACGCGAAGTGCCCGATCGAGGTAGCTTGGCTCGTCAAGCAAAGCGATGATGCATACGTGTACTGGGACTGCGCGCACAGAGACGTGATCGATTTGCGCACCGTCCTCGAGACGCACGCGCCCGGGCACTTTCCAGCCGGAAAACGCGCGCGGTGCGTCGCGTGCGAGGCGGCGAAAACCACGTGCGCCAAGCGTGCGAAGACGTGACAACCGCATCGACGATAATCACTCGATTTCCGAACGCGACCACCGCCCGAATCGCTCGCATTACCGCGTATTCATTGTAGACCCAAATGCGTCGCGTTCGTCCCGTCCCGTCCCGTCCCGTCCCGTCGAGGTGACAGAATTCACGATCCACCGCATTCCGCGACGTTCGACGCGCTCGCACGCCCGCGCTCGCACGCTCCGCGCCCTCGCGCGCGCTCGATATGTTCACGACGGCGTCCACGACGCTCCAATTCGCGCGCGCGCGCGTCGACGCGCCGCGAAAGCGCGCGCGCGCGATGCGTGAGTCAGCACGAGATAACCGTCGCGGTGGGTTCGCGCTGACGACGCGCGCGAGCAAGGACGACCGACCGACGAAGGCGTCGGAAGAGCTCGCGGAAAAGTTCACCACGGGTGGCGGCGGCGCCGATGGATTCTGCGATTACGACGACATCAAGGACGCGATCAAGGAGTGCGAGGGACTGGAGGGCGCGAAGCTCGAGGCGTGCTACGCGCAGTACGGATGTAACCTCGAATCCGTGACCGAGCACTACGCGAAAGCGGCGGGGATCGACAGCAAGAATGAAAAGGCGAAGTAGGCTTGACTAGGTACGCGCGTACCGTGTAAGTTATTACAACAACAAGAAAGAATATTTCGACGCGGCGATCATTTGAAAAAGCACATTTTTCCGTAGTGCATCAACGTTCTGTAAAAGAACTTTTCCTGTAACAAGACGCGGGAGAGCTGGGAGTCAGCCTTGGACGTGCCCGGGACGGCGACCATGTGAGCGTAACCGCGAGCGTTGTGGTACCAATCGATCGGGACGCCCGGTTGGCCGTAAACGTCGACGCGCGCGCAGCGGTTGGATCGAAGGAGCATGAGCAGGGCGACGAACGCCGGTGATGGGTCGCCGCGATAGCCCCAACCGACGACGTTCGAGCCTAGCTCGAGGTCCGCGGAGAGCGAGTCGTGGATGATGCGGCCGACCTTGCGCGCAGATTCGTAGGCTTGCTCGTCCAACTCCACCGTTATCACGTCTTCCGGGCCGTCGCGAATCATGGTGAATTTGCAATACTTGCGTTCCGTCAAGACGTTGCAGTACACAGCCGTGTCGTGCGCGTCGATAGCGGTGGCGAATCGACTGACAGCTCCGTTGTATCGTTCGCCAGTTTCGGGATTATACTCCGCCTCGGTCGTCCACGCGCAGGTGCCCATGCCTTGCGGCGCGCCGCCAAGCGACGGAAGGTCGGTGGCGTTAAACTTGGTACGCGGATCGTTGGAGTATTTAATCAACACCGTTGACAGACGCTTTAACGTCTCCGCGCTCGCTTGTGGATTCACCACGGCAGCCGCATCGGCCTTGAGCGCTCGCGCGAGTAAGTCTGTCGCCATGTCGGCGCATTGCATCGTTTTGAATTGGCAGCGAGCGTCGTAGCCCGTGATGTTCGCGGCGTGAAATATTAATTGCCGCTCCGTGGTTTCTTTCCTCCAATCCATGTCTTTCGTCATTCCGCTCAACATTAGCGGGTTTTGGAATCTATACCTCCGCACGAGCTTGCCGTCTTTGTGGATAAGCGTCGACGTAGGCACCTCCACCTCGACGTCTTGCGCGCCGTCTTCTCCCTCGTCGTCCGCGTCGCCCAATAATTTACGCCTACCGATGACGTTCGGCAACGGATCACGTCCCGAAATGATCTTCAACTCCTCCTCCTCTGTCACAATCTCGCTCTCCAGCGTCTTTTCCGCCTCCTTCATCTCCGTCTTCGCCTCCTTCAGTTCCTCCTTCACCGACTCTTCCTCCTCCAACTCGCTCGCCGTGCGCACCTTTTCCGTCGTCTTCGCCTCTTTGGTCAGGTAAAACGCCCGTTCACCGTCCAATTCGTGCAACTCTAACCCAGGAATCACCGCCGTGGGCGTGAAATCATTCTTCAAGCACTGATCCGGCACTCCTAGCGCGGCCCATCGTCGCGTGGCGTCTCTCGGCGGCGCCGTCGCCGACGATCGTTCCGGCGTCTTCGTCCGCATCGACACGCGCCCGTGTCGACCGACGATGTGCGATTTACTCCCTCCTCGATCGCCCGCGCCGACGTCCGTCGTCACCGCCGCGACGACCAACGCGACGAGGAATATCGCCGCCACGCTCGCCGCCACGAAGAGCGCCGGGTCGCGCGCCCAATCGAATCGCACCCCCAACCGCAGCGCCCGCCGCGCGATCGCGCGCGCCATCGTCGTCGTCCGCGACGTCGTCGGCGCGCTCTTACCTCTCGCGTCCTTTCCCTGTTCGAGCGCGCGTCGTCGTCAGTCTCGTTCGCGCGCGTCTCGATCGCGACGTCGCCGCGTTTCGCATCGTTCGTTCGTCCACCGCCGTCGTCGCGGCGTCGCGCGCGCGCGCACCTCGTCCATCGCAACCTCTTCGTCGTCGCCGCGCCTCGGCGCGTCGCGCGCGTCCATCGCGTCCGTCGCGCGTCGAAGTGTCGACCGAAGTCGCGCGTCGATTCGATTCGATTCGATTCGATCGACGCGCGGACGCACACGGCGACGCGCGCGCCGCGGGCATGGAGCGCGAGTCGGCGCCGATACGCGCCGCGCGTCGAGCGTTCGGCGCGACGGACGACGACGCGCGCGCGAGCGCGAGGGACGGCGCGCGCGCGCGCGGTCGAGGGCCAACACCAAAACCAAAGGCGGAGCTCGCGCGCGGAGGCGCGCTGGCGAGCGCGCGGAGCGCGACGCTGGCGCTGGCGAGCCTGTGCGCGATCGCGGTGGTGAGCGCGCGACTGGACGCCGCGTCGAGGGGCGCGCGGGCGAGCGCGGTGGTGGTGGGAACGACGACGAGGACGACGACGACGGCGACGGCGACGCTGCGCGAGGACGAGGCGGTGGAGCCGGAGTTGCGCGTGGGCGATCGTAGCGTGGCGTACGTCGCCAAGGGATGGAACGCGGAGCGAAGATTGATAGGGGACGATAAGATCGAGGCGATTTGGGAAGGACCGGCGGCGGAGAACGCGGCGGGGGAGTTTGAGGCGACGAAGCCGAAGGGCGCGCTGTTGGCGCTGCACGGTTGTCATCATAGCGCGAAGGACTTCTTCGCGACGAACACGAAGTGCTCGCAGTGTCGAGGACTTGCGCAAGAAATGGCGATTACACGCACGGCGCTGAATCGAGGATACGTCGTGTTGGCGATTTCGTCGTTGGGGACGTGTTGGAGCAAGGACATCGACGCGCCGCGCGTGCAGGCGGTGTTGGACGTCTTTTACAACGACACCGCGCTGAGTGACTTGCCATTGTTTGCGTTTGGTGCGTCGAGCGGTGGTTCGTTTGTGGGAGCGATGCCGCAAATGCAACTGACGCCGAAGGCGGCGGGTTTAATTATTCAAATCGCTCCGGGACCGACGGCGTCGGGCGTCGTCGGCGAAGTTTTGGCGGATTACCCGCCGACGGTGTTCTCGCACATGCCGCGCGACGCGCGCACCGCCGAGTTCATCGCAGCGTCGATCGCAGACTTCCGCAACGCCGGCGTTCGCATAATTGAATCTCGTCTAGAGCCGAGAGCGATCGACGACGCATATTTCTACGAACAAAGTTTTGGACGAGTCTCTGAAGAGGAGAGCGCGGCGATGGTCGCTTCTCTTCGCTCCTTTAACTTGATCGACGCCCAGGGCTTGCTCACGGAGGATCCGCGTTTGTTCGACGACGATCATATCATCATGATCAAACGACACGCACCGGAGTGGGATAGCTTGCTCGCCGACCAGAGCGATACGCGCGAGTTATTAAACGTCGCGTACGCCATGCACGAGCTCAGCGCGCAGGACTTTAGCAAGAACTTTGCGTGGCTCGTTCGTTCGCACGCGCACGTCGCGCGCTCGACGTCTTAGTTCGATTGGTGGGTTTTGTAATGACTATCTTGTTCGTAGAAGTATTATTAACCCGACGAGGTTTTAAGCTTCTGAAACTCTTCGTCCAACTCGTCTGTCGCCGACCGCGTCGACGAGCCGTGCTTCTTCTTTGACAGGTGTTCGGATACATCGGCGTCGTCCTCGACGTCGTCATCTTTGGACGAGTGGCTCGACGAGTGATGCTTCTTCGACGAAGAGTGCTTTGAAGAGAGTTTCGTGCTCTTCTCTTCTTCTTCTTCTTCTTCTTCTTCTTCTTCTTCTTCTTCTTCTTCTTCTTCTTCTTCGCGATGGCTATGTTTGGAGTGTTTCGAGTGCTTGGAATGGTGATGACTGTGACCGATTTTTGCGACGTAATCGACCCCGGGACACTCTGTGGCGTGTATGTTCAAATCGTCGCACACGGCCGGAGGGCAGTACGGCCAACCGTCCATGGGATCGTCCACGCTTTTCAACATGCACATTCTACACGGCGTCTTGCCCGGCTTCTGACACGCGCTCGGCACGCCCTCGGGGTTCGCGCACTCCCAATCGCGAAAGGCGTGACGCCCGGCGTTACGATTGCCGACATCCGTCGAGCAATCACCGAGATCGTACTTCTTCTCCTTCGATCTCGTCTCCACGCCTTCGCACCCAGAGACTTCGTACTTGTCGCACACCCACGAGCTACACTTCGCCGTGCCCGACCCCGCTTTCGACGCTTTCGAGCCGGCGAGATGACAAAACTGGCACCCGTGCGACCCGACGCAGTTCGACGGCACTCCCTCGTCGTCGGTGCAGTGCTTGTTGTACTGCTGATACAGCCCCATCGCTCGATCGCCGTGCGACGCGTCGCAATCCACCTTCGGCGGCGGCGGCGGCCGCGGCGGATGATGCGGATGCGGCGGCGGCGGCGTCGGCGGCGGCATCGGCGGCGTCGGCGGCGGCATCGGCGGTGGCATCGGCGGCGCCGGCGGCGACTCCCCCCCGATCCCGAACCCTCCGACCCACCCCCCTCGCGCGAGCGCCAGCGCGCCGACGCACGCCGCCGCCGCCGCCGCGCCGACGCGTCCTCGCCACCGCCCCATCTCGCGCCCGCGCGCGCGCGCCGCGTCCCCGCCGCGTCCCCGCTCGACGTCTTCGTCCTCGCGCGCGTCCTCGCGCGCGCGCGCGTCCTCGCGCGTTCGCCGCGCGCGTCCGCGCGTCGCCTCGTCGTCGTCGTCGCTCGCGCTCGATCCCGCGCCCGACGACGCGCGCGCCGTCCGCGCGTCGCGCGCCGACGCGCGTTCGCCGCGAAGGAGCGCCTCGCGCTCGTCGCGCGACGACCGCGGCATCCTCGCCCGCGCCGTCGTCTCGCGCGACGACGACGCTTCGTGATGGTGTTACGCGCGCGGCGTTTACGAAAACCCGTAACACACCGCACACGCGTGCGATCGCGCGCGCGCGTCCCGTCCCATCGCGCGCCGTATTTAAGCCCCCGAGGGACTCGCGCTCGAGTCGCGACTCGTCGACGAGATCGGATCCGTCGATCGCGCGAAGATACGCCCGCACACCCCGACGACGACGATGCTCGCGCGCACGACCGCACCGACTCGCACGACCGCCACGCTGCACAGGTGCGCGCGAAGCGCGACGCGAATCGCGGCGCGGCGCGACCGCGCACGCGACCGGAGACCGAGGACGCGTCGCCGGACGCGAGGACGCGAGGACGAGGGAATCGTCGCGCGGCGAGGCGAGCGATCGCGCGCGCGAACGGACGAGAGGACTGACGAGACGCGATGGTGACGAATGAATAGCCGCGTGGCGAAGCAAACGCGCACGGCGAAGCGCGGCGCGCGCGTCGCGGCGCGCGCGTTCGATGACGTGAACGTCGTGATCTCGTCGGCGAACGCGATTTGCCTGGCGTTGGGACGATTCGTGTTTTTGCCGTACCAACGCGCGCAAGTCGAACGCGTGGGCGCGCCGACGCAAAACGGACAGACGCACTTCGCGGCGGGCGACTCGCGCGCGGAGGAGGCGTCCTTCATCGTGTCGACGAACGATCCGGCTGGGTTCACGATCGTGGACCTGCTCGCGTGGGGGTCCATCGGGCACGCCGTCGGATTTCTCGCGCTCGCGTCCCAGTCGGCGCAAACGATGTTGTGAGCGTCGCCGCCGCCTCTAGTGGGTTTGTGATCGTATGAAAGACCGAACATAAGTCAATAATTCAATCGCGCTACGCTAAGAATGCTACTTTCTATGTGAGCTACGTGTGAGGCGGGGGGCGAAGAAACTGCCGCGCGTGCGCGCTCAACTCGCCGGCGTTTTCGAAATCCGACGCCGAGACAAAGGCGTTAACGCGCTCGAGCTTGAGCAAACGCAACGCGTCGGCGTTCAAATCGAGATCGAAATCGTCGTGAAGTTTTGAAATCGTGCGCGTCAACGCGTCGACGTTTGCGAGATCGGTCTCGTAGGTCAAGTTCACGCACTCGCGCTGGTGCGCTCGCAAGACGCTCGCCGTCGCCTCGTACCATCGCTTGTCCTCTCGAATGAGATTTCTGAACGTTTTCTCGATAAACTTCACCCGCGCGTTCGCGGACGTGACGTTCGGATCGCGCGCGGTGATGTTTTCCGCGTCGAAAGGCTCGGCAGCCTCTCGAATCTGCTGGAACGGCGCGTCGCCGTTCACCGCGCGCATCGACGACGCGTACATGTCGAGCTTGTTTTCGCGACTCAAGCACAACAGCACGGGGTCTTCCGTAGCGGCGTCCAAGATGGCGCTGAGAACATCTTCCGAATGTTTGCTCGTCTCGGGCGTTGAGTGGATGTGCGCGCCGATGATGGATACGTACACCTTGTCCACGCCAGCCTCCCACGCTCGGCTCAATACTTCGTTGACGAACTCACCCGGATACGTCAGCGAGGCGTCAATCGTGGCCTCCTTGACGCCGATGTCTTGCAAGTACTTTCGGAGCTTTGAACGCCAAGACGTTTCATCGTCTTTGTCGGGGAGTTCGTCCACCGACCACCAATCGCCAAGGGTGATGTAATTCGCAAAAAACGAATCCGTTCGCACCTGGCCGTCTCGCTCCCACAACGTGGACGACGTCGGATGATTGGAAGACGTCGCAAGCGCTTCACCGAGAAGTGACGCGCCGCCGCGCAAAGGCGACGAAGCGAGCACGAGACGGGCTTTTTTATACACGCCCTCGGTTTCGTGCAATCGCACGCGCGTGACGAGCGAGCTCGTAGCCTCGGACGAGAGCACGCGAACGAAAGACAGCGCCCACTTGTGCACGAGATCTTCATCTGCCGGGATGTTCTTCTCGAGCCATTCCACCACCATGGCTTGTCGCTCTTGATTCGTGCACCCATCCTGCCAACTCGCGCCGTGAAACGAAAAGTGGTCGATAGCGTACGATTGCGGGTACGCGCTGGCGATCGACGTGCACGGAAGAGTCGTTTTCCAAAACGTCCCGTCCGCCTCCTCCACGAGCGCGTTTGAGAGCGACAACGGATTCCAATCATCGTTGCCAGATGTCACACGCCGCCACGTCTGCGTCACGTACTTAGTGAACGACGATTTCGTACCATCTAAATCGCTCCCATCCACCGCCTTGCCGTTATTCATCATCCACCGCATGCCAGGATCGTTCTTGGCGTCTTCGTGCGTGACTTGCTTGACGCACGTATCGAACTCATTTTCGCCGCATCCGAGCGGGTACGCGACGTCGCGATCGAGCCTCAGTATCGTGTCTCTCAAATCGTTCGCACGAATGATGTGCGACAACCACACAGGACCCGTGATCGCGTTCGCGATGCACCGCTTGCCGAAATCTATGTTTTGCAGGTATCCGTCCGAGGAGGTGTCGTTGAACAAACTTCGAAACACGCTCGCTCCGGGCGTGAGCGCGCCGAATATCCCAGCGCTAAAGAACCTCGAGTCCCCGGGGTCGGCCACCATGAACACCTCCTTGTTCGCCCGCAACGTCTTATGAAACAACGGCGTGATGTCCTTGAACAACTCCACGTTCGTGTCCAAGTACAATCCGCCGTGACGAAACAACACCTCGTACTTCATCAAATCCACCAACATCGAATACACGTTCGATCCCGTGAGTTGATGAAACGCCCGCCCGCGCTCGAGCGTCGCCAGCGTAATCGGAAAGTTCCTCTCATTAATGTCTCCCTCCGTCCACAGCCGCATCTCCCACCCAGCCGCCTCCAACACCCTTCGGTTGCGCTCGAAAATCATTCGCTTCACCCCCGGCACCTCGCTCCCGAGCCAAATCTCGTGCGCCACGCGCACGAACGCCCCCGCGTCGCTCTGTTTCGCCAGCATCTCCTCCCTGGCCACCATCCCACACACGCCCAGCGTCAGCATCGTCGCCACGACGATCGGATGCGTCGCCCACGTCGTCGTCGCGCGCAGCCAGCCGCGTCGTCGCGCGGGGTGTTGACGCGTCGTCGCGTCGCCGCGCTCGACGTCCGGCGCGTCATCGCGCGCGCGCGCGAGCAGCGCGAGCGACTCGTCGCCGCCGGCGATCGCCGCCGACCGCGCGCCGTCGCCGACGCCCATCGCCGCGTCGTCTGCCGTCCGCGCATCCATGGTGTTACGCCGCGCGCGAACTTCGAGGTCGATACGAAACGCCGTCTTGGTTTGCGCACCATGCAAAAACGTCTCTTCGTCTTCCGAACGCAATCATCGCCCGCCGCGCGCCGCGCGCGCGGCGTCACACGCGCGCGCGCGACGACGACGCGATCGATCGACGCGCGCGCGACGGACGCGCGCGGCGAACGCGCGCGCGGCGCGAGACGACGCGCGGCGCGACGTCGGGGAGTCGAATTCGGACGGTTCGGTGAAAGCCGCGCGCGGCGAGGCGTCGGTGACGATGGCGCGGGCGAGGCGTCGCGCGATCGTCGCGGTGCTGGCGTGGGCGTGCGCGAACGCGATCGCGGCGCGCGCGGAGGATCCCGGGACGCACTGCACGACGAACGCGAGCGATCTGGCGCCGTGCGCGAGCGGTGGGGGATCGGCGTGCTGCGCGGCGATTACGGAGTGGAACGCGAAGGGGTGCTTTTGCGACGGCGTGGCCACCGCGCTCGACGCCACGCAAAGCGCCGGGGCTGTTTCGTTCGCGAGCGCGTGTTCGGTGACAAGAACGACGGCGAGCGGTGACGCGATCTGCGTGGCGGCGCTGGCGAACCAGGGTGGTTCTTCTTCTTCGTCGTCGGGATCTCCGCCCGCGACGCCGGCGCCGCCGGCGGGTCCCGCCGCGCCCACGGATGTGTACGCCCTTCGCACCGGTGCGAACGAGATCACGCTCGCGTGGTCCGCGAGCACGTCGAGCGATGTCGTGGCCTACGCGATCGATGCGTGCGATTCGGCGAATCTCGCGACGTGCGCTACGCCGACGCGAACCACCGTCGCGGCGTCCGCCGGGACGAGCAAAGTCTTCTCAGGGGTGTCCGCTCCGAACACCATGGTGTACCGCATCAAGTCTGCGACGCTGACGGAAGCGGGTGCGTCTTCGTCACCGACGGCGATTCCCGTGATCGACGCGCGCGATTCGATCCTCGTCTCAAACGACGCGTCGACGAGTTCTTCGTCGTCGAGTTGCGGCTCCTTCGCGACGCCGTGCGATTCCGTTGGATCGGCGCTCGCCGCGACGACATCCTCGCCGTCGACGCCGCGATCGATCTTGGTACTCCCTGGCACACACACATCTTCGTGCGGATCCACGCTCGGGTCTACGGGCGATGTCACGGTCACCTCAGCGCTCGGGGCGTCTCGCACCGTTTTGGATTGCGGCGAAAACTCTCGAGGTTTCGAAATCTCCGGGTCAGACGCCATCGAAATCTCTGGTCTCACGGTAAAGAAAGGCCTCGCCACCACGGGTGGTGGATTTAAAATTACCAACGCCGATTCGGTGACGATTGACAGTGTCGACGTCGTCGAATGCAAATCGCAAACCATGGGCGGCGGCTTGCATGCGATCAACTCCACGCCGACGATTCGACATTCTCGATTCATCGGCAACATCGGTGGGAACGATCGAAGCGGCAACAACGTCCGTGGAGCCGGCGCGTACTTTCAGACATCTTCGCACGCTTCGTTGCAAAACGTGAGCTTCATCGGAAACGAACTGATGGATAGTGGCAAGGGCGCCGGATTGAACGTCGACGAGAACTCAAACGTCACCGCCGTTGGATTAACGCTCAAGGACAACAAGGCTTTCTTCGCCGCCGGCCTCTTTGTCGGTAGTGGCTGTCATGGTAACTTTTCAAATATTGTCGCCACGGGCAACGAAGCGTCGTACGGGGCTGCTATCGGTGTCTTTGCCGGTGGTAGACCAAAGTTCAACGGCGGCACCGTGTCAAAGAATACCGCCACTCTCTGGGGCGCGGGCGTCATCGTGTACACCACCGCGTCCGCCGAATTCAACGGATTCAATTTCACAGAAAATGAAGCCGAAATCGGCGGTGGTGTCTTCATGTACTCCCAAAGCTCGGCCAAGATGTATAACTCGCGCGTGTCTTCGAACGTCGTTTCCAAGCACGGCGCCGGGATTCGCGTCGAGGACCGCGCCGACCTCGCGTTGGTGAGCACCGAAGTTTCGCACAACGTCGCGAATCTCGGCGGTGGTGGCGCACACGTCACTACCGGCTCGCTACTTTCCGTGAGGGGTGGTAAGTTCGAGAACAACACCGCTCCGAACGGTGCCGCATTCATGTGCGAAGGCGGCGCTCACGGCGGAGGCGAAATCGTCGGCTCTGGCGTCAGCGTCAAATCCAACGTCGCTTCTGGTCTCGGCGGCGCTATGTATCTCGCAGGTGCGTGCGATGTTCAAGTTAAAGACGCATCTGAGATTGAATCCAACTCCGCTGTGAGTGGCTCGAGCTGCCGTTCGTTGTACGCCGTCGGTGGAGGCGCTTTTGCGCTCGTACCAAACACCGAGAACGCGCCGACCAAGCTCGCAATCGAAGGTTCAACGATCGTTCGCAGAAACACTGCGCCAACTGGTGGAGCGATTTTCGTCATTCCTGCATCGACTTCTGCCGATGTGAACTCTCCGCGGGGAGCGCAAATCACCGTGACATCATCGACGTTGTCTAACAACGAAGCCAACGGCTGCGGTTCAACCGTACCCGGTCGCGGTGGGGCAATGTTTGTGGCTGCGGGCAACCACACGCTACTGCAAGCCTCACTCAGTGAAAACACGGCGGACAAAGATGGTGGAGCGGTGTTCATCGCGAGCTTCGGCGCGCTGACGATGGATTCTTGCACCACGAGCGACAACACAGTGTCTCGGTTCGGCGGCGCCGTGGCGCACGCTGGCGCCAAACTCAAAGTCACTGCCGGTGTGATCGAATCCAACAACGCGGGCAGCGGTGGTGGCGTGTACATCGGTGCTGATAATACCTTGCCTATGTTTGCTCTGATTGGCACGTCGTTAAAGACGAATTCGGCGACTCGCGGTGGGGC
>Ga0257114_1002682_pt1 | contig 11713 bp, 8 predicted proteins | sample SI112_10mmetaG_FD_190149 | JGI IMG/M metagenome (GOLD analysis project Ga0257114, IMG submission 190149) | Marine microbial communities from Saanich Inlet, British Columbia, Canada - SI112_10m | ecosystem: Environmental > Aquatic > Marine > Inlet | place: Canada: British Columbia | collected... | reverse complement strand
TGGATTAATTAGCAATATGTCTAGGCTGCAACAAGGGGTTAAAGCTCCTGGTTCTGCTAGAAAGCTAACTAACTTTGAACCATCTGTTAAGGGTGGTTATCGTCGTATTAATGGTTACGCTAAATATGACAGCAATGTCATACCTTCATATGGTTATCCAGTAGTCCAAGGAAGCTCACAGACAGGCACTACACTTACTATTGCTAATATCTTTCTACAAATAGAAGATGGGGCTTTGTTCGAAGTAAACGGTATCTCAGGTACTTACACTGTAGCGTCAAGTTCTTGGTCTTTCTCTAATAAAGAAACTGTTTTAACTATAAGCCCTGCATTGTCTGGAAGCCCTATGGATAAAGCAGCAGTTGTCTTCACTAACAGAGTAAATAAAACAGAAGGCTTGCACTGGTTTTCTGATACAACTACTAACTCAAATGTAGCATTAGTTCTACGCGATGGTAGTCTATCCACTACATCAGGCGGTGGTTACACAAATGTAAGTGCCCCAGGTTATGGTACAGTAAGGGTTAAACACTCAGGTCAAACAGGCTCTACCTTAGACGTAGACGGTATAGCTGTTGACAGTATTGCACCCCGTATTGGTGATACTTTTAGTATTGCAGGTACAGAAAAGGTATACACTGTTTTAGCAACCCCTACAGTGTCCTCAGGGCACTCTACGATAAGCATATACCCTGCATTGGCTAGCACCCCTGCTGACAATGCCATATTGACTTTTATAGGTCGTTCTCAGACAGGCGGTTCTAAAGCTAGATTTCAAAACTTTAACTTTGATGGAATTGAACGCGTTGTGATGGTTGACGGGTCTAACTACCCTATCACTTGGAACACGAATGAACCTGTAAATATAATAGACGGTTCTACTGATGTAGAAGGTGCAGAGGTTGTATCTCAATTCCATAATCATTTACTCTTTGCTAAAGGTTCTTTATTAAGTTTTACAGCACCGTTTGCACAGAATGACTTTAATACAGGGAATGGTGCAGGTAGTGTAAGGCTACAGTCTCGTATCACAGGGTTAGTAACATTTCGTGATAAACTAATCATTTTTACTAACTCAAGTATACACCAGTTAACAGGTACTAGTGCAGCCTCATTCCAATTACAAGAAATAGCAGAAGATATAGGTTGTTCAGAACCAGACACTATCCAAGAAGTTGGTGGTGATATTATGTTTATGGGGCCTGATGGTTTAAGGTTCTTAGGTGCTACTACACGTATTGGTGACTTTAACTTATCATTAGCTTCTCGTAACATACAAGATCAAGTTACTCAATTCCGTACAGACTATACAGACATTGTGTCTTTAACTATAAGAGGTAAATCACAATACCGTATTATGGGTTTTGTAGCAGGTCAGACAGAGGCTAATGCTAAAGGATTTATAGGCACACAGTTTGCTGACCAAGATGCTAATAGTTTTGCATGGTCTGAAACTGAAGGTATTAAAGCATACCGTGCTACTTCAGTTAATACAGGCCAAGAAGACGTATCATTAATTGTAGGTGAGACAGGTTATGTTTATAAACTAGATATAGGTTCTACTTTTGACGGCAGTGCTATACCTTCTTCTCTATTTACGCCTTTCATGTCAATTAATGACCCTAGAGTAAGAAAGACAATGTATAAGGCTACTTCATTCTATGACCCAGAAGGTTCTGTAGAAGGTAGCTTAACATTCAAGTATGACTTCCAGAGACCTGGGGTTATACAGCCTTCTGTTTCATCATTAAATGGTGGTGGATCATTCTCTATATTCGGTGAAGCTGTGCTAGGTACCGACGAATATGGAGGCAACCCTGAGACAGTAATAGAAACAAATACAACTGGCTCATTCTTTACAATTTCATTACAATACGAATTTAATGTAATTAACCCACCTTTTATAGTAGATACAGTTCTACTTGAATACTCAAACAACGATAGGAAATAGACATGGGAACAGGTTATACACGTAACGATACATCTAACAACATAGCTAACGGTAACGTGATTGACGCTGCTGACTTGGACGGTGAGTTTGATGCTATAGCAACAGCATTTGGAACATCTGGGCACTCCCATGATGGCACAACTGCAGAGGGTGGAGCCATTGTAGTAGTCGGCCCTACACAAGAGTTTTTAGGAGACGGTAGTTCATTCTACCCTAAGACAGACGCTACTTACGATCTAGGTAAGTCAACTGCTTCATTTGATGTAGCATATGTTGAGTCAATTAACTTAGGTGGTACAGGTATCACTGCTTCAGCATCGGAGTTAAACAAATTAGATGGTGTAACAGCTTCAACTACAGAGATAAACTATATAGATGGTGTTACATCTAATATACAGACACAACTAAACAATAAGCAAGCCGCAGATTCTAATATAGTATCAGATGCTAACTATGTAAGAACAGATCAAAACTTTACTAATGCTGATCATACAAAATTAGATGGAATTGAAACAGCCGCTACGGCAGATCAAACTAAAGCTGATATAGAGGGTCTTGGTATTGATGTTCCAGCAACTAACCTTACAGGTACAATAGCTGCAGCTCGTTTATCTACAGCAACAACACAAGCTGAAAGCGATGATAGCACTAAGATAGCTACAACAGCTTATGTTACTGATAAGATCACAACACTTATAGGTGGTGCACCTAGCACACTCAATGATCTAAATGAGTTAGCCGCAGCTATCAATGATGATGCTAACTATAACACTACACTTACAACTGCATTAGGTACTAAAGCAGCTAAAACTACATCAATATCTGCAGGTAGTGGTCTTACTGGTGGCGGTGACTTAAGTTCTAACCGAACTATCTCACACTCTGATACTTCATCTCAGTCATCTGTAAATAACTCTGGTCGTACATACATCCAAGATATTACATTAGATACATATGGCCACATTACTGGAATAACATCTGCCACAGAAACAGTGACGAACACTAACACAACTTACAGTGCGGGTACTGGCCTTGATTTATCAGGCACAACTTTTAGCATTGAAGCTGACTTGCGTAGTGAGGTTACTCAAATTGGCCACAGCACCAGTGATTACTACATTGTTGGGACGACAACTCACAAGTGGTACTTAGATGGCAATGAAGACATGCGCCTTGAAAACGATGGTGACTTACACGTTGATGGTAACGTTGTTGCTTACTCTACAACTACTTCAGATATGCGTCTTAAGAAAGACATCGTTAAGATAGACAATGCTTTAAATAAAGTAGCTGCGTTAAACGGTTACACATTCGAGTACATCCATGATGGTAAGAAATCTGGTGGTGTCATTGCTCAAGAAGTTGAGAAAGTAATGCCAAGTGCAGTTACAGAAATGAAACTACCACTTAAGTCAGATGATGACCAAGAGTACAAAGTTGTTCAGTATGACCAATTACATGGTTTACTAATCGAAGCAATCAAAGAATTGAAAGCTGAAATAGAAACATTGAAAGGGTAATCTTATGGCAATACAAACAAGTGGCCAAATAGCCATGAGTGATATTATGACCGAGTTGGGTATCTCAGGTCAAACTGCTATGAATGATGCTGATGTCAGGGGTCTTATTGATAAGTCCTCTGGTGCTCAGATGTCTATGAGTGAGTGGTACGGTGCAGCAGATACATTTGCATTCAATATAACAAGCAGCTCTCAGTCTGGCCAAACTCTAAGTACACTGGCAACTGCTGCAGGTTGGGACGGTACTACTTCTGTAGAAGCTACTATCAACTCAGGTGTTATACTAAACACTACAAGCACTGGCACTCCTGCACTGACAGTTAATATAGCTAACTCAACCATAATTAATAACGGTTCTATAACTGGTAAGGGTGGTTCTTTAGGTAATTCAAACCCAGGCGGTCATGCTATGTCTGTTACTGTTAGTGGTATCTCAGTACAAAACAACTCTGGTGCTTTCATCGCAGGTGGTGGTGGTAGTGGTAGTGGCTCCCAAGGTGGTGGTGGTGCAGGTGAATCTAATACACCAGGTACTACAACAGTTGCCGCGTCAACACAAGCGTATGCTTCTTGTTACGATGGAAGAGGTTGTGGGGCTGTAACTGGTGCTTCTAACACAATAGGTAATTACTCAATTCCAAGTAACGGGTATGGTTATCGGACGGTAGCTCCTGGAGGCCCACAAGGTGGTGGCGGTGGAACAGGTTCTACTGCAACTATCGGTTTGAACTGTTTATATTTCTCTGGTGTTGACCAACGTGGTAGAGCTGAGTATGGTTGGGGTGGTTGTACTGCGTCATACACCAACAACATCGGTACAGCAGGTGGTTCTGTTCTTAGTTCATCTTCAAACGCTAGTGGTGCTAACAGCAACGGTGGCGGTGGTTGGGGTACAGCTGGTAAAGGTGGCGGTGGTGCTGCAGGTAAGGCTGTATCTGGTAACGGTAATACTATCTCAGTTACTAACACTGGTACTATCTACGGCGCAACGGCATAAAGGATTAAACTATGGCTGAGTTCTTACTAAAAAAAGACAGTTTCTATAAAATGGAAAGCCCTCGATTCGATGATTCAGATGTTTTGTTTATGGATCAAGATGGTCACATTAACTTACCAGATGAAATAAATTTAGTAGAGGTGGAGGAGCCTGAAGGCTTCTTCGTTTCTAAGGAAATTAAAGAATATAGAAAAGCTATCTGTGATGGCTGTCCTAAAAAGAAGTTAAACCTCTGTACTTTATGTGGTTGTTTCTTACCTGCTAAACAAATAGTATCAAGCTTCTCTTGCCCAGAAGATAGATGGTAATAACTTTATTTAAATAAATATAAAATAGTACTTGACAGATGTGTCAAACATGTGTATAATTAACTTAGGGTTGCCCCGGATGTATATAGGTATACTATATGGTTATAGACAAGTACAAAGCAGTAGCAGATGGTATTAGCTTATTGGAGTTAGGAGATATACACTCTTATTATACTCCAAGTCAAGTTAATACCTTTCTCCTTCTTCCAATAGAACATGATAAGATAAGACTCTATTATGAAGGTGATAAAGTGGTAGGACTAATAACTTGGTGTTGGTTATCAACTACTAAGTCTAATCTCTTCTTAAACGATGAGTATCAACCTACTGCAGAAGATTACAAACAGAATACCTCAGATGATTTATGGGGTATAGAATTCATAGCTCCTTTTGGTCACACACGTAAGATGATGAGAGCAATAAGGAAGACAACTACAGAACTATACGGAACCACTAATCAAGTCCACTTCCGAAGATTCTATAATAGGAACAAGTTACACAAGAGGATGTTCTAAGAATGTATAATCCATTTTCAATGCAAAGAATACTTAATCCAGTTGGTTCTGGTATGATTACTTATGGTGGTGGTACAGCAGAAGGTAAGCAGAAAGCGGCTAGTAGACCTACTACTGCACAGCCAATCACTAACACTCAGACTGGTGCTGTTATAAAAGATGCTGCAGGTAATGCTGTAATGGGTGGAGACCCTGCTACCCTACAAGAAAGAGCTAATAACCAAGCTTCTTCTGGTGGCAGTAATGCTAGTAATCTACTACCACGTATTCCAGAAAGTCAAACATTTCCTAGTCAGGTTGCTAGTATACCGATAGCTGAGCCTAGAGGTGGTTCAATAGAAGAAGGTCAAACAACTGAAACAACTGGTGATGTAACTCCTCCAACTCAACAAGAGTCAGCTAAAGCACAGAGTGATAGAATTAAGAATGCTTCATCTAACATGATGGAAGCTTCTATAACAGAACCTGGGAAGATGGCAACTACTGCCGCAGTCGATAAGATAGACCCAAATGCTGAAGGAACTACCATTGCTGCAGGTACTGGACAGTTAGACCCTAATGCTCCACAGATAACAGGTGGTGAGAGCTTCAACGCAGCCTCTGTAGACCCTACTAAGGCAGCAGATGGAGTATCAGCCGTTACTGATAATGTAGAAGCTGTGCAAGGCTCTTTAGACCCTGCAGCTAAAGTTGAAGCAGAACAGAAAGACCCTACTACTCTTTCAGCTAAAGACTTAGAAGCTAGTCAAATAGACGAAGCTCAAGTAGTAACACCTGCCGCTAAGCGTACAATAGAATCAGGAGAGATGATCTCAGGTTCTGCAGTAGACATGGCAGCAGTTAATGAAGCTCTTGATATACAAGCAGCTCAAGCAGACCCATCAGCACAAGCTACAGTAAAAGGTCAACTAGGACAGTTGATGTTAGACTTCGATGGAACTAATCCTCCTGCATGGGCAGCAGGTGCATTACGCAATGCATCAGCACAGATGGCAGCTAGAGGTTTAGGTGCTTCATCTATGGCAGGTCAAGCCTTAGTACAAGCAGCTATGGAATCAGCAGTACCTATTGCTATGGCAGATGCTCAGACATTTGCTAAGTTTGAGTCACAGAACTTATCTAATAGACAACAGACAACAATGTTTGCAGCACAACAACGTGCTCAGTTCTTAAACCTTGAGTTCTCACAAGAGTTCCAAGCAAGAGTAGCTAATGCATCTAGGATAGCTGATGTAGCTAACATGAACTTTACTGCTGAACAGCAGATAGCTCTTGAGAACGCTCGTATGGCTCAGACAGTAGACATTACTAATCTTAATGCTAAGAATGCTAAGATGATGTCAGATGCAGCAGCTATGTCACAAATGGACATGCAGAACTTAAACAACAGACAACAAGCGGCTGTAATGAATGCACAGTCTTTCTTAGCTATGGATATGAAGAACATGGACTTTGCACAACAAACAGAAATGTTTAAGGCTCAGTCTAACATACAAGCTATCTTTAGTGATCAAGCGGCAGACAATGCAGCTAAGCAGTTCAATGCAGCTAGTGAAAACCAGACTAACCAGTTCTTTGCTAACATGGCTACACAAGTACAACAGTTTAATGCAGGTATGGATGTTCAACGTGATCAGTTTAATTCACAGAATGCTCTAGTAATTGCACAAGCTAATGCTCAGTGGAGACAGAACACGGCTACTGTTAACTCACAAGCACAGAACTTGGCTAACCTAGAGTCAGCTAAGTCAGCTAACATGTTTACACAGCAGATGCTCGATACAGTATGGCAACGTGAGCGTGATATTATGGACTACGCATTTAAGCAATCAGAGTCTGCAACAGACAGAGCACTTAGTGTATTCTTAGCTAATGAATCTAAGACCTTGTCTATGTGGGAAACTAATCAAGCTAATAAGCAAAAAGATAAAGAAGGTATTGGATATCTCTTTGGTCAAATGCTAGGAGGGATGTAATTATGAACATAGCAAACAAAGGTATGTACCTTAAGAACCTAGAGATGGCTCGTAAGGCTTTAGTTAAAAAGATACAGTCTTCTATTGGTGAAGATGCTCCAGAAGAGATGGAACAAGAAACAAGTGAATCAGGTCTAATGCGTCCACGTATGCGTCCTGAGAGTGTAGAAAGACAGTCAATGCCAGAAGAAGGTATGGGTCTATCTATGATGAGATCATTCCAGAGGCCAACAGCTAGACCAGAAGGTCTTGGCATGAAGGGCTTTGCTATGAAACTAAAAGAGTCTGAAAGCAGTGGTAAATCAGATACACAGATTAAATTAGATGATGGTCGTAAGATGACTGGTTCTTATCAGTTTTCTGATGCTAGACTAAAAGACTTTATGAAAGCAGAAGGTATAGAGTTCTCTACAGAAACATTCAAACGTAAGCCTAAGTTACAAGAGAAAGTATTCGAATGGCATATGAAAGATATTGATTCTTCTATTGACAAATTGGATAAATCTGGTACAATGTCACGAGATGGTTTAAGAGCAGTAGCTCACTTAGGTGGTAAGACAGGTATGAAGAAGTTCTTCAAGACTAAAGGCAAGTATAATCCTGCTGATAAGTTTGGAACTAGATTATCTGACTACTACAACAAATTCAAATAAAGGAATATGTAAATGATTATACCTGGACAGTCGCTGACTGCAGAGCCAAAGAACGCACCATACGAGAATCCACCTGAGATGAATACTGCAGAGGATGCTCTTATGTGGCATTTAACACGTCTTCAAGATGAAGATAAGTTTAAAGCACTAGCAGATACTTTAGAATTAGGTCTTGACGTTGTAACAATCACTGAGGGTCTGCTACGAGGTGCAGTGCTTAATGGGAGGCATAGCATAGACGTATCATTACTTATAGCACCAGTTATACACGAGTACATCACATCTACTGCTGATAAACTAGGCATTGAGTACGATGAAGGTTTACCTGATAACAGTGAGCTAGATGACGCGATAGAATACCAAATCAACGAGAAGAAAGCTAAAGACATGCTTGCTGATCTTGATATGGAGGTTGAGGACGAAGAAGATGAAGAGCCTATGCAAGAAGAGTTACCAATGGATATGCCTATGGAAGAACCTAAAGGTTTAATGGCTAGACGAGGAGAAGAGTTATGAGTTTCTGGGCAGGTGTAGCATCGGGATTTAAAGACGCTAAAGCAGCGAAGGCAGAGAAAGAAGAATTAGAAGCACGTAGAGCAGAACGTAAAGAGACCTTTGAGTATAATGTAAAAAGGGACGAGATAACTGATAAACGTTCTGAAGCTAAGAGGGTTGAGGATTTACGCCAATGGAATATCACTAACGATAGAGCTGCACTGATTTATGAACAAGGTCGTATAGATAGATTAGCAAGAGAAGAACTAGCTCAAAAGAATCTTGATCGTGGTTTCTTTGCTGATCAAAAGTGGAAAAAATCAGAATGGGGTATGAAAGTTGAGAAGTGGGATTTAACTAAACTTACTGCTGAACAAACTAAAGAGAGAGCAGATGCTCTGTTTGACAATACACTTGATATGCAACAATATGGTAAACTAAGAGATCGTGCAGAAGATTTACGAAAGAATAGAGCAGAAGCTAGAGCAATAGCTGAAACACTTCGTCAAATAGAGATAACTAAGTTTAATCAAGAGATTGCTGATAAGAACTATGCATTTCGTGAGAAACAGTTTGTAGAACAGACTAGAGCAGCAGGTGTTTCTGAAGAGTTAGCAAAGCAAGGATTCCAACTTCAAAAAGATGAGTTAGAAATTAAGAAAGCTAAAGAAATGATGTCTATGATACCTGCTAGCTTGGCTAGTATCATTGCAGGAGAAGGTGGAGGTTCTGCAGGTTCTAAAGGACATGCTATGTCTACAGAAGCTATGACTACAGGTTCTAAGTTATTTAACGCTGAGTATAAAAACCTAAGTGATGAAGCTAAAGAGTCTGATTTCTTTAAAGCAGCAGCTAATAGCCCTGCTACTCAAGCAACTCTTATGGCTTTTGTGGAACTACAAGCTAAGAAAGGTAACACAGTAAAACTAGATGAGTTACCTAAGTACTTTAGACATGCAGGTTCTGTTGATGGTAGAGGTGGGGCTGAAGCTAAAGAAACTATTGATGCTCTTATGAGTGGTGAGATGGACTTGAACGATAAAGATTCTTTTATTAAAGGTCTTTTATCTCTTAAGAACTATAAACCTGCTGAAGAGTTGTTTGTACAAACAGGTACACCTGATGATCTTAAGACTAAGTCTGAAAAGATTAAGTATTGGGAAACTGCTATTGAAACAGATGCTTATAGAAAACTTGATAGCTACCCACCAGATGATCGTGCTAAGATAGACAGAGCTTTAACAGGACTACAACGTAAAGAAAGACGTACAAAGTCATTGGATGTATTAGCTTCTTATGGCCTAGGTATGGATACTGTTATGAATAATAACATGCAAGACGTTGATATTATTCAATCTTACTATGGTAATCAACTAAATAAACCTGTAGAGGTAAAAATAGACAAAGTAGACGAAGTAGAAGACCCTATTGTACCTCTTGTTAACCCTGAGTTACCTAGTTCTTCTAACGCAACTGATGATTCAATATACGAAGCTAAGTCACCACAAGAGTTTATGAAAGCTAAAGACAGTGGTTATACAGGCCCAATTAGATACAAAGGTAAAATATATGATCGTAATGAATCAGGAGATTCTGGTCAAGAGGCTATGCTAACTAATGATAAAGGTGAGCAACTTAGTGTAGAAGATGCTATCGCTGCTGAATTTGAGGAAGGTGGTAAGCTTAAAGAAGAAGGTGCTGTAGATAAGTATTTTGCTCAACAAGCTGAAGGTGCATTTAGAGTAGGTGCAGCAACTACTGAAGAACAAGTAGAAGGTAGTAAACGTGGAGAGAAAGAAATAGATACAGACACGTTTGTAGATAGATCATTCCAAGATAAACCTACTGCAAAGAAACCTATGGACTTAACAGAAGCAAATGTTGCAATAGTAACAGATAAAGTTAATGATGTAGTAGACTCTATACCACCTCGAACACCTAAGAATAGAAGAGTTGAGTGGGCTATAGAAGAGTTCAATAAGAAGTATAAGAATGCAAGTGTTCACATGAGTGACGAAGAGATAGAAGTACGGATAACGTCACTAGTTAACTCAGTAAACCAATAAAGGGGTAAAACATGCCAGCAAGAGCACCTATTGGACTAGAGACAGCACAAGAACGTCTTGAAAGATTAAATAAACCAGTATTTTCACCTAGTATAGACTTAGACATACCAGAAGGGTACACAGAACGCTCTCAGGAGCCCATAGAAGCCTCTGTAGAGCCTGTAGATGATATTTCAAGTGACACTACTGACGAGCTTCCTCCAAGCTTTCTAGAGGGATATACTGCACGTTCTGATGTAGATGATGAAGAAGACTTCTTAGCAGGTTACACTGCTAGGGGTGAAGACCCTATTGAGATGTCAATGGACACACAAATGTCTCAATTTATAGGTGATGATGGACTAGTTGGTTTACCAGTTGGTGTTGATGCCTATTCATACTCACAAAATGATATGTCTGAACGTGATGAGTTATACAATCCTATCTTCGATTATGTTGAAGACAGGTTTGGTTTACAAGCAGTAGAAAACAAGAGTAAAGCAGACATTGTTGATACATTCCTAAACAGCAGACGTGGTGTTGCAGGGGGTAATACTATCAGAGGTGTATCTGAGATAGACTTCTTAATGGATGTAAAAGACGATCCAGAAAGACTGCTTAAAGCAGGTAAAGCCTATGCTATCTTCGAAGGCATGGAAAGCCTTACTGGAGATGGTGTTACTTGGGGAGAGTTTGGTGAGGGTGTCAAGGACTACACAGCATCAGTACTCTTAGACCCAATCAACTTAGTAGGAGGTTTTCTAGGTAAGTTTATAGGTGGTGGTACTGTTAAGGTAGGCGTACAGACAGCTCAGAAAGCAGCACAGAAAGAAATAACTAAGCAGTTATTGAAGGGTGCTTCCGAAAAGGTAGCTGCTAAAGCAGGTACTAATGTTATATTAAAGACTTCTAGGCAAGTTGCTAAAGAAGGTACTGAAGAGATAGCTAAGTTCTCTGCTAATCTAGCAGCTAACAAAGGTATTCAAAAGGTAATGAATACATCAGCTCTAAAAGAAATAGGCACAGCCACAGCAGTCGATGCCGTAGCTAATGCAGGTATGGAGTATCTATATCAAAGAAGTTTGGTAGAGACTAACGTACAAGGTGAAATAAGTAAGGGTGCAGTAGGCTTAGCCGCTTTGTCATCAATGGCTATGGGCGGTATACAAGCAGGTGTAATACTTAAACGTGGTACGTCTAACCAAGCTCTTGTTAATCAGGTAGTTAAAGAAGCTAACCCTAAAGACATGGTT
>Ga0257114_1002681_pt1 | contig 11726 bp, 12 predicted proteins | sample SI112_10mmetaG_FD_190149 | JGI IMG/M metagenome (GOLD analysis project Ga0257114, IMG submission 190149) | Marine microbial communities from Saanich Inlet, British Columbia, Canada - SI112_10m | ecosystem: Environmental > Aquatic > Marine > Inlet | place: Canada: British Columbia | collected... | reverse complement strand
TTATTAATATTATTATTATCAATATTATCATTTAATAATATATTTTTTATATTATAGTCTCTAATAATTTCACCAAAAATATTACCATTTAAAGAATGAATAATATTTATTAATTTATCTAAATGTGAATTATCATTCATAATATTTTATTATGCATTTAATAATTATTAACTTTAATGTTTAAATTGTATTAGATAATTATAAAAAAAATTATAAGAATGTTAAATAAAATTAGTTATAATAATTTTATCTTGAACCTTGTCTAGCAGCAGAAACAATAGAAGCTGCATTTTTTGCATTTATCATACCTGTTAAATTAGATTTATTTTGTACATTAAGTTTTGTTGTTCTCCCTGGTATTAATTGAATATCAGTAACTAAGAAAACTGGAATTAAAGATATAAATGCACCAACATTTAAGATTAAATCATTAAGTGCTCTAATTGCTCTTAGTCCATCATCATTATATAAAAAATATTTTTTAATATACATAGTATGTGTAATAATTATTAAAATAACAAATAACATAAGTAAAGTAACTAGATAATGAATAACAAACATATTTAATATATTTTTTTCAGAATTACCAGTTAGATTAAGAACACCCCAAACAAATGCTATTAAGAAAATATTAAATATAATATCAACAACTAAGAATAGATATATTTGAAAAATTAATTTAGGTGGTTTTTCTCCATTAATTAATACTCTTTCAGTATATATTTGATTCATAATATTACTAGAAACATTTGAAGATAAATATAAAATAAAAACACGGATTGCTATAAATCCATAGATTAACCCAATATCATTTTTATCTACGTTCATTTTAATTATTTAATATATAATAAATAATTTATTTTTATTATAATAAAAATAGTTAATATATTTATTAAAATAAATGGAGGGAAATGCGCCAAATACACCAAATACACCAAATACACCAATTAAAAAAACTATATCTAGTTTTCATATAATATTATTTGTTGGACTTAATTTCATTTTTTTAAATGGAATTATAAGACAAAAAATTAATAAATTTAAACAAGAAAAATATAGAAGTAATGTGCCAAAATTTTGGTTAAATATGCTTAAAGAATTATTTATAGTTCCATTTGCACTATTGTTATATTGGTTGGCATTTACATTTATTATTAAGGTAATATTATGGTTTATAACATATAGTATTAATGCTAGAAATATGTATAGAGAGCAAAAGCAAATGCCTATGAATATGAGTATGAGACAATTTATTGTTAAATCAATTTCTAAAAGTATATTTGATAATTTTGTTATAGACTTTAAAATTTATACAATGTTATTTATGTATAATATTATAATATTAGTAAGCATCTTATTAATTTTACTATTCAATTTAAAAGAAAATATAAATGACCTATTTATAGATAGACTATTATTAATTTATCAAATATTAATGACATTCAGTATAATAATATTATTTAGAAGAGTTAATAAATAAATATTATTATTTTATAAATTTTAAAAAAATACTAAGAATAACAAACATAATAATAAAATTTATACAAGTATCTAGAAATATATGAAATTTCTTAGTCTTATTTTTATTATCTTTAATTATTAAATCAACTATATTATTTTTTTTAGAAGATAATTCTAATATTAAAAATACTATTGATGTTATTACAACTAATATAATAAGAATAGATGAAAGATTAGTATTAAATAATGGAATATTAACACTATTGTAGTCATAAAAATTATTAAGAAAAGTAATAAATATATATAATATGTAAAAAATATAGATAAGTATTAAGAATGAATGATAAACTTTATAAGTTATATCAATCATTTTACCAAATGTTACAGATAAAATTATTAAAGCAGTTAGAATTACTAGAATTATTATTTGTATATTTTTATTCATATCTTTATCATCTGTAAATAGTTCAAGTTCTAAAAGTAAATCGTTATTATTAAAATAACATTTCACTAATAAAATTAATATAAAAAATATTTTTATTGGAATTTGCCATTTTAAATTTTTTGAACCATACTCTCTTTGAGCCATTTTAATTAAATAAAATATTTAAAATGTATAGAATTACTAATAATTTAAAAGTATTTAAATAATTTAATACAAATAAATATAATTTAATGAATAATATATCTAAACTTGGAGAGGATATTGAAAAAAGATTACAAGATATAGAAAATACCCAAGGCGAATATAATAAAATAATAGTAGAATTAAATAATAGAATTAATGTACTGGAAAGAACGGTTGATAATACTCATCGAACTTTTAATTTATTAATAGAAAACATAAATACTAAAAATGAAAAAATTGATAAAATTAACAAAAGTCATGGAAAATTTATAAATAGTGATAGCAGTGATAGTAGTGATAGCAGTGATAGTAGTGATAATAATTATTCTCAAGAAATTAAAAAAAATACAAAAAAGAATACAAAAAAGAATACAAAAAAGAATACAAAAATCAGATATAATATAAATAATAAAAAACAAACATTTGATACAACTAATAGAAGAATTTTTTAATTAAATATTTTTAATTGATAACAATTAACTTTTTTAATTCCTTTTAAAATATTTATTATATCATTTGATAAATTTTTTTTTTTATATAAAATTATTTCATTTAAATCTTTATTATTTTTAATAAATTTTAAATTTAAATTTCTATTATTATTATATCCTAAATTTAAATATTTTAGTTTTTTACAATTTATAAATGCATTATCGCATATTTTTTTATTAAATAACAATTTTACATATTCTATTTTAGTTTTATTTATTAAAGATTTATTATCGATATTTGTATTAATACTCAAATCTAAATATTTAATTTTATTTAAATTATATAAACTTTTATTAGTTATTAATTTATTTTTAGGTAAACTTAATTTTTCTAAATTAATTAATCCATTAATTGAATTATCATCTAAATTTCTGTTATTTTTAAAATTTAATTCTACTAAATTTACATAGATATTTAAATTAGATAAGTTATTTATATAAAAAATATTATATATATTATTTTTATCATATAAATATTTAACATTAATTATTTTTTCTTCATCATTTTCATATTTATTTAATTCATTTAAATCAAAAATATTTTTCATAAGAGTTATAAATAGTTTAATTTTTATAATTCTTATATAAAAATTAATGAAAAATAATATAAATTTAATATAAATTTAATATTTACTATTTATTTGCTGAATGCTTTCATAGTCCAAATTACGAAATAAATTGTTAATGGAATAGATAATCTAAGATACATTTCATTTTTATCAGTTAAGTCGTTTCCTAATAAATATTTTCCTAAATATGTTTTTATTAAGTCATTCATAGATAATGCTAGAAGAATAAGTAGAGCTAATGCGAATAATTTAAGAACATCCTTTTTCTTTTTTAAATAACGATCAATTATAGAATCATTATTACTTTTAGTTTTTTTCATTTCTTCTTTAAGCTCATTAATTTTCTTTTGTTTATCAATTCTTTCTTGCATTTTTTCTATAACTACATCAACTTCTTGTGTACCAGACTCTTGTTGTTGTTGTTGTGGTTGTTGTGGTTGTTGTCCATAAACATCAGGAGAATTATATTGATTATTATCATTTCTCATATTGCCACCATTTAAACTGTTTGATAATTGACTTGGTTGTTGAGCATTATTTATTCCATTATCACCATTTCCATATACTGTTGCTAATTCCGCCATTAATATTTATTTTTATTAAAGATATTAATTTATTTTTTATTAAAATATAAAATCAAAAATTATTATTTATTATTATTTATTATTATTTATTATTATTTATTAAGTTTATTAATTTATTTTTTTATAATAAATTAAAAAAAATATCTTTTAATATTATAAATATGAAAAATATGCAACAACAAACTTTACTTGCTTTACTTTTACTAGCATTAACAGCACTTGCTGCTGTAGGTGGTGGAATGAAACCTAGAGAACCATTTGTCGAGGAAGAAGATGAAGAAGTAATGGAAGGAGAAGCACCCGTAATGGAAGAAGAAGCACCCGTAATGGAAGAAGAAGCACCTGTAATGAATGAAGAACCTGCTGTAATGGAAGGTGAAGTAAAAGATGATGCTGTTGAAGGTTTCACCGGTAATATGTATGCTGGTTTTTAATTAGAATTTAAAATAGTTTATAATTACTGTGTAAATTAAAATATAAATTTTTTAAAAATTGATTTTTAAAAGTTTTATTAAAAAATTAATTTAATAAAATGAATAATAATGATGAATATTCTGATTCAATTAATCAAATATATATAGAAATGATATGCAATATCATTCGAAAACAAAATATTAAATTATTAGAAAAAATAGGTGAAGAAGAAATGTTACCAATAAGAGAATTAATAAATAAATATGTAATTACTAAAACACAAGTTAAAAATTTATTAACAACTATGGATTCATAATTATTATAATTAATAATATTCTAAAAACATTAAGAGTTATACATAGAATGATAAGGTGTCATATTATTTTTATTAGCATGACTATATTCATCATCTTCAGATGATTCACTTGTATCTGAATCTGAATAATCATTATTATTAGGTTCAACATATTCTAAATCTTCATCACTAGAATATACTAGTTCCTTTTCTTTTTCTAAAAAGTTAGAACCAAAATCATTTGTTAATTCTTCTAATTCTTCTTCTGATTCATCATCTTTTTCATATTGTGTCTTTTTATAATCAATAAAGTTTGGATTATAATTCGCATTTAATGTATAATTAATAGTTTCTATATTTTTATGTGGTACAAAGTATTTAATATTAATTAATAAGTTATGATTAACTCCTTTAAAATCATATAATATATTATTATCAATTTCAAATCTAAAATCTATAAATGATAATTTGCCAATTGGATGGAAATCTTTTGGTTTATAATTACTGAAGTCTAATCTATTCTCAGCATAACCAGATACACCTAATTTAAATAGTGCTATACCAATAGATGAAGTTCCACTTTCATTTTTATATAAATGCTCTTCTATATTTTTAGATTTAACAGTTATTAATCTTTCTCCCATTAGATTAACCATACCAGGTGTTTGTATTCTATTAACTGAACTCCTTTGTAATGTTACTGTATTACCACTTGATATATGAGAAAATGGATTAGTAAAAGTTGTACCATTTATTGTAGTATTTATTATAGGTGATGATAAATAATGAAAATTATTAGGAGTACCAAATGTTGTATTTGGCGAATTACCATAATCAGTATCTGTTGTATTATATTGTACATAAGCTCCATCTGTACCAGGTGTACCAACTCTAGTTATATTTTTTAAAATTACATTTTTTATACTATTAGAACTATTTAAATTAGAATCACTATAAAAACTAAAATTGAATTCAGGACTAAAATCAAAATTAGAAATTTTAATACCAGATATATCAGTAAAATTAGTATTATTTTCTTCAGGTAAATTATCTCGTAAATGACTTATAAATATAAAATCAAGTTCTTTATTTATACCTGCTTTAAAATCATTTTGAAATGCAGAATTATTTATAGTATCTACTAAATTTTGTGCTGTTACATCATCATTACTATTAACTTTTAGAAATTCTCCATTACTAGCATTAGGAGAACTAGTTTTTAATGTAAATGGTTTTTCAGTATTTGTTGCGAATAGACGAATTATATTATTCGCAACTCCATTACTAATATCAGTATATTTAATAAAACAAAATTTTTTGTTATTTGAACCATCTGATAAATCAAATTTATAATTATTACCTAATATAAATGTAAGAGCAGGATTATTTGTTATAGAAGAATAATCACCAATTCCAGTTATTTTATTTTCTAATTTATATCTAAAATTTATATCATCCCATGTTACTTTATATTCTATAGTTTCTGGAACTTTAAAATCTGGAAATGAAGTATTATATATATTATTTGGATTTTTTGTCAAATTATATTTACCTATATCACCTTTATCTATGCCACTTTTAAATATTTTGTTTTTAATATTTGTTTCAAATAATAAAAAATTATTATAATGTTTTGTATTATTAATTTCATCATATTTCTGTAATACTAATAAGGTTCTATCTCTATCATTAAGTGTATTTCTATTAGGGTCATAAGGATGAGTTTCACCTAATACTAGACTTCCTTCCCATTGAGTTTTCTTATATGGATTATTATCATAACCAGAACTCTGAACTAAATAATTAGTAGAAATTGTATTCCAATCATTTATAGTTATATTATTTAAAAGCATAAATATATTTCTTTTTTCTAAATCTGTTAATGTTGAATTATAATCAGATGAGTTTGCGATTATATCTTCATCAAATCCTAAAGTTTCAGATATATTTGAATCATATGCTAATATATAAAATGGTATAGTATCTATAATCAATCCATTACTATCAGCATCACTACCAGAATAAATAAATATTTTTGATACATTTGTAGATGGATTAGAAACAGCTCTAAAAGTTATCTTTTTATTATTTGCTATACTAACTTCTGAATTCCCAATTGATAAAGGTAATTCAGAAAATTTTTTATTTAATTTGCTTATAAATGAATCTATATTTACATCCTCTGGGTCTAATGTAATATCTCTTAGCCATATTAATGAACCATTACCATTTAATCCAGAATTTTCACTAGTTCCACCACTTTCAATATAATTCATATTAGTATTACCATAATTACCTTGCCAATTTGAGTTAGTTGCGATTTGAGAATCTGTAGCTAATGTATTATTAATATAATCTGGGTCATAAACATTATTTTTATATATATGATAATTCGCATCTCCTAATACTATTTTTAGATTATTATTTGTTTTATCAATTTGATACATAGTTCTAGGTATAGATGCGTCTAATATTTCTACACCATACACATATTTAAATGGATTATCAAATGTAATAGTATATTCACTAGGTGTAGGATAAAAAATTTTGTCACGTTTTTTACTTTCTATAAAAATAATAGCATTATCTTTAACGGAATTTTTATATAAATAATTAACATCTTCAATACTCATTTTATTATATTATATTCTATTTTTATTTAAATAATAAATAATTAAAAAAAATATAAATAATTTAATAAAATATAAATAATTTAATAAAATATTTATATTTTTTTTAATTAGAATGACAAGAACTTATAATATTGATGTAGATGAATTAAACGAAACATCTAAAACTATACAACAACCCTCTAATATAAAGATAAAACTAAAACCACACCAGTTAACGTTATTACAAAATTGTATAGAATTTGAAAATAATAGAATAAAATTAAAAGATTGTCCAAAGATAACTGAAAAATATCCTCATCTTCAAGAAAATGATTATATTAAAACTCATATTGGTATATTAGGCGATAAAGTAGGTTCTGGTAAATCATATGTTATATTATCTCTAATACTTTGTAATAAAAATATAAATTATTCTCAAATAGAAACATTTGGTTTTAATAAAGTTTTTCTTAATATATCAACACATATTGAATCATATAAAACAAATTTATTAGTTATACCCCATAATCTATTTTTTCAATGGTCAGATTATATTAGAAATATTTCTGATGATATTTTATATAAATTTATTAAATACAAAAAAGATTTAGAAGAATTTATTAAAGATGCTAAAAAATTAAATAATTACGATTTAATATTAATAACAGATTTTCATTTTAAACAAATGACAAATATTATAAATTTAAATAATATTAAAATTAATAGAGTAATATTTGATGAAATAGATAGTTTAAAAATACCAAATAATAAAAATATATTATGTAAATTTTATTGGTTTCTAACAGCATCATATGGTAATTTATTATATCCGACAGGTCATGAATATTATGATGATAGAATTGATAAAGTAATTAAAAAAGCAAATGGATTAACAAATAAAGGTTATATTAAAGAATTATTTATAAATATTACATATAAACGTTATAAAAGATTTGCACATGTTTTAGTATTAAAAAATAATGATGAATATATAAATAAATCTTTTAATATACCTGACGCAAATCAGTTTATTATAGAATGTAAAGATCCAATTGAAACAAAATTATTAAATGGAATTGTTGATAAAAATATTATTAACTGTCTAAATGCTGATAATACTAAAGGTGCTATTGCTTTATTTGATTCTAAACAAAAAAAAACAGAAGAAAATATTATTAATATTGTTATAGAAAGATATATATCTGATATATCTAATATAAATGTACAAATTAATGCTACAAGTCAATTAATTTATGATAATAATAATATAGAAAGAAATGAAATAGAAAGAAATACCCGTATAAATAAACTAAATGATAAAAAACAACTTTTTGAAAGAAAAATAACAGATATAAAAACAAGAATAAAAAATACAAAAATATGTTGTATTTGTTATGATGAAACAATTGAAAATAAATCTTTAGTTAAATGTTGTTCTAATACATTCTGTTTTGAATGTATAAATTTATGGTTAGCAAAAAATAACTCATGTCCTTTATGTAAAGAAAAACTAAATAGAAATGATCTGTTTCTAATACAAGATACTGAAATTGAAGAAAATAATATTATAATTGATGAAGATATACCAAATAAAGAATTTGATAAATTAAAGAATTTAGAAATATTATTAAAAAATAGTAGTGAAAATTCTAAATTTTTATTATTTTCATCATCTGATTTTTCATTTGAGAGAACTGTTGAAATATTAGAAAATCTTAATATTAATTATTCAGATTTAAAAGGTAATAAACATAGAATTAATAATACTATAAATGATTATAAAAATGGTTTTATTAAAGTTTTATTAGTAAATATATATAATTATGGAAGTGGATTAAATTTAGAATGTTCTACAGATATAATAATGTTTCATAAATTTGATAAACTTATTGAATCACAGGTAATTGGTAGAGCACAAAGATTAGGAAGAAAAGAACCACTTAATATACATTATTTATTAAATGAAAATGAAATATCAATAATATAATTTTTATTTAAAATTTATTATATTTAATTATTATAATTGATTTTATATATGAACTCAAATTTATTAGACGTATGGAATTTAAATTCTTTATGGAAATTATTATCATCTATTAAGAATGGAGACAAACTATCTATTAGAGGTACTTTAATAGAAATAGATAGAGGAATACCATTATTATTTTTAAAAAGAAAATATTATGGTGATAAAAGAACTGATATTTTTAATTTTATTGATTATTTATTTGAAATTACAGAACATCATCTTAAAAATGAAAATCATGTTTTAAAATCTGTAGAGTCATTTAAAAGAAATATTATAGATGGTATTAAAGGTTTATTAAATCTTAAAGAAACTTATAAAGATGATAATTCTTTTTTATCATCATTTTATTCATCCCTTGAAAAAATTAGTTTACTCAAAAAATATTATAATGAAAATGACATAGAATATAATCTTTTTATCGATATCGAATCTAAAATAGTATTAGTTGGTAATAATGAAACATTTGACAAAAACTAATACTGTTGATAATATTAATTAATTTATTTTTTTTTAAATTTTAATAAATTAAATAATTAATAAAAAATGTTTCCAGAATTAAATAATCCTGATTTTGAGAAATTAATATTTAAACATTATAAAAAAATTAGTCATAAATATGATTCATTAGTAAGTAGTGGTAATAGATGTATATTTGATAAAAAAAGTAAAAAAACAATAACTCTAGCACAATTATTTGTTCATCAATTTATGAATAAATTAGTAAAAAATAATGATAATAGAGGATTATTATGCTGGCATTCAACCGGTTCAGGTAAAACTTGTTTAGCAACTGGTGCTATGTCTTCATTTAAATCTGAAAAAGATAGACAAAATATTGTATATTTAACTAGTGTTGATGCTAAAAAAGCTAACCCTCCTGAAAATTTTTATAATTGTACAAAAGATTTCTTTCCAACTTTTAAAAAACATTTGGATAAAAAGAAAACAAAAGATAATAAATCAATCGATTCTTTATTTAATAAAAATAAAATACACTTTCACACATTTGCTACATTAACACATCATATTGGTCTTGCTAAACCAAATAAGAAAACTAATCCCAATTTTTTACAAAACTCATTACTTATAATAGATGAGATACATCAAATATTTAAACCACTACCCAATCAAAAATTAGAACATGATGCACTAAAACAATTTCTATTAAATATAAATGATGAAAGATTAAAGAATACTAAAATATTAATATTAACTGCTACACCAGGTGATAATATGAAAGACATATTATTATTATTAAATATGATTAGAAAAAAGAATTCACCTGAAATTATTTTACCAAATCTAGATAATCAAGATAGTATTAATAAATTCAGTAATGAAATTAGAAGTCTTGTTTCATATTTTGATGCTTCTATGGATTATACTAAATTCCCGAAATTATATCAAATACCAATTCATACAACATATATGGAAGATATTAATAAAAATAATAAATTAATAAAAAATGTAAAGCAAAATACCAAAAATACAAAACAAGATAAACAATTTTTAAAATATTTAGAAAAACTTAAAGAAGTTCCAAATGACCAAAAAGATTATAATGAATTAATGAATAAAAATGAATTAAATAAATTCTATAGAACTCTTAGAAAATACTCTAATATGCTTTTTAATTATGTAAATGATATGTCTATTAATGAATTCTCAAGTAAATTACCATATCTATTTGAAAAAATAGAAAATAATCCTAAACAAAAACATTATATATATTCTGCTTTCTTTGAAGCAAGAGGTTTTGGTCAAAGTGTGATTGGTATTGGAAAATTATTAAAAAAACATTTAGGTTACAAAGAATTTACTATTAGTCAAGCAAATCAAATTAAAAACATTAAAGAACTTCAAAAAGCAAATAGATATATTATTATTGGTACTACTGATTTAGATAATAAAAGTGATGGGGAAATTAATCAAGAACTTAAAAAAGTAAAAAAATTATTAGATTTTTATAATGATCCTTTAAATAAAAATGGAGAATATATACAATTATTATTAGCTTCAAAGAAATTTAATGAAAGTATAGATCTTAAAGCAGTTAGGCATATTCATATTTTTGAACCTTTAGTAAGTTGGATTGCTAGAAAACAAACATTAGGTAGAGCAGTTAGATATTGTTCTCATAAAGACTTAGATAAATCTGAATGGAATGTTAAATTACACGAATATATTAGTGAAAAACCACATAACTTTACATTATTACAACCAGAATTTCTACAAAATGAAATTAATTACATAAAAGAAAATATAGATAAACAAAATAAAGACATACTTGAATATAGCAATAAAAATACATCTAATAATAAAACTAAAGATTCATGTAATTTAAAAGATTATTATAAAAATAGAATTAAAAGAAAAAAAGAGATTTTAAAAAAATTAAGTAAAAGAGAAAATGAATTAAATAATTTATTGAATAATAGAAATTTAGAAATGATTGATAATAAAGTTTATGAAACTGCTAAAAATAAATTTAAAGAATTATCAATTTTAAATAAAGTTATTAAAGAAAATGCAATAGATTGCTTATTATTTAATGAATTTCATAATAAAATATTAGATAATAATGAAAAAATTATATGCAAGCAAAATTAATAAAAATTTAAAATTAATAAAAATTTAAAATTA
>Ga0257114_1002678_pt1 | contig 11730 bp, 14 predicted proteins | sample SI112_10mmetaG_FD_190149 | JGI IMG/M metagenome (GOLD analysis project Ga0257114, IMG submission 190149) | Marine microbial communities from Saanich Inlet, British Columbia, Canada - SI112_10m | ecosystem: Environmental > Aquatic > Marine > Inlet | place: Canada: British Columbia | collected... | reverse complement strand
CACAGACAGACCAATCCGACTTCGACACAAGCCTAGGGGCAGGGGTACATCAGGACCAAGTGAGGCAACAGTACCCCTATCCGAGGACCTTAAGGAAGCCTGGTGCGTTGTAACGAGTTGCAGTATAGCGGCAGTGGAGGCCATGTGTGAAGGAATACCTGTGTTCTGTGACAACAAGAGTTTTGCTGTGGACGTTGGAAACGTGGAACTAGCAGACATAGAGAATCCTTACTACGGTGGACCAGAACCTTGGTTGTACAGTCTGGCATACCAGCAGTTCACACCGGAGGAGATAGCCAACGGCACAGCGGTTGAGATACTAATGGACAAAGGAATATTATGAAAATAGAAAAAGTAAACGGTTTTTGGGTTCCATCGAATGATATACACATAGAGCAATGGAAATCTGGACAACCTTTTACCCAAAATAAATGTTTACTGAAGTTTTTAGATTACTGCAATAGTCAGAATAAAAAATTCGATACAGTGATCGATATAGGTGCGTGGTGTGGGACCTGGGCAAAGGCCATGGAGCCATTTGCAAAAAAAGTGATTGCTTTCGAGCCTGACAAACTACATTTTGAATGTCTACAACGTAATTGCACTATAAATTGTACACCAAGGATGGAGGCTGTCGGATCTCAACTACAAGAAGTGTCATTGACCGAAGATGATTTCACACAGGCAAAAAGAATTGATAAAGAGGGAAACATCAAGATGACCACGTTAGATCATTTAGATTACCAAAAAGTTGACCTGATAAAGATAGATGTAGAAGGATATGAAATGGAAGTATTAAAGGGTGCAACAAAGACTTTAGAAAGTGTGCAGTATCTAATGATAGAATTAAACAACAACACTAAAAAATATGGAAGTAGCAATATCGAAATAGAGAAATATATGGATTCACTAGGATTCAAAGTTCTAATGAACCATTGGCCAGACAAAGTTTTTTACCGTGCATAATTTAAATTAAATACTCAAAATGAAAATTTTTATAACAGGTGTCGCAGGTTTTTTAGGTTCTCATCTAGCAGACCTGATGATATCTCAAGGCCACACTGTTGCCGGCAATGACAATATGATCGGTGGGTACGCAGATAACGTACCACAAGGTGTAGAGTTTCATCAAGTAGATTGTTGTGATTTAGAAAACTTAACCAAAGCAATGGAAGGCTGTGACATTGTGTATCACACTGCCGCCACTGCCTACGAAGGACTGTCTGTGTTTTCTCCTGTGCTTGTTACAAGAAATATATTCGAAGCGTCAGTTACGACTATTACAGCGGCAATAAGAAACAACGTAAAACGTATTGTGTATTGTTCAAGTATGGCAAGATATGGTCATCATGATAAAATGCCATACAGAGAAGATTACGAATGTCGTCCCCAAGATCCATATGGTATTGCTAAAAAGGCCGGTGAGGATGTGCTTAAAAATTTATGTGAAACGCACGGAGTTGAGTATGTTATTGCTGTTCCACACAACATAGTCGGCCCAAGACAGAAGTATGATGATCCATTTAGGAACGTTATGTCAATCATGTTGAACAGAATGTTACAAGGAAAACAACCTATCATATACGGTGATGGCGAGCAACAGAGATGTTTCAGTTACATTGATGATTGTTTGTATTGTTTAAACGCCCTTGCTTTCCAAGAAGACGTAGTTGGAGAAGTTGTTAACATTGGTCCTGATGAGGAATCTTGCACGATCAACGATTTAGCCGAAATGTGTGCTAACGAAACAGGATTGAATTTGGATGTGTTATATCATAAAGATAGACCACAAGAAGTCAAAATTGCAGTGTGTTCGTCAGACAAAGCAAGGAAGTTATTAGGTTATAAAACATCTACAAATGTAAGACAATCCGTGCAAAAAACGGCCGAGTACATTAGGACCAGAGGTACAAAAAAGTTCCAATACCATTTACCTTTAGAAATTATAAATGATAAAACACCAGATACCTGGAAGAAAAAATTGATATGATTTCTTTCTGTTGTCCATCAAGAGGAAGGCCTGTACTGGCAAAAAGGTTAATAGACACTGCAACAGAAACGCAAAAAGGTGATACTGAGTTTTTGTTTTATCTAAACGACGATGATGAGAAACTAGAAGAATACAAAGATCTACTGGACGAGCAACATTATACAGTCGGTCCAAACCAATCCACTTGTTACAGTTGGAACTTGATGGCAGAGAAGGCATCGCACGATATTGTAATGCTCATGGGCGACGATGTACAGGTGCAGACACAGGGGTGGGATCAAATGATTGCAGACGAATTTCTTAGATACGATGATAGAATTCTTATGGTGGTGCCTAGCGACGGGAGAACTAAAGGCAATAAAAAGCACAGTGACGAAACTACACTTTGGCCTGACAAGCCACTTCCAGCGGCACATTTTGCAGTGCATAAGAATTGGATAAACACCTTAGGATATCTTGCACCTGCATTTTTTTGGCACTGGCACGTAGACACATACACACAGAAAGTTGCACGTAAATTAAACAGATGTCTATACTTGCCAACAGTAACGTTCAAAGCCAAAAAAATTATTGACGACAACACCGGGAAGCAAGTACGTAAAAATCTTAATATAAATTATAGAGATAACTTTGTGTGGGAAAAAGTAAGAGACAGGCACTTACAAGCAGATGTACTTGCGTTGAAAGAAAAAATAAATCAACCTTTATAAAAACAGTGCTTGTTTTCTTTCATTAGGAAGAAGTTCAAAGTTATTCTTTGTGACGTTTGATCGCTTTCGTAACTATGCCAAGTCTTACCTTGCTGTCCGCAAAATATAAAAGTGCTGTTAGGCTTCCACTTCGCTTCTTTTACAAACATATCTTCTTTTTGTGCTGTGTACATTTTGGTCCCCACATTCTCTTCTGGAGTGATATATGTTACACTGCTCCATATCTTTTCCAACCCTTCTTGGTGAATGTAAAACTTATATGGTAAAGGCGGTGTGATTGATATATGGGCGTTGACGGCTAAATCATTGAACCAACGATGTGCAGGATATTTTTCACATAGTGCTTTAGCATTGTTTAGAATGTTTTTGCTTATTTCTTCTATTTGTTTGTAGAATGAAATATTATGATCTTTAAAATCTTTTGGGTATAATGCGACAAGTTTGTCTTTAGGCACGTCTAAACTTTCACATGCATTACGGAGTTGATTGAACTCTTCCTCAGGCAGTGTGTTATTAATTATTTGATGCGACCATGGAGAACTTTCTACATCACTTCTTAAACAGTTGCTTAGAAAATATTCACCAATCATTGCATACTGCCTATCCTTTTGACCACACCTTCTTGACGTGAATGTAATTTTGATTGCATAGGGTGTGTCCAATGCCCGTTAAACTTTCCTCTTGAACAAGTGTTGCATATTAGGTTCTTTTTATTCTCTGCATATTCTTTAGCATATATGATTGCGTGTTCTTTCTGTAAATTTTGCCATGCTTGTTCTATACCAATTTCAAATACGTTTCCGTAATTTGTTTTTCCTTCTGCGTCATCACAACACAACACTGTTTGACCATCTACTAGTATCTCCATCTGTCTAAGCACACGTCCGCCTCCCATAGCACAACCCTGCATGTAGTTGTCCTTGTCTATAATTGCGTCATACGGTTTGGTCCAATCCCCGTCACCGTCACCCATTCTGTTCTCAACCCAATTGGTCTTTGATTTTACTTTACCAAGTATTACACTTTGATACTCGTTAATTGTCTTACTACTTGCGGTGGCCGACTGTTTTTTATGTTTGATTCCAATCCTTATTCTTTTTGAAAGTTCTGGATAATTTTCTTTTACAAACATCAGGCTGTTTAATGTTTTATCTTTCTTGATCTTCATGAACTCCCACAGTTCTTCTGCTGTGTGACCAATCACACTCATATGGATGTTACCTATTAGGTGTATATACTTGTTCAAAATTTCACACTGTTTTTTTGTGAAGGACACACCGTTGGTGCAAAGTCCTATTTTAATTTTGTACCGATCACAAAGTTCCATTATGTATTCTAGATTAGGTTGCACCAATGGATCACTGTATCTCCATGGACTTACAGCACACGTGTAATCCTTCACTTGATATTTCTTTATGAGTGCTCCGTAATCATGTAATAAAGTTCCTATCTGCTCTTGGGTCATTGCCTTGCCATGATAAGTTTCGTCCTCACTCAATGTGGTGTATGGACAGCAATAACATTTTGCGTTACATAGATTGATAGGTTCGAACGCTATTGATGTGGGTAGTGGTATCGGTTGGTACATCATTCTTTCACCATTATATGATCTTGATTGAATACTTTGTCTATGCTTTTACAAACATACCCCCATGATTCTAAAAGTTCTCGTGCATGTAAATTGCCTTTGTTTTGTTCTACTACAACCACAGGATAATACTTTTTGATTGTGTTTTCAGATCCTTGTATTGCTTTCAGCTCGTAACCTTCTATGTCATATTTGATAAATGTAACATCAGTTAAGTCAAACGAATCTATTGTTTTGATATTGACCTTAACCCCGCCTCTATTTTTTATTCTACCTACGTTGTGCCCTGTTGTATAAACTTCACCTTCTTTCTCTCCTATACCGCAGACATGATACGTGAACTTATTCATATCCACTACATTTTTCTCAAACATTTTTTTCTTATCTCTAAAATCAAAACAATGTATGTGAATGAAATTATTTTCCATCTCTCTTGCGAATCCACCTTCCCTACATCCAACGTCTATGCCAATTCCGTTCTCTTTTATGTAAGGTTTTGCTAACTGGAACGTATGGTTCCACCCCTCAATTTTTTTAGGTATCTCACTAGGTGATCCCAAGAAGTTAGTTTTTGTTTGCATATTCGGTTAACCATTTTTCCAATGCCGGGCCATCCAACGGTTCAGATGTAAGCCATTCTTGAACACCAGATGTTGAAGCCCATTTGCCACTGGGCATCTGCCATGCATTGTGTTTAGGTTCTTCTATGTGCCTGCCCACCATGTATCTTCTTGTACCGGGACCGTATGGTTTGATCTCAGATTGCACAACAATCAGGCCTAATTGTTCGATCCACTCTAACATTCTGGTCTTGTGATTTTTCTTTTGCATAACTTATAGCAATAGTTATCTGTACTTTTTACAATATTTTTGAATTGTTTATTATGCTGAGAATAGGTTGATTACTTCCTTCTTCCAATCGTCGCTGTACTCACAATCCCTGTAGCCATCGAACCAAGGTCCTCCCTCCGTGTAGTGCAGTATTTTGGGTGTACCATCTTTGGGTTCTTTGTACCAGCCCACTAACCAGTTGTATTCGTGTGGTAGGGATCCGATCTCTGAATCCTCCAACCATGAGAACCTGTGTAGGAATTTTGGTGTTTGCTTGTTTAGGAATTCGGGTGTTAGTATCTTGTTCTTGGGGTGGGCACAGTTCCACAGTACCATGCTTGACCAGTTCTTCCTAGGATATACTGTCTGCACCTGTCCGTCCATCTTGATAGATCCTTCTTCGGGCGTGTAATCGTGTTGCACACATACCACAGCCTTGGAGTCGTCGAAGTACTGTTCCAGTTCCTTCGCAGGAATCTTCCATAGGAAATCGCAGTCACAGAACACGGCCCATCCCTTGTAGTTGTTCAGGTATGGCACGAAGAATCTTGTGAATGTGAATTCTGTCGTTGCTAACTTGTCGATGTCTCGGGTGTAGATACCCTGTTCTCGCATCTCGTTCTGTTTGAGTGGTTGTACCTCTGCTTCGGGATCTCTACGTTTGATAGAGTGTTCACACACTTGGTATGAAATGTCTTCTCTTGAATCCCAACCTACATAAACTTTCATTTAGATAATATCTCGTGTATTTCCTTCCAATTACTTACACGGATAATGTCAGGATGATTTAGGTCTTGATTGTATGGATGGTCGATTAATATAGGCTTTAAACCGTAATTGAGCCCCAGTACAGCGTTCTTAGGCTTGTCTTCCACCCAATACAGTCCGGTATCGTGGAACTCCGCTAACGCACTGTCTTTGTCCGCTCCTGTGCCCAGTATGTGGTAATTTGTGAATATATGTTCTCCAAACAGTTCTCCCAATCTCTTCTTACGTAGCTCTTGTCCTGGTATGTCTGACGTCTGTGATGTGATAGGTATGAACGTCCAACCCTCGGCGGCCAACAGTTTTACCCAAGTCTGTGATTCCAGCATTGGTCTCTGTGTACCCATCCAAGCACTCCTGTTGAATTCTCTTATCTCTTGTCTGATTGTGTCTTTGCTGACTCCATACCTGGTCGCCATGTCATATTCGTCCAGCATGTCTGGTAATTGTTTATAGGGATAATATCTTGTTCCGGTTTCATCGAAATATGATCTCAGCGACATCCATTTAGAAAAATGGTGTTCCCATTCCAACAGCACACCGTCTACGTCTGTGAGTATTATTCTGTTATTTGATGTCGGCATCTTCCATTCCTGCTACTCTCAACTTAACAATGTTTGTGATCTGCCATTGTTTCTGATCTAGTCCTTTGGTGATGCCTAACCATTGATTTCTTATCAATGCAAAGTCATTAATGATCTTGTCCATGTCGACGACATCATCTTCGCCGTCCACATACTTCTCTGCATCTCTGCTTGATAGTGCTCTGTTGTAGTTTTCCAGATATTTCCTGAAAGTCTTTGATCTTAACCTTCTTAATTCTATGTTTAGGTATTCCAGTATTGCTTCTAGTTGTTGCAGTTGGCTGAATCTTTCTTCTACTATTCCCGGTAATGAGGCACTTGCCCTCTCGAGGTTACCGTATATCTTGCACTGCTTTCTCGCCTCAAGCAACTCGTTGTCGAAGTATGCAACACAGTCTGGTATCTTGTCTAGGTTCCTACTGACTTCGTTGTACCAATTAATCATCTTCGCCGTATCCGTCTGACTCTTCGTCTTCCTCGAACACAGTAGCAACAGCTTCCTCTAATTTTGGATCAAGCTCTGCAGATCCTTTGAGTACCTCATGATCCACTCCGATGTCCTCTAGACTCTTGAGTAAGTCGATCGCCATGTCTAACCTCTGTCGTTCAGGGACGTAATGTATAACGGAGTTCCACAAACGTTCAATGTCAGCGTGATCAAAGTCTATCATTTATTTCTCTTCTTTAATTGTTTCTGTTTTTTTAACTTTGGCTTTTGGTGTTACATCAACTTCTATAGGAGCATCAGTATCTTCTTTTTCAGCAAAGTCTGTTTCTTCTTCGAAGTCTGCCATTAGCATATCTAATTTATCACCTATCCATTGTTTCCTGAAGTCGATATGTTCTTTACCTGCTTTATCAACGTATTTCAGTCTGTTTCCTTGTTGCACTAGTACACCTTTCTTCTCAAATAGGTCAACTAGTCCACTGTATGGGTTCATTCCTGTTTCATATGGAATCTTAACCTGTACTGATTCGAAAGGTTTAGAGTATCTTGTTTTCATAACTTTACAAGCGGCTCTTATACCTCTGACATCTGACACTTTGTTACCGTCTAGATCCTCTTTTAATTTAAGTTTTTTCATTGCAATGACAATTGAACTTGCATAGATAAATCCTTGTCCACCTGATATCTTGTCATCGGGATCAAACATGTCCTGTGATGCGTATGTGTGGTTGGTTGCTATGAGTCCCACGTTCCATGAACCAAACATGTTGACACAGTTTCTTACAAGAGCTGTTAATGCCTTGGGTTTTCTACCCAGGTCACCTTTCATGTCACCCGCTTCAAACTGATTAACGTCAGTTGGTGTAAGCATCATGCCTAAACTGTCTATGACGAACAGTACTTTAGGTGCACCTTCTTTGTCATCTGCGTGTGCTTCTTTGTAACCCTTCATGAACTCTGAAATGGTTTTTGCCACGTCGTCGATCATCGATACACTTAACTTCAAAAGTTTATCTTCTGATGTGTCCACTTTCAATGCCTGTAACCATTTTTCATCTAGTGCGTTCTCAGTGTCAATCAATATAACGAAGATGCCTTGGTCCTGTGCATTCTTGATGATGTTTCCTGATGCTATGTAACTCTTACCTGCTCCTGATTCTCCTGCAAGTACAGTCACCTTGCCCAGTGGAATTCCTTTGTTGAAATCACCAGTCATCAAATAGTTTAATGCGTAATTTCCTGTGCTGATCCAATCAGTGGGATCACTGAAACCAATGCCTAGTCCTTGGATTGATTTTGTGATGCTCTTTCTGAATTTAGTTGCGTCAAATACTTTTGTCATTTTGTTTTCCTTATAATACTAGCCAAATGATTATTGCCACAATCAACATCCATGCAGGTATTTGTTTGTACAATATCCATTCAACAGCCTTTTGTATTTTCTTTTTCATAATAATATATTACTACACAAGGCCCTGATAGTCAATATCAAGGCCTTGGTAAATGTCAGATTATTTTGCTTGTCTTGATCTAATCAATTTCAAGATGTCCTCTGCCCTCTTGGCACTGTCGCCCGCTGGAGCCCCCGTGGTCGCCTCAGGTTGTGGTGCTGGTGCAGTTGCAGTCACAGGTGCCGCAGTTGGAGCCGCCTCTGTTACTGGTGTTGCCGCCGGAGCCGATGCTGTTGGTACCGCTACCTGTGGTTTACCTTGGTAAGCCACGCCCGCTGGTCTGAAGTACTGTCCATACTGCTCGAGATCATAAGCCTCGCCTTCCACAGATTTCGCAAATAATTCTGCGATTATTTTTACCTCTGCTTCGGTTGGCTCTTTTGGTCTGAAGTCACCTAGGTTGTGTAAACCGTGCGTGTCGATTGCGGCTCTCTCTGCCTCATCTAATGCACGTTCTCTTCTTGACCATTTTGATGTTGAGTAGTCAGCATAACCACCTTTTGTGGTCTTAGTGATCCTGAAGTCAACACCTTTCACATAATCAGTAGGCATTTCTTCCATCTCTGGATCCATCAATGCCCCTCTGATGATGTTAAAGATCTGAGGTCCAATGATAAATCTTCTGATTGGATTCTCAGGAGTTGAGTCCTCTGCTAGTGGATTTGTTGTGACAAAACCTTGGAAGATGTAACTTTTCTTTTTCCAGTATTTTCTGCCCATGTCTTCCATGCTCTTGTCTTTGAACCACGGTCTAACTTCTGTCAGTACTGGGCAAGTCTTGCCATACATCTCCATACATGGTACTTGTACCTGTACTGGCCTTGAGTCAGTCTGACCTTTGATACCCGCGAAAGGTAATTTGATCATGTTTCTCTCAGTCCAGAAGAATGTATTGTTTGTATCCTTATCGGGCAAGAATCTGATCACTGCTTCTGATCCTTCTGCTATGTTCCAATGTGGATAGATGGCGTTGTCTCCGCCTGTGTTGGAAGTGGAGCGATTCACTTCTTGGGATTTTAACTTCGCCCTTATTTCAGCCAATGATGCCATAATGTAAGCCTCCTTTATTGTGCCTATGTTTGTTTTAGTTTGCCTAAGTGTATATTAGACATATAGTACATAATATACAACTATATTTATCAGTTGTCTACTACTATTATTGGTAATATGGAGATTTTATTATGCTATGTTGGCCAGCGTCTTGATTCTGTCCAGTTCCGTGTTGATCGCTTCTGCCTCTGCTTGTGCTTCTGCTGGAACTTCCATTTCTTCTTCTGAGAAGAACTCTTCTAGTTGTAGGCCTGCCATCTCTATGGCATCTTTCAGTGTGTACTCGTCGTCACCTACTTTGAACTTGTCGCCTGCTTTCATGCCCGCCGCCTTGGCCTTCTGTACTGCCTGTGCGAATTGATTGCCTTCTGGCACTGCGTCTTCTGACACGTGATCAATCATGACCCAGTCGATCAGTTCTTGTGTGCTTTCTAATTCTTCCAGTTCCTTCTCGTCCAGATCCGTGCCATCGGCATATTTTGCTGATTGCAGTTCAAAGATACCATCGCTGTAATCCTGCATGTCATACACTATGCTACCTTGGTCTATCTCCTTACCATTGAGATACAAGTAATCACTCTCTGCTTCCTTCTGCATTAATTCTTTTTTTCTTTTCTGTATTGCTTCTGCAGACTCTGGATCGTTCAGTTTTGGATTTGCTTGTAGATCCTGTAATGCTTTTAATTTTTCTTTCCTGTCTTCTTCATCTCTGGGTGCTGTTGCATACTCGTTCACAGTTTCATCAACCCATGATTCAAACGCTTCTGTCTCTTTTGCTTTGCCTTTTAGATCTTTCTTGGGATTGAAATCCGCTGGATCCATTCTCACTTGGTCCGTGTATCCTGGCTCTGATTGCATTTTCTTGTAGTCGTCGATGTATCTCTTTGCCAACTGTACCGCTATCTTCTTGTTCTTGATGTAGTCAGGTGTTGGTTTGAATGTTGCTGAATTTTCTTGTTCCATCTCATCTGCTACTCTACTAGCAAAGTTTGCCACCCTGTCTTCCTCGCCTGTCTTGGTCAACAGTCTTGATGCTATGTCTGATAGTATAGAACTCAACATGGTGTTCTTGTTTGTGAATTTTGTCACTTTCAACATCTTGTCTGCTGAATCATCTTTCCTTAGAACCAATTTGCTGTCCGGATCATTTAAGAAACTCTGTACTACTGCTCCGTGATCTACAGGTGCTTGTATAGGTGCGTCAATTGGTTCAGCATCTGGTTCTAGTTCGTTCACTTGTTCTTGCTCTTTGGTTGCTTCGAATTCGCTCATTATTTTGTTTATGATTGGGAAAGCATCTTCTACTCTACTGTCTAGGTTTTTCATTGTGAACTTCTCTCTTAATTTGTTTACAGTCTCGTCGTCTAGTACTTGTTCTTCTGATGTTTTGAAATCTTTACTTGCGTTCTCGTAGTGTGTTTGGTTAGAGAGATTCTTCATGTAACCTCTTAGGTTCTCTAGTTTCAATTTAGTCTGCTCGATGATGTCACCCGCGTTGTCGTTCAATTGATCTTTGTTAGATGCATATCTCGAGAATGAATTTAATTTTGCAATATCTTCTGACGTTGAAACGATATGTTGTCCGAATTCATCATGCGGTCTACCACCGTTGGCCACGTGTCTCATCATTGCCCTCGCACCTGCTAGGTGTGTCATTGGATACTTGAATCTCTCACCTTCTTCGTTTTCGATGTACAGTGATTGTATCTGTCTTGATCTTGCACCCGGCACAGTCTCGTCAACTTTGCCTTTGTGTCTGATTATCAATTTTGTTTTGTTTAGGTTCTCGAATGAACTCTTAGAAGTGCCTGTCAGGCCTTCTGCGACTGGTGCCTTTTCAACACCCGCTAATTTAGTGATTCTCGCTAGTTCTTCTGACATTTCATCAGTATTTACCGTTTTGTTCGTATCTGCAAGATTTTCATAGTCCTGCTTCGTTAGGTTGTTTTTAGTGATATCTCTAACATCAAACCTCATTTGATGTTCTACAGCGAAGTCTTTCAACTCCTTAAGGAACGCATACCACTCGTCTCTGCTGTCCTCATCAATCTTGTTCACCAGATCCCTGTTGTAGTACACTTTCATGTTCTCACCGTCTGCTAGGCTTATGCTCACGCTACCAAAAGTGTCTGCGTCCTCGGCAAATTCAAACTCAAAGAACACTGCACTGCTTGGATCGGCAGTAGCGGCGCCATTCTCATCACCGAGTCTGATGTTCGAGAACTGTGATCTTATCTTGTTGAATAAATCTTCGGAGTTTTTAGGGTTCATATAGTGTATTTATTATCCTGTGAACGATCCAAATATGGGCAT
>Ga0257114_1002672_pt1 | contig 11739 bp, 8 predicted proteins | sample SI112_10mmetaG_FD_190149 | JGI IMG/M metagenome (GOLD analysis project Ga0257114, IMG submission 190149) | Marine microbial communities from Saanich Inlet, British Columbia, Canada - SI112_10m | ecosystem: Environmental > Aquatic > Marine > Inlet | place: Canada: British Columbia | collected... | reverse complement strand
CAGAAGCGGCATGTTCCAGAGAAACTGCTAACCCTAGTTTCTAACCCTAGTTTCTAACCCTAGTTCAGGGAGGCGGGTTCGAGGGGCGACGCGCTGGGAGACGACGCGGGACGACGACGGCGACGTGGGTGAATCGCTTTGAATTCTACATCTTTCAAATTCAGTTTCACCTCTTTCTAGGTTTCTAGGTTTCGATGCTTTCACCAATCGGTCACAGACGCACCGCGACGACGGTGCGGCGTCGCGCGACGACGCGGGACGACGACGGCGACGTGGGTGAATCGTTTTGCATCCTACATCTTTCAAATTCAGTTTCACCGCTACGTTCTATCCGCTACGTCAATTCGTTGGTTTCGCGAGCCTCGCTCGCGCGGCGTCGACGGCGACGTCGTACGGGTGATACGCGACGTCACACTCGATCGTGCGCCCTCCGTCGACGCACGAACCTCGCGCACTCTCGGCGTCGAGCATGAATGGTAGTTCGATGCGTTCGGAGGGTAATCCCGTGACGTCCACAGTCAACGCTTCGCGAACGACGTGGACGCCGACATCGCGAGCGCTTTTGCCTCGCGGCACGCCTACGCGAAGCTTTACGGATGTCACCGGCCGCCCGAGAAATTCGATGGAGTGATCGATCCCGCTTCGTATCTCCGCACGTGACACGCTCGGCGTGTTCTGAACAACTGTTCGCGTCTCAACCAGGGAAGGACGCGTCTCCGCGAGAAGTCGCAGCGGCGGCGGCGGGTCGGCGCCGATGAACTTTCGCGCCGGCAATCTATATTCGGTATCGAGCGCTATCCCGTACGTTTCTCGGCATCGTCGCAAACTTAGCTCTGCGATGAGTCGCTTCAGCGGCTTGTAGACCTCCGCGTGACGCAGGACGACGTCGTTGAAGGCGACGTCGAACACCGTGCACGGATTCGCGTTAGAGTCGACGTCCGCGCGCGCCCGTCCTTCGCGCAGAGGGAACACCAAAGCGTCGTCGTCTCCGTCTCGAACGGAGTGCTTTTTGTGCTCGAGCGCGGCGATGACGCGCTTAGGCATTAGCCCCCGACGCCACTCGTCGTTGCCCGCGGCGGGCGCCGCGACGTCGTGGCTCGCGCACACGTTGACGAACACCTTCATCCCACTCGCATCCCTCGTCTTCACCACGAATGCCGGCGTGAGCGCGATAGTGTTTCTCACGGTCGTCCGAGCGTCGATCGTCGCGTCGGGAAACTCTCTCAGTTTCCCAGCGGCTGCCTGGCGCAACAAGCTCGCCGTCTCGCGCAGTGCGTCCTCGACGTCGCCGCCGTCGGCCTCCGTCGTCAACGCCCGCACCATCTCCGCAATCAACGCTCGTAACCCAGCAAGCTCGCCCTCGTCGTCGCCTTCGAGCAGCGCCGTGAGCGCGCGCACGTCGAAGGACTCGTCGTCTTCGTCGACACCGACGCCGAAACGTCGTGCGTCGGCGCGATAGTCGTCGACGTACGACGTGAACGCGCGCGCGATGCGTTCGGTGTCACTTCGCGCGTCCCGTTCGCTCGTCATCGCGCGCGCGGCGCCCGAACGCGACCAAGTGACGCGATGCGCGTCGCCGCACTCGTGAAAGACAGTGACGGGATGGATGCGATGCGCGTCGCCGCACTCGTCGTCGACGGAGCCCGACACCGCGTCGCGTCGCGTCGCATCGCATCGCGCGCGCGGGATGCGCGGGGCGTCCGCGACGCCGTTTCGCGCGACGCGCGCGCGCGTCGATGCGCGCCCGCGACGCGTCGGAGGAGGAGGACGACGAACGACGACGACGACGACGACGACGATGACGCGAGCGTTCCTGCGCGGTGTGTTCGGCGGTGGGAAACGAGGAAAGCGCGACGTCGTCGACGCGGATGAGGTGCGAAAGAACGAACGCGAGTGCGTGCTGCAAACGTACGGCCGAGGCGAGACTGAGGTGATGGTTCGGGGAAAGGGTTGCGCGCTGTTCGACGCGAGCGGGAAGGAGTTTTTAGATTTCACGAGCGGGATCGCGGTGAATTGCCTCGGACACGCGGATGAAGGCGTGGCGCGAGTGATCGCCGAACAAGCGCGCACGCTGACGCACACGTCGAACTTGTATCACACCGAACCGGGGGCGACGCTCGCGAGAAAGCTCACGGCGACGTCGTTCGCCGACAGAGTCTTCTTTTGCAACTCGGGAACGGAGGCGAACGAGGGGGCGTTGAAATTCGCGAGAAAGTACGCCAAAACGCGCGCGCAGGCGCTGGGGAAAAACGCCGACGACGCGGCGTGGGAGACGGTGAGTTTTGAAAACGGTTTTCACGGCCGAACGTTCGGCGCGCTTTCGCTGACGTGGAAGGAGGGCTACCGCGCGCCGTTCGCCCCGGGACTTCCGGGGAACACGTTCACGCCGTACGGTGACTTGTTAAAGGCGCGTCAAGTGATCGTCAAAGGTCGCACGTGCGCCGTGTTCGTCGAGCCGGTGCAAGGCGAAGGTGGCATTTACCCCGCCGACGCCGAGTTCTTGAAAGGCTTGCGAGCGATTTGCGACGAAGCCGACGCCTTGCTCGTGTACGACGAGGTGCAGTGCGGCTTGGGACGAACGGGTAAACTCTGGGGCCATCAACTTATTAAAGACGCCGAGCCGGACATGATGTCGGTGGCGAAACCGCTGGCGAACGGCTTGCCCATCGGCGCCGTGCTGATGAAAGAAAAAGTCGCCGCCGTCATGGCCGCGGGCGACCACGGATCGACGTTCGCGGGCGGGCCTTTGGTGTGCGCCGTGGCGAACGAGGTCTTCGACCGGGTGAGTGATCCCGCCTTCTTAGCCAACGTCACCGAACGAGGGAACGAGTTGAAGTCGTCGCTCACCGAAAAGCTCGCCGGTCACCCGCGTCTTCGCGAGGTTCGCGGCGCGGGCTTGCTCGTCGGCGTGCAATTCGACTGCCCCGCCGCCCCGCTCGTCGCGGCGTGTCGCGCGCGCGGTCTGTTGACCATCACCGCTGGTAAGGGTGACATCTTGCGTCTCGTCCCTCCGCTCATCGTCTCGAGCGCGCAGGTGCAAAAGGCCACCGACATCGTCAAGGAGTGCGCGTTTGAAGCCTTGCGGTGATTCGCCTGTTTTTGTTCCGCCCCCGAGATGCGAACGGACACACCGCCCTCGGTCGGTCGCCCGGCGCGTGGGGTTCGGCATTTTCACTTTCGTGTTCGCGTCGATGCGACCACACGGCGTACGTTTCCTTCTTAATACGCATAAATCACCCACTCGCGTCGGCGCCGTATTGAACGCGCGGACCGCGCGAACGCGTCGTCGCGCGCGTCGTCGTCCGTCGTCGCGCGCGCATTGGCGTTGACGCCGCACACGCGCGCGAGGACGACGCGCCGCGCGCGCTCGTGGTCGTGACGACGGCGCATCGAGGACGCGCCGACGACGACGCGAAATATTTCGACGCACCGCGTCGCGGCGTGAACATGGAGGTGCGCGACGCGCGACGCGTTCGACGGACGCCCTAGAGCGTTGGGATAACATCGGCGCGGCATGAGACCTAGCGCGCGCGGCGACGGCGGACTGACGACGCGCGCGCGAGCGACGACGGCGCGCGAACGCTCTCAGGGAGCGAAGGCGCAATTACCCAAAGAGTTATCATGGATCCCCGATCTCGTGCACGGCGCGTTCTTCGCGCCGTGCGACGTGCACAGCACGGGGAGCAAAGGCGAGCAAGTCAATTTGTTCTCGTTATCGTCACGACGCTCGATGTGTCCGGCGTGCGCGGCGGAGCGCGACGTGTTCGACACGATACAGGTGCGACGCGCGACGCGAGCGATTTTTATTTCAAGCGTCGGGCCCGCGGCGCGGACGACGGCGCCGAGGCGCGGCGCGCGCGCGGACGACGCGACTCGGGGCTTTGAATCGAGCGAAATGCGGGAAAAGCTCGCGGCCTCAGCTGTCTTTCGCGCGGCGCGTTCGCGCGGAGGCGACGTACGACTGACGCGCGCGACGAATCGTCTCGCTCGAAACGCTAGATTCGAAGGAGTTCGTATCATAACGTCGTGCGCGTGCAAGACGTGTGTAAGCTCATGGACGTGACGGGTATACAGACGTACATCATCAACTCGGCGCGCGTCGTGTTTTTAAACGAACGCCCGCACCCGCGGTCGACGAATAAAAAAGACGGGGAAAAGCTGATGAATCATTCGTCGTCGAGCGGGCGCGGCGCGGGGAGTGGCGAACGATATCGCGCGGGCGCGGGCGCGCAGGCGCAAATGCACTCGGAGTGTTCGTATTGCGCGCGCATTCTTCAGAGCGACAACAACAAGTATTGCTCGATTTCGTGCAAGATGAATGGCGGCGAAGATATGAGCGCCAAGGGCGGGATAGACATGTCGTACGCGGAGGAAACGATCAAGCCGACGCCGCGGAAGAGTACACAGGCCAAAAATGCCGCCAAGGCTGAGAAGGCGAATAGCGACCGACGGTCACCGGCTCGAAACAAGTCACCCGCGAGCGACACTAGCACCAAGCGCGCTCGCGGCTATTCGCCCGTCTCGGTGAAGAGCGAAGACGAATACTCGCCCTCGAGCGAAGGCGCGACGCCGATGCGAGCGGTGGCGGCGGCGACGACTGGGAAACGTAAATATAGCTCAAAGGATCGAAACGGCGACGCGCCGGTGACGCCGACGCTTCTCATCGTCACGCCCGCGGTGCCGCATCGGCGCAAGAGTAAGCCGAAAAAATCGCCTCACTGACGCAGCCGACGGACGAGTCTCCGCGCGCGCGACGCGATGTACATCACGTAAGATACGACCATTCTTCTCGAATCATTATTTACGACCGACGACGATCCATTTGCAGTGTGACATCAACGATTGAAGAAAACTTCGCGCGGCGCCGCGAGCGATGGATTTCACCCTTCGCCAGTTCGCGTGTTCGGGCCCTGCCAGTCGCGTCGCTCGGCACCGACCCATCGACGTGACTTTTCGCCGCGCGACGACGACGACGACGACGACGACGACGACGGGAACGCGTCCGCGGCGACTTCGACATGTTCAAGGATGAGAAGCGCACGCAGTACTCACCGCTCATGACGCGCGAGGAACAGGTGCGTCGTCGCGCGCGTCGCGCGCGCGCCCGCGCCATCCGCCGGATTGGCTCCCCTTCGCAATCACGACCGAGCGCGCGCGAACGCTGTCGCGCGCGTCGAGCGCGCGAACGCGCCGTAGACGATGAAGACGAACGATGCGGAGACTGACGGATGACGACGCGCGCGCACAAAGGCCGAGGCCGTGAACGACATGGAGGACGCGATCGACGAAGCGCCGGCGGCGCGTAGACGACACGTCGGGAGTTCGTCGTCGACGTACACGGCGTACGATAACCCCATGGCGTCGTCGGCGAATGTGGATGATGATTTTGAAAGCGTGCCACTCAGGGGCGCGGGACGGTCGCTGGCACAGCGCGCGCAAGCGCACCTGAAGTCGCTGAAGAAGACGCTGAAGGACGCCTTCAAGGACGCCGGTTCGGCGTCGCGGACGCCGGCGCCGACGTCGACGTACGGGAACGAGACGTACGTGGACGACGCCTCGTTTGTCGGATCACCACCCGCGGGTCAGATGCTCTCGCGTCACCACGCGCGCGCGAGATCCGTGGATTTACGACACGTGCTCGGCGACTTGGACGACACGCTCGAAGGCGCTCACACGGCGGCGACGCTTTTGCGCGAGCTTCGTGATTCGGGTGGAGACCCAGATGCGGATGCGGCGACGAACGATGCGTTAGACTTGGAGTTGAGCGACGTGTGCGAGGCCCATCGCGCGCATCTCACGCAAGTGGCGGAGATGACGGATAGCGCGGTGAGTTTAAGCGAGGAACAACTCGGGAAGCTGCTTTTCACGCTCGAGGAACTGAACGCGGCGGTGCTCTCGATTCGTTCGGACGGTCGTCCGAAAACGTCGACTACGATGCCAGATCCAGACTCCTCATGCGCCGCCGTACCTCCGAGCGGCCCCCCGTCGCTCGGAACGAGTCGAATCGAGTGCGCGACGACGGAAGAGGAAGAGGCGGCGATGATCGCCCAAGCCATCGCGGCGAGTCTCTCCGTCTCCCAACAGTCGGACGTCGAGAAATCAGCCGAAGACGCGCTTCCGCCGCCACTTCCAGCGCCCGCGGAAACGGCTTCGACTGCGGCGGCGCCGCCTAGGAAACAAACTACCGAAGAGCTGCTCGCGAATCTCATCGACATCTGATTCGCGCTCGAGAAACCGCGTCTTCTTGCACTTTCGTTTAGCGCGGGAACCCCTACTTTCCCGCTTGTTCATCATCACTCAACGCAATTTAATCAAAGATTCGACTAATCAGTACTACATTCTTGCACCGCCACCTAGATTTCTATTTTTTCGTTCGAGATAAACGCGCGACGCGCGTCTCAACGCGTTTGCGAGGATAGCCGCACGCCCGCGACGTACGTTGCGGGCTGGTTATAATCAACAAAGTTTGTCGCGAGTGGTTCACCGTAAGACGAGAGCAGTCTCGTTCCGTCCGCGCTGTGCGTGTAACCGATCTCGGGTACAACGCGGTTGTAGCACAGCGCGTCGTTCGTCGACTGCCCGGCGCACTTGATCGCTTTGTCGTAGTGCGCCTTCGCGTATGGATGCTCGAGATACCTTCCACGATATAAGTCCAGCGAAACCTGCGACGTTTCAACGCGTTTCACGTAGGCATCCGGAAACGCCTCCGTGGAACCGGCGACGCTCTTCGCGCCGCGTGCTCGCGCCGCGGCTATCGCAGACTTGACGTCGGTGCTGAAACCCGAGTAGTACGTACTCTCGTCCGCCGTCGCCGTCGCGGTCACGACTACAGGTCGCGATTCACTGAACGACGTTAACTCTGTCGCGATCGGAGCCAAGTTTGCTATGTAGCTCGGATGCAGGTCATCTAAGTTGTCGCCCGCCTGCGTCGCCGCGCGTCCCGCCGCCGCGTCGTTCGCAGCGATCACGGCGGCGACGTCCGCGCGTTGCAACGACGCTTGCGCTAAAAATCGCGGCGCTAGATTTAACACCGCTTGCTCGAGATCGCCCAACCAGGCGCGCGAGCACTTTGACAACAAAACGGCGATACCGCCCTGCGTCGACGTCGTGTCGATGGCGTTCCACGTCGCGTCTGCGTCGCTCCCCACCTGACAGATGTAGTCGTTCCCGAAAGTCAACCATAAGCTTTTCCTCGTCGTTTCGTATGCTTCGCACGAAATCTCGTCGCTCTCGCACAACGCTTCCAAAAGTCGCGCCGAAAGCGCGTCGAGCGCGCCGACGGCTTGCAAGCCCTTCGAGTTGACGATGGCGCGTTCAATGTTCACGCTGTACTCATCTCCTCGAACGAGCGTCGCCAACGACGCGACGATGAGCGCCATCATCTTCGCGCCGCGCCGTTCGCCGCGCGCGCGCGTCATCATCGTCCGCGTCAACGCGAGCGAACGTCGCGACGACGCGCCAACGGCCGCGGGGCGACCGACGCGATGGAGTCGAAGCGCGTCGTATGCGCGCGAGTCGTCGATCAACGCGCGAAGTCGTCGTCACCGCGAGCGTCGTCGTCGCCGCGGGCGGCGCTCGGCGCGTCTCGGCGTCGCCGCCGCGCTCGGCGCGTCGCGTTCTGACGTTCCGACGCGCGTCGCATCCATCCCGCGCGAGACGCGAATCGAGACGCGCGCCGAGCGAGCGCGACTTCGAGACGCGCGACCCGACCCGACCCGATCGCGATCGCGACCGATGGATCCGCGCGCGACGCCGTCGACGACGCCCCGCGCGCGCGCGCGCGCGCCGGGCGACGCGCGCGACGCGACGCACGCGGCGCGACGACCGGCGGATTCGACGCCGGAGCGACACGAACGATGGAACGCGCGCGCGATGACGACGACGGCGACGACGGCGATCGGGGCGAGCGCGGCGTGTCCGGCGACGACGACGCCGGCGGGCGTGTCCGCGGCGTCGCGAACGTCGACGACGACGGTCATCGGGCGCCACGAACACACGATAAGCGGGTACAGCTTGTTGAAGGGATTGGGCGACGGTGAACCGATCGCGAGCGATCGGTTCATGGTGGGCGGACACGAATGGGTGCTGTTGTTTTATCCAGACGGTAAGCGCTCGATGAGCGATGGGAACGCGCCGAGCGCGCCGCAAGACGATCCGTACGCGGCGCTCTTCGTCGCCCTCATCGGCGAAGGGCCGAGGCCGTTGGGGGTGGTGCAAAGCGGACAAGGACGCGTCGTGCGGGCGTTTCACAGATTTACCCTGGTAGATCAAAGTGGGAACGGGCGACACATCACGAAAGGGCGACAGCGCGAGCAAGGGGCGGTCAAAATTTCGTGCGCGAGGCAAGACCCGCAAGCGCGCAACTGTCACGGCTATCGTAAATTCGTCCGCAGGTCGGTTTTGGAGGGATCGGGGACGGGGTATCTGCTGAACGATGTCGTCGTGATACGATACGAGATAGAGCTTGTCGTCACCAGCGGTGGGGCGCTGAACAAGAACATGAAGTTGCTGCCGGCGGCGAGCGTCAACGTGCCCTCGTATCCGACGATCGGAAAACACCTCGTTCGATTACTGCACGACCCGGACTCTGATTTCGACTGCACCTTCGACGTCGAGGGCGAAAAGTTTAGAGCGCATAAACTCATCTTGTCGTCACGCTCGAGCGTGTTCGCCGCCATGCTCCGCACAGGAGCCGCCATGCGCGAAGGACGCGAGGGCGTGTGCACGCTTCTCGACATAAAGCCGAGCGTGTTTCGTTTGTTGTTGCACTTCGTGTACGCAGACGAAATCCCGCGCGAAGGCTCGGGCGTCAGTGATGACGGCGCGCACGCCCTGCTGGGTGGCGCGCACAGGGGGGATGCCGACGGCGAAATCGACGCGACTGGCGCGTTGGTGGGTCCGCGAGCGACGGGTCGGGCTTCGGACGAAGTCAACTTGGACGTTCCAATGACGCAACACTTGCTCGTCGCCGCGGATAGATTTGACTTGAGCAGACTTCGCGCGATGTGCGAGGCACGTTTGTGCGAATCCGTGGACGTTGACACCGTAGCGAACACTCTCATGCTCGCCGAGTTGAACCACGCCGACGCGCTCAAGCGCGCGTGCATGAGCTTCATCGCCGCCAACCTGAGCGACGTCATGTCGACGGAGGGCTACGAAGCTATGAACATTTCATGTCCGCACTTGGCTGGCGAAATATTAAGCTCTGTCGCAGAAATGCGCGCGCTGCGTCCGAAGGCTGAAGTGTTCCCGAGCGCGCCCGTGCCCGCGCAAGACGGCGCCGGAGTCTCCATGCACGCCCCCCCCGGGGCGACCGCGGCAGCGGTGGCGGCGGCGGCGGCTCGAAACGTAGATGGTACACAGGGCGTTCTCACACTGCCGAATCTGGCGAATGCGGGGACAGACATGGCGGCGAACCTCGCGACGCTGCCGGCGATGAGCGCGTTCAGCAATTTTCTCGCCTCTCGCGTGCAGCGCCTCGCGCCGCCCACATCTGCCGCGGTTTTGGACGCGATGCCACACGACGGCGGCATCGCTGAGCAAGATGCGATGGCGGCGATGATCTCGCAAGCCGATTTGACGATACCCCCCACGCAAGAACTTCTCAGCACACCCGGCGGCGGCGGCGGTGAGGATCGCGCCGCCGTCGACCGCCGCGCGCTCGACGATGGAGCTGTCGACGATGAAGCGAACGATGGGCGGCGAGTTCGACCGAGACGTTAGTTTTGATGACCGTTGTAGGAATTATACAAAAATCTAAGCCGAGACCGTCGCGCGCGTGCGTACTCTCTGTCGTTTACTCATCGCTCGAAGTCGCCTTGTTCGATCCCAACTTTGCCGCCATCGCCGCCATCTTCTTCTTTGCGAACTCGTTCGAAATTTTGAAGACTTTCTCTCGGCCCGCGTAGTCGCATCCCGCGGAGACGCCTTCGTAATCTATCGCGCTCTTCGGGGCGTTCGGATCGTCCGGTTGGACGTGTCGCAACAACTGCGCCATAAAGTTTATTTTGAAATCGACGTTGTCGCAACCCATCCCCGTGACGATGGCTTGCCCGGCTTTTTCGTGATGGGTGAGGTAGTTTCCGACGACGGTCTGGTCCAGGATTTGTATCTTTGCCGTCAGGGCGTCGATGTGCGGGATGACGTCGTTAAGAAGGAACCCAACCTCCGCCTTATCGCCCGAGTACGTCTGTTCGGCGCGCTGCCAGACGTTGAGCAGCTTCTTCCCTTGCACGGAAGGCTTGGCCACGATCACCTTTGTGTTCGCGTGCTTGCGCGCCGTCGTCCCTAAGCCGTAGTCCGCCCCGAGCACGAGATCGTTCGTCGTGAGCTGGTCGTGGATGAGCTGCAAAGGGTTCTTTTGCATCACCGCGTCGGGCTCGAGGAACATCACCGTGTAGTCGTTGTCCACGAGCGTTTGCACCGCGTGCACGCGCCGCCACGACAGCATCGACTTGAGCTCTTCTTTGCTCGCTTCGGCAAACTTCGCGACTTGCTTGCGTAAGTCATCGTCGACGTAGACGTCAATCTTGTGCCCCGCCCCCGCCGTTTCCTTTTCGATGAACTCCTTCGTCGCCTCGTCCGGAACGATGACTGTCCAAAAGTCCACGATGGACGGCGCCACAGCCTTCATCGACTCCAGCAAGGCGTGCGCGAACGTCCAATACGACTTATTACAGAACGTAATCGCCCGAAACTTCGTGCTCCGCGTCACGCTCTCGACGTGTTCGGCCAATCCCGGCACGTGTCCGGGCGCGTTTTGCGCCCTCGCCGCGCCGCCGAGCGCGGCGCGATCGATCCTCCCCGCCCCGCGCGCTCGTTCCGCTTTCACGAGCGCTAGCCCCCCCACGAGCGCGCACAACGCGACGAACGCCATCCCGAACGCCCGCGCGCGCGACGCGCGCGTCCGCGTCCTCGCCCTCGCGCGCGTAACACCCTCGTCGCCATCCTCGTCGTCGCGCGTCCTCGTCCACGCCGCGCGCGTCGCCGCGTCCTCGTCGTCGTCGCGCGCGTTCGTCGTCGTCGTCGTCGCGCGTTCGTTCGTTCGCAACAGTCCCTCGCGCTCGCTCGCCATCGTCGCGAACGCGCGTTGGACGCCGTCGCCGCGCGATGTGCCGCGGTCGATCGACGCGATCGATCGACGCGATCGATCGATCGACGCGATCGATCGATCGACGCGATCGCGCGATCGACGCGATCGACGCGATCGATCGATCGCGCGCGCCGCGCGATCGTTCCGTGTCGCGTCTAGGGTTTAGGGAATCAAAAGGGATTTACGCGGTCCGCGTCGCGGTCGATCGCTCGCATTCGAGCCCTCGCGAAGGCCATGTGTGGACAACACCCCACCTGGGGTGTTGCGCGGCGTCGGGCGACGACGGCGGGCGACGACGGCGACGCGCGTCCCGTCGCGCGTCACGGCGCCGCGCGCGCGGCGAGCCGCGCGCGCGAGACGCGGACCGCCGACCGCCGTCGCGCCGCCGCTCGACGCCGACCGCGCGCGCGTTCGGGACGACTTCGGGACGACGCGTTCGCGGGACGCGCGGGACGCGCGGGACGCGCGAGGGATGACGCGCGCGACGGGACGCGCGCGCGCGAGCGAGGACGACGCGACGACGACGCGAGGGACGTACGGGGCGACGCGGACGTCGCGCGGAAGCGCGAGTGACGACGCGAGGGACGACGCGCGGAGGCGAGGGACGACGCGCGCGAGACGGTGGCGCGCGGCGGGGGCGTGCGCGT
>Ga0257114_1002671_pt1 | contig 11742 bp, 10 predicted proteins | sample SI112_10mmetaG_FD_190149 | JGI IMG/M metagenome (GOLD analysis project Ga0257114, IMG submission 190149) | Marine microbial communities from Saanich Inlet, British Columbia, Canada - SI112_10m | ecosystem: Environmental > Aquatic > Marine > Inlet | place: Canada: British Columbia | collected... | reverse complement strand
TAAACTAATCCCAAGAATAAGTGGTTGTGGATATTACACAAGGGTCTATGCCCAAACCCATGTGTTCAAAGTTGGTGTTCATAAGGTCTTTCAGTGGGTGCTATTCGACGCTACCCATTGCTCAAGTATTGGGAACTCAATGGGAGAAAAGGCCTAGATACTGACTAATCGTTACTCTACATGTGGGAGTCATGATTATCCAAGTAGCAGCCGGACTGTACACTTTTTTCATCTTAGGTATAATCGCCTTTCAAGTCGCACTGGTTGCGGGAGCACCATGGGGTCATCTAACCCAAGGTGGGAGGCATCAGGGTACCCTTGCAACATACATCTCACGCGTGAGTGTTGGATGGGTGCTGGGAGAAAGGTTATGACTCCGCTCTATATGGATGATTTATGAATTCAACAAAATTTCAATATGCCATCATATTTTCAACTTTGATAATTACATCTTCACTTGCTGGTTGTTTTGGAAATGATGAAGATAACTCTGGAGCCTCTAACTATGAAAATGATATCACTAAGAGAGACCAGGAGATTGAAACTCTTGAGGCGGAACTCGCTAATCTTACAATGAATTTAACAAGTATGATGGAAGAATCAGAAGAGGAAATCGCTAATCTTACAATGAATTTAACAGATTTGACTGGAGATATTGCATCGTTAGAAGACCAATATTCTTTGTTAATGATGAATTATAACTACTCAGTTCTAAACTCAGAAAACCTATCGTCTCAATTGATTTATTGTGAGATGTTTGTTTACCCAGAAACCCCAACTTGCCTCAATGCTCAAGGGTGGTATTATGAGTATATGATAAGGGAAGAGGCGGAACAAAACCTTTCTTATGCTTTGGAGTATGTCGAGTGGATGGAATCGCACCTAGTTGTTCATCTCATCGGTGTAAATTTGAGTGGTGCAGATTTATCTTTTGCAGACCTAAGTGATTCTGTAATCGTCGATTCCAATCTCTCAGGGGCAGACCTTCGCGGGTCATTTTTGAATGACTCAAATTTATCCGGGACTGATTTTAGTTACGCCCAATTAGATTATGTCAATTTCGGGATTTTCGCTAATCTAACAAATACAAGTTTTAGAGGCGTTAACCTTGGAAATGTTCAGTTCAATCGGCATATATCCTTCGATGGAGTTGACTTTAGTGATAGTATTCTTGGACAGTTTGAGTTTAGTCCAGTCTTTAAACACGTAAATTTTAGTGGGGCAGACTTTACACAATCTGACATATATTCTGGTTCGTTTGATTTTGTAGATTTGACATATTCCAATGGACTAGCATGGGTATCAGATTATGCATACTTTGTGAATTCAGATTTGACAGGAGCGACAAATGCTGTCCCTTATGGTTCGTATTGGTTCAATACAATTTGTCCTGATGGAAGCAATTCAGATGACAACGGAAATACATGTGAAGGCCACGGAATTTGACCAAAGAGTTGCAATTGTTAGGTAGTTGAATCTAGACTACCAACAAATTGATTCGGATAAGTTGCAAGGGGTTATCCGAAACCCCTTTGTATTTTATTTTCCGATACAAAGGGCTCTCAGTGGGTCGAATCACTCGCCACCCCTTGAAACACAATCTCTCATTATCCAGATACTTTCTTGAACATTATCTATTCTAAGATTGCATCCACTAGGGGTTGTATAGTTTCACCATGCATGTAAGGAGATATGATATCGGCGGCTTCAGCAACATATGCAAAAGCCCCACCTACTGCAACTGACCATCGAGCGATTTCAAACATTGACAAATCATTAGGTGCATCACCAACACATAGTAAATCATCAGCGGTTAATCCCATCCGTTTGAGAATAATTTGAAGGCCTGAACCTTTGGATAATTGCGGTTCCATAAGGTGAATAGCAAAACCTGTTTTTACCACTGAAAGATGAGACCATTCACTTGAAGCGATTAATTTTTCAATTCTTTCCAAGTCCTCATTCGGTGAAAGACACCATTCACTCTCTCGCCATTGATTGGTTTCAATTCCTTGCCATTTCAACCCATCAATTTGTGTTGCTAGCCATTGTGCTGCTCTTTTTGCTTCACTTCCATCCGCACGATATTTCGTTTCACCCCAATCGGGGTGCCATAAAACGCCACCATTTTCACAACAGATGGGCCCACTTAGATTTAAAAATCGCCAAAGCCCATATGTGATGGCTCTAACATTGCCAGTTGCTAAAATAACTGGGATTCCATTCTCCTCAAGCTGTGATAATGCTTTGATTACTCCAGGGTTAATTCGCTTTTTATCATCGGTAAGTGTACCATCGATATCAACAGCAACAACCTTTGGTCTCCAGTTATCAGGAAGCCACTTCATGACCTGTCGAATTGAATGACAGTGATGAATATTCGCATCATTTTTACTGCTAGATTCTCATTCAATCATGCGAGTATTGATGAAGAACAATATTCTCGAAGTATCATGGCGGGGAAGGATGAAGAAGAGTTCTTTCTTTCCCTCGAGGATGAAAAACAGACTCCAGATGCCAAGAAGTCTAAAGTTAAAATCCCAAAATTAGTCAAAAATAAGACTAAAGTAGTCGATGAAGAACTGGAAAAACAAATTTTAGATGCCGAGGTTTTAGACGATCTAGTCGTCGAGCAACCAAATGGAATTTTCGAAGTTGAGTGGCCTCTTATCGGAATGGATTGCCCCGATTGTGCTGGCAAGGCATTCAATGCCTTAGACCATCTAATGCAGACTACAGAAGTAAAAATTTCAGCAACCACCGGTGAAGTTAGTTTGAAGGTCGATTTAGAGCATGGACTACTTTCACAAGTAAGTTCAGTTCTAAAATCATTAGGCCACCCACCAGATGTTTCGTTCTACCAATTATCTGGAGTCAACGCAAGAGTAGTTGCCAAGAGGAATAAAATCGAAGTAAAAGAAGTGGAGAAATTACTGCTAAGACAACCTGGAGTTCTCGATGTTGAAGTAAATCGAGATAATGAGATACTTGTTCAATTACTACCTGCTCCAAACAAGAAAATGTTAGATCTTAGAGACAAATCCTTGGAAAGAATAACTGGGACTAAACCAGTATTCTCAGAAGTTTCCAGTACTCGCTTACGTCCTGACCAATGGAGATTATTCGGTGGTGCACTTGCTGTACCTCTGCTGATTCTAATCTTGATTGGAGAATTATTGGCAATACCTCCAATCGTGATTGGACTAATTGGCTCACTTGGAGTATTAATTGGCGGATTACAAATGTTCCATGAAGCCATTGCAAGCCTTATGTCAAGGCAGATGGGGTTCCAAGTTTTAACCAGTATAGCGGTAATTGGGGCTTCAGTACTTGGAATGTGGGAAGAGGCATTAATGGTTGTAATTTTGGTTGCAGTCGCCTCACACCTAGAGAGTAGCGCTCTTGAAAAGGCTAGAGATGCGATGCAAGGAGGCTTGGATAGAATCCCGAGAACTGCAAGAAGAATGCTTTCAAAGACTAAGAAAATCAAGGAAGCCATCAAGCCTAACACATTCACATTACAAATGGCACCCTCAACTATCTCTAGTTCTGAATCACTTCTTTACAATCAACATTGTGAAGTTTCTGACGAACACGAAGTCATTTCGCTTGATTTATTAGAAATTGGAGATATTATAGAGGTTAGAAGCGGAGAGTTAATTCCAGCAGATGGAAAAATTACCGATGGTTTTGGCGCCCTAGACAAAGCACCTCTAACCGGTGAGTCAGCCCCCGTTGAAGTAGAATTAGGCGATGAAATTCAGGCTGGATTAATACTTGCAAGAGGGCCGGTCTTGGTTGAAGTTACCGCAGTGGGCGATGATACAAGACTTTCAGGACTCATCGAAGCAGTTCATAGTTTTAAGGAGCAAAAGCCAGAAATCCAAAATCTTCTTGAAAAATTCACTGCTATATGGGTTCCAATAGTTCTATTTGGCGCACTTGCTGTTTGGTACTTTATGTTCCCATCTAGCGATTGGAAAATCATACTTCTATTGTGGGTAGTCGCTTGTCCCTGCGCATTATTATTGGCAGCTGCAATGCCACACGCAGCGGCTTTATCTCGTGCTTCAAGAATGGGGGCAATTGTCAGAGGCGGAGATATCTTAGAGAGATTATCTAAAGTTAATCACATTTTACTCGATAAAACTGGAACTTTAACCTCAGGTAAACCAACTATTGGTGATGTCACAATAGCCAAGGGGCGCCAGAAAAAGGCAACACTAGGCCTTGCAGGGGGTCTTGAAAAGAGGTCATCCCATCCATATGCTCATGCGATTTTGGAGTATCTAAAAGACCAAGATATCCCTGTAAGCCAAGTTACAGGTATTACAGATGTAGAGGCTGGAGTAAAAGGTCTAGTCTCGGGCAAAGAAGTTTATTTTATTCGTGCAGATATTGCTGATAAATATAAAATTAGTATTGGTGAAGAAATTTCCAACGCGATTACTAAGGCTAAAAAGCAAGGATATGGAATGAGTTTACTGGCTAGAGATGATACCGCTTTGGCACTATTTACATTCATTCACGATGATACACGCAGCGGGAGTAAAGAACTGATTCATGGTTTCAACAAACGTTCTGTTTCAATAGAAATTCTTTCTGGTGACCAACAATCTTCAGTTAGCAGTTTTGCTGCCCAAATTGGTCTTCCTGACCAATCTGCCCATGGTGGATTATCTCCAGAACAGAAGGTTGCATGGGTTGAAAAAAGGTCTCAAACTCATGTTACAATGATGGTTGGCGATGGATTTAATGATTCAGCAGCACTTGCTGTAGCAGATGTTGGAATTGCTGTAGGTACTGGTGAATCCGTAAATATGGAAGCGGCTGATATAATGTTCCCGGGGGACGAACCTAAGATGCTACTAGAATTACATGACTTATCTAGAAAAATGAATAATGCATTGATTGTTAATATTGCCCTTTCTGTAATCATTACATTCACATTGGTCTTTGCAGTTGTAAATGGCTGGTATGATGAGTTATGGGTAGGGGTTTTAATTCACGAAGCCTCGGTACTACTAGTGATTCTCAACGGCGCAAGGTTGGCAGGTAAACAAGGAATGATGTCAATGCTAGGGTCAATTATGAAGACATTATGGAGCGATACTGTCGCAGTGTTCCTTCAGTTTAAACAGCACTACTTCACTCAACCAGCGGCTCAAAAATCCCCGGAAATAGATTTACACGCGACATCTTAAACCCTAAGGGCACCTCTTCGGTTTAGGTGCGAAGATGGCTAGAGTTCAAGCAGACCCAATCACTGCCGCTCTTGCCCACCCTACACGTAGAAATCTTTACTCTACCCTTTGTGAAACAGAAGAGATGAGTACTGTTCAACTTCAAAGTTCAGTTGACGTAGATCGCTATAATTTATACCACCACTTGAAGAAATTAGCATCTTTAGGTCTTGTTGAGAACCACAGAGATGTTGGTAGGGCAAGATGGTGGAAAGTAGCCTCTAGAGTAGACATGCCTGGAATTATTTCATCCGTCCCGATAGCAGTAAATCCAAGTAAATCGATTTCTGAAACGGTAAATCTTAGTTCATTATTAGAATCAGTAAAAGGGGCTCATATTATCTCTTTGACAGGTTCAAGAGATAGAGTCGGTGCAAAACTACTATTCGAACAACTTGCGGATGATTTGGGTATTGAGGTCGATATTCCTTGGAATTTCGTACCCGGGAAAATCGTATTGATTGAAGAGGAGAAGTGAACTTATGGATGAAGTTGAAGAATCAAAAATTGAATCTAGAATAGCTCCACCTCCTCTTTCATGCCCCAAATGTGAAGAATTACTACCTCCGGATTTAGGTGAGTTGACCTGTTTGATGTGTAATTCAAAAGTCAAAGTTGAACATCCAGTTACCCGAAGAAAATGGAAAGACGAGAAAGTTAGTTGCCCAGGATGCGAAAAAGTATTGGTTGTTGGTGTCGATAGTAGGCCAGCAAATCTTCAATGTGGTTCTTGTGAGCATACCTTCACAGTCGTTCCAAATGTTCCACGGATAGAAGTCACTTGCCCGGGTTGTGAAAGGCGATTGCGGATGAAGAGAAAGCCGGGTAAGAGAAATATTGATTGCCCTGCCTGTGAAACTAAATTCAGCGTCAAGTTTTAGATTTACAGACTATTTTTTAGTGGTTTGAAATCTATAATTTAGCCTTCAAAACGGCCTCCTAACTCTTTGACTTATCGCGCACCTTATGTATGATAAAAAGTCCATATGATACTGGATGGGTTCTATGGGTACTAGCGATAGCAAGATGGAGGAGGCACTAGATGTCGCTCGCAGTAAGAGACTCAACACTGACAAGTTATCGCTTGCAGCACTACGTTCCCAATTCACCAATTCCTCTGGTCAATCCATTGACCAAGCACAATTAACCAGTGCACGATTCCGCCAAGAAGAGAGACTGCGTGCCGATATTCGTAGAGAAAGAAGACTTAGACAACAGGCTATTGCTGAAAGAGTAATTGCAATGCAAGAAACCTTAGCCACTGATTTAGCAGTTCAACATGAATTAACTCTCGATGCGCTTGAAAGAGAAATGCGCGAATCCATGGAAAATGATCTTGCTGAATTGGAGCGAGAAGCACTAGCCCAAGAAGAAGGTCGTCTACGTTCAGAGTATGAATTAAGACTGTCAAGACAAGTCGAAGTTCTCCAAGAACAGTATGAAATCGAACAAGACTTACGTCTAGAAGAACACAAAGAAAGGCTAAAGCAAGATATCGAGGCTGAACTTCAACAGGAGCATAGACAGAGAGTGGAAGTCCAGAAGGAACGTATTGCACTCGACTACAATCAAGAACTTCAACATCGAATCAGAGAGATGGAATCTTCACTTTCCAAGGAGATGGAATCCAGATTCAAAGAGATGGAAGGTAGTGAACTAAATCGCCTAGAAGAAAGTCACTCTGCTAGGCTGGCCGAGCGAGAAGAACAATTGAGACATGGAATTAGAACTCGTTTAGAACAACAACTCAGAGCCAGACTTAAGCAAAGGGAAGCCAGGCTAAAAGCAGAATATGACCGTCGAAGCCTCCGCTTAGAGGAAGACATCGCTCAACAAATTCAATCTGAACTAGAAGAAAGACTCCGTAATGAGACTACGGACCTAGAAGAACAGATGCGAGAAGACGTGGAACTTGCAATCGCTCGCCGAAGAGATGAACTCAGAGTAGAATTAGAAAAGCAACTTGAAACCAGACATGTCGAGAAACTATCTGATAGAAAGGTCCGCCTAAGAGAGAAGTATGATATCACATTCTCTAAGGCTGTAGATGATATATCTCGTTCACTGAAGCATGAAATTGATAATGAACTTGAACAAAGGATGGAATCCGAGTTCACTAGTTACCGCAATGCTAGAGAAGCGGAAATTCAAAATCGATTGGCAAGATTCCGCTATGACCGTGAGAACGAACTAAGAGAGCAACTCGAAGTACAATATGAATCCAAGAAGACAGATTGGTCCGAGAGACTCGAACTCGAGTTCCAATCACGTGAAACCGCTGCTCGTAAGGCTATTATGTCGGAAATTGATGCAGGTCTGCGAAATGAAAGACTAACATTTGAGACTCACCTTGAACTATTGAAGGAAGAAACCGCTCTCGAACTAGAAGTGGATATGGAAGACCGCCTTGAACAGTTCAAGAATCGTAAAGAAGACGAGGTTGCTTCTCAACTTGAACGTCAACTCGACAAGCGAGAAGAGATTATGCGTAACAAGGCATTGATCGAAGTCAGAAAGCGTGAGGCTCTAATCAGGTCTGAAATCGAGGCACAACTTGGCTTGAAGCGTGCAGAAATTAGGGATAGATTACAAAATCTAACTACACAAATGGATAATTTCAAGGAAAATGCCGAAATTAAGATGCGTGATGCAGTTGAAAAGCAAGTTCAGGGCGAAATAGATTCTACTGAGAATGATTATAATACTCGTGAAAAGGAATTCAGAGACTTACAAAACACGGACTCAAGAGCAGAAAAGCGTCAAATGTGGATGCAATCAATTTCCGGACAAGATAGGCCGCAAAATACTGCAATGCCAGACCCGTCGTTACTAGGAGCAAGACCATCGCTTCTAGGTTCCAGTGGCGGTAGACCGATGAGAGGCATTCTTTCCAATGAGCAACCACAGCAACCTAGAATGGGTCTTGCCGGAATGAGAGCCCCAGAAACAAGTTCCAAACCATTGGCACCATCTGCTTCATTGGTAAGACCTGTAAAGTCGCCACTTGTATCTCCAACGCCAGCCCCAACAACTGTACTGCCTAAGCCAGTTCAAAAGATGGGAACAGCAGAATTAAGACCAGTAGTATCTACTCTTCAACCACAAGAACCAGAAACAGTAGTAGAAGTTGAACAAAACGTGACAACAACAACGCTTACTCCTATTACTACTACATTAACTCCACAAGCTAAGCCAACTGCAAATGTAGCAAGATTGACTCCAATAAAGCATATGCTTGAACCAGTCAAGAAGTCTCGAGGCTCTCCTCCATCGTCTTCATTTGGTAAGAATGCTGATGATTCTGAAGAAAATGAAGAATGAATAGATGCTATTTTAGCGAGTTATTGATAAAATAACGCTACATCGCAGATACATGAAGCGAAGTGTATTTCTAGTAATTGTCTTGATGTTACTTCCGATTTCCACTACCATCAGTGCTCAGAATAATGTTGTTTTTTCTGGCGTCACTGATAGTTCAGATCAGATTGTTTATTCAGAAAAGTTATCAGACAATACAATTTTAACTGTAAAAAACAATGGAGAGATAAGTCGACAGACACTCGCTTCTGGTGAACTTAGCCCACTGTGGTCTGCCAATATCAATAAGGCCACATTCAACGGTAAACTAGATTCAGCACAGCAATTACTTGCGGTATCATTTGAAACAGGATTCCTAGTATTCAGTATGTCTAGCCAATCTATTGTTTACCAGATTAATTTGACATATGCTCCGGATGATTTGGACTGGGATTCTGAAGGTAACGTTTGGCTGGCTTACTATGATGGGACTTCCGGAAGTAGTCGTAGAGCAGTTGAATACAATCAATTTGGTCCAACAGGATTTGAAACAGGTAGCATAGGTTCAGGATTCCTATCCTTTGAGGTTCTTTCCAATGATGAAATCACCTTCTCTGCCATGGATTCTAAAACACATGTCTATGCTCAAGATGGTAACTTTATCCGTAAATTATCTCAATCCAATAGTTATCTCACTCATTCTTTTGAAGATGATGAACAGAACTTTTTCGCAGGTTCTTCCAATGGTAAATTGTACAGATACAATACTACCACGTGGTCTTCCACATCACTAGATTTGGGAGTTCAAGAAAAGGTCTCATACATGTCACATTTTGATGAGACCTCGTATTTTGTAGGCACCGAAGAAGGAACAATATTCATTGTAGGTTCATCTCCATTTATCGTTCAAGATAGTTTTTCAATTTCCAAAGTTGTAACAGGGGCATATCGTGAATTTGGCGGTCAAATTTCAGTATTTGGTTCAGATAATGTGTTTACTGAAATATCCTTTTTTGATATAGATTCAGACCTTGATGGCACTCCAGATTCTGTTGATATGTTCCCTACCGAGCCTACTCAGGACACAGATACAGATGGAGATGGATATGGTGATAACTTGTCTGGACTTAACGGTGACGCTTTCCCTAATGACTCGACTCAACATTTCGATGCTGATGGTGACGGCTATGGAGATAATCCACTGGGTAATTTTAGTGACGCTTTCCCTCAAAACTTGTACCAGTGGCTAGATACTGATGGCGATGGTTATGGAGATAATGTCGATGCACTCGGGGGGGATTCCTTCCCAACAGAATCGACACAATGGAATGATTCTGATAGCGATGGCTATGGAGACAACCCTCAAGGATTCCAACCTGATGGATGCCCTGAACTAAACGGCTTCTCTACCCAAGATCGCTTCGGGTGTCTTGATTCTGACTTCGATAAATACTCGGACCCCACTGATGGTTGGACCATTTCAGATGGTGCTGACGCCTTACCTAACGAGATCTCACAATGGGTTGATCGTGATGGTGACGGATACGGCGAGAATAATACCGGTGTAAATCCGGATTCATGTCCTCTAATAGCAGGTGATTCAACTAAAACTTGGCAGGCTGATCAATCATCAACTACCGGATATTCAGAGACCTCAATGTATGGTTGCTTAGATTCTGATGGTGATGGTTGGACTGATACATCAGATGCTTTCCCCTCGGACTCTTCAGAATGGTTTGATGGCGATGGAGACAACGTTGGCTCTAACAGTGATTATGATGATTCTAAGACTTTGGTATCAACTGAACAAGAGTACTGTATACTAGCAATTGACGATGTTTCAGATAAATGCAATGGTTGGAGAGACTCAGACTACCAAAATTACCTTTCAAGAGACAAAGCCGATGGTGAAGGTGACTTATCTTATCCATCTTGGATTGTCAATTCTGAGGCTGGAAACCTAGATGAGGAAAGTGAAGAAGGACTTGGTGATACAATAAAACAAGTTACTGTTATTGGTGGACTTGCCTTTGTAGCGATTGCAGCATTGGTTGTCATTATCAGTTTTATTGCTAAGAAAAGAAAGATTAATTCGATGATTAAGATGTACGGGGTTCCATTTGAACCAGAAGAATCCAGTGCTACTGATGAGGCTCTAGGAGATTCAGCAGGACTTTCAGCAACAGGCGGTATTGTATCTGACGACTCATGGGAAGATGATGTCGAGGAAATGAACTTCATCGAAACAGATTCACCTGAAGAAGAAGAAACTACTAAGCAAGCCTCTTCTGAAGATATTTATGAACAAGATGATAGTTTAGAGGATATTGCAGGAATCGAGGTTTCTGCTAGTGAGCCATCATCTGAAGATGTTTCAGCAATGTTTGAAGAAAAGGAAGAAAAATCAGACGATAAGCCGAGTAATGCTCCACCAGTACCAGCAAGTGGATTACCAGAGGGTTGGACTATGGACCAATGGGAATGGTATGGTCATGAATGGTTGGCTAAGAATAGTGATGATTAATCATCGCCAAACAATAGGCAGTGACTTTTTCAATTCACCGAGTTCTTTACCGGTATAGATTGGTTTTCCATCTTCAACTAGAGTATTCATAATTAGCCATAATACACCGTTCCAGGATTGTGATTTGGAAAAAATCTCTACATTACCAGCAGCGGCAGATACCAGTAACTTACCTTCGTCAGTATCTTCATCAAATAGAGCACGAACTAAATTTTTAGTATCGAATAAGTAGCCCTTTGGGCGCCAAGTCATCATGTTATCACACCTTGAATGGCGATAGATTTAGTCTGTCTACGAGATGCTCAACTTCAACATCGGCAACAGCTTTCATTCTCTCTCTTAGAGTATCAATTTCGCCGCTCATTTTTGTTATTTTGTGAGCACGTACCAAATCATTTAGAAATTCATTAACACTCTTGTATCCACTCAGTGTCCTTAGAGTATTCAATTGTCTTCTTACCTCATAACTAACACTTATCGATGTCATTCCTTCAGCAGTCATTACTATCCCTAAATGCCGACTATTTGAGCGCCTACTTAACCTGCGCGAAGAGTTGAACAAAAATCATGCATTTTCAAGGGGTTTTTTCAAACCTCAAATTACATACGATTATTTCTATCTAGCAAGAGCCTGGGTTGTTCGTTAACGCCAAACTCTCTTCTCATTGCCAACACACG